>Ga0137307_102342_pt1 | contig 13387 bp, 12 predicted proteins | sample NAcewD2O_March_2_FD_97180 | JGI IMG/M metagenome (GOLD analysis project Ga0137307, IMG submission 97180) | Mouse cecal microbial communities from Vienna, Austria - N-Acetylglucosamine amended D2O_March | ecosystem: Host-associated > Mammals > Digestive system > Large intestine > Cecum | place...
CTTGCTTCTCATTCTGTTTCCGACGCCGCCGGCAAATATTACTGCAATGCTTTTAATTATATCCCGCATGTATCCTCTTCCTATGTTTACGATTATAATCCGAATGCGCCCGCACGTTATGAATATCCGCCGCACTCGCCTTACAGATTATTATCATTTTCTTGCTGAATATTATATAATAGATGGCGATACACCAAAATGTTTCATAAACAAATCCGAGATGCCACCGCCGTATCCCCTGTTCCTGTACAGGGAAAAATATTAAAGGATAAATCAAAGCGCAATACAGTATCCATCTTATTTCACTGTTTCCGCGCCGCGCAAAGTTCAACAGCGACTGAAAAGCAAGTCCGTAAATAAACGGATATATTATCATGCCGAAATAACCGAAGTCTTCTACAAACGGTCTGAATGCCGAATAAATATTGGAGAAATAATTATAACCGTTGGCAGACGTAAACGTGATAACGTCATCTATGACTTTTATCTCGCTATAATGCGTAAATGTTATTCCCAACGGCTGTACAAACATCTCGACTATAGATATAAAGGTAGAAAAGACCGATTGTCCGTAATAGTAAGGACCGGAATAAGATTCCAACCATAAGTTAAAGTCGTACAGCCCCGATCCGCCGTAAATGCTTAACTGGTCGAACAGTCCGGAGGTATAATTTTTTGATTTTCCAAACATATAAAAAACGAAAATTGCGCATAACCCTACGAACAAAATAATAAAAAACAATCTTCTTCGAGTTTTTTTATTCATCTTTCGATATCGCAAAAACAGCGCAATAAACACGCAAATGGAGTATATCGCAAAACGAAGGAATATATTGCGATCGGTTGTAATGAGCACTATCGCCACAAAAAAAATAAGCGGTAATGCCGAGAAACACAAATAATCGCCCCGTCTCTTAGTCAAAAGCTCGCGCAACAGTATAAACGTCGAAATATACGCCGTGAAAATACTGATTTCCATAAATTGATTAAAAACAAATCCGGCGGAATACCCGGTCGAGTTATTGTATATATCTCTCAGCGAAAAACCGAGGCTCAATGAGAAACCGTAATCTCTAAGGACTTTCGAAAAGTACAAAATAGTCGATGCGCATGAAACAAAGTTCATAACAACAAGCGCCGCGAACGAAACGTCTCTGACTCGAGCGTTACCATTCTTTTTTTTGTATTTAACAAGTTTGTTTGCGAAATAAGTACCTAAGCCAAGCGAGATTAAGGCTGTTGTAACATATAGCACGAATTTACCGCTTATTGCAACGCTCCAATTGTTATAATTTATTAAAATGATCAAGTAGGACGCAGATATCGCTAAGCACGCAATAAAGAACGGAGAAATCAAATAACATTTCTCGCGTTTATACGAAAATACAATGAACGCTATAAGAATAACTCCCATGCATGCAGCCATATCAGAACAAATCGAATCTCACTTTGAATTTAAACAATGCTTTGCTCTCCGACGAAATATCGGTAAAGTCTTGCCAATGACGCAATATCTCTTTTTTACCTTTCTTCGTCGTATCTGCGGCTATCTTCAATAACGCGCATTTTTCGGCTTGCTCGGGAAACAACGATATTACTTCCGCGGCTAATTTACTTCTTCCGCAACGGTACTTTTCGTCACGCAATTTTTTAATACGTTCTTTATTGCGTTTGATAAAGCCTTGCTTTGCTCCTACGACATTGTTTCCGTGCTGTCGATACAGTATATATGAATTCACGTCATAAACTATTCCGTCATATAATGACGCCACCATAGCCACCCACACGTCGTGTATCCGATTTCGCAACAGTTCCGGTGACGGGCGGTTTTTCTCGTCACACAGAACAGTTTTAAGTTCTTTGGTAAAAACCATCGTGCAACCGGCAACCGAATTACACGTCATTATTTCTTCCGGACGTGTATGGATCTTTACATCGTTAGAATACCTCATCCCCATCGAATTGCCGTCTTTATCCACACATTCCTGATTTGACGCATAAAGCAACTTGCCTGTTTCTTTGAGCATTCCAACCGCAACGGACAACTTGTCCTTAAGCCAAATATCGTCCTGATCGGCAAAAGCATAGTAATCGAACGTATCGGGAGTATTATACAACGCGTTCATGAAACTGTTTGCTACGCCGACGTTTTGCGCATAGTCAACTTTTATGTTATCGTGCTCTGATTCATACTCGGCAAGTATACTTTTCGTTGCGTCCGACGACCCGTCGTCACGAACGAACAAGTATAAATCCACATCGGACTGCGCCAATATGCTGTCCAATTGTTCGCGCAAATATTTCTCACCGTTATATGTGCTTATAATTACCGCAATTTTCATTTGAGTTATCACTGTTTTTTATAATTTATCCACAACTTCTTGATCGTCTTTGTAATATGCAGTAAACGTATGGTGCGTTGCTCTTTTTTCTTCTGGCGGCAACTGCATATAATCTCCGTAATGGTGCGTCAAATAAGTGTCGTACTCGGATATAGCTTTAAACATATGCCCCTCGAACTCCATGTCGATATAAGACGAATACACTTCGTACTTTTCTATCTCATCCGTTCTGTACGATCCTAATACAACGCCTGAATACGCAAGCTCGTCAAAATCCAATTTTTTATATTTTGCAATGATTTTATTCATGAGTTTATCGCTGTTTACCATTCTGCTCAAAACATACATTCCGAACCTGACAGGCTCGACATACCACGCGTGAGTTTTGGATCTTTTATATTTTGACCAAGACGAAGCTATCCACAGCTCGCGATAGAACGACGACGCGTTCATCTTTTTTTTAGCTTTTTTGTAAGTATCGCCCAGCCCGTCTATAGGAAATATATCGACAAATACGCCATGCGGCTCGCCACTGTCCAAACGCGACGGACTGTTGGGAATAAGCACGGTATCGGCATTATAAAGTTTTACAAAAAAATACGCTTCCGGCGAATCAAGCTCTTTTTTATCGCAAATAAAATTTGTCTTTTCCGTTTTGCAATATTCCAAAAATGCGTCATAATCGGGACGCGGCATCATTACGTCGATGTCATCGTCCCACGGTATAAAACCTTTATGCCGCACCGCACCCAATAGCGTGCCGCCGCCAAGCGAATATCTAAACCCCTCGCGCACGCATATATCGTGTAGCTCTTTCATCAATTCAAGCTCTATCTGTTGGAGCTGATGCAGGTCTAACGCTTTTTTCATTTTTTATTTGGGGATTTCTTCCTTAATATAGTCTTATACAATATTTTCTTTACCCATTTGGGAGTATAAATAAACGCTCGTATATAAAGCTTATTCTTCCGAGCTTTCGATTTGCTTATCAATTGCGCGGACAAAAGATAATTTTGAAGCATATCCCAGTCTTTGATCTCTCGCCTATTGCTGCGCCGCACTATAAATCCGTTACCTATTCGAACAAAAACCAAAACTTCCGATAAATTAGCAAAAATCAGTCCGTCGGCTATCGCATCTACCCATAACTTATAATCTTCCAGTTTTCCGAAATTCTCGGAATATCCGCCGATCCTCAATATATCGTTTTTAGAATACACCACTGACATATGGTTCATAGGGGTGCGCGTTTTTGCCATATCCACAATCTCTGCATGAGTAGTCCCTACTATCCTCATAGATACGGGCTGCAACGGATCGCTTTCGAATTCGGATATATATCCGCCCAAGATTTTTATGTTTGGATTTTGCGCAAGAAATGCAAATTGTTTTTGAAATCTTTCGGATACTGAAATATCATCGGCGTCCATCCTTGCGACCCAATCGTATTTACATTCCGATAAACCTGTATTGAGCGCCGCGGCAAGTCCCTCATTTATGGGTTTCTTTATAACGGTAAACTCTATTTCAGGATTTTCGTTTTGAAGCTCGAAAACAACCGTTTCGATATCCGCATGTACAGGACCGTCAAACACGATAACTATTTGCGACGGCTTGAGCGTTTGATCGGACGACACGCTTTTAAGCGCGGTTTTAAAAAATTCCGAGTCGTCGTTCTTATATACAGACATCAAAACCGAAAATTTTTCGTCTACCATAATCGTCAGTATATCGGCGTTACCCAATCGGAGAATTGTTCACTGTTGCCGGTGTTAATTACCGCATACTTCTTATAAAGTCTATTGGTTATATTTCCGTCGTTACATGAACGTATCGCATACTTGTCCACAGACAGCACGGGCGTTATCCCCATCGCCGAGCCGCAAAGGAACGCCTCATCGCAGGTATAAAGCTCTGTACGGTCTATACTGCGCTCTTTTACGGTAATGCCCTCACTCAACGCCATTTTGATTACAGTATCGCGCGTTATGCTTTCCAACACGCTATCGGTAAGGAGCGGAGTTACAAGCTCGCCGTTCTTTACCATAAACAGGCACGATCCGGGGCCTTCTGAAACTTTGCCGTATTCATTCAAGAATATTGCCGTATCGTAGCCGTTTCTAATCGCCTCGAGCTGTGCCGATCGGCTATTGATATAGTTAGCGCCGCATTTTATTCTCGGCGAAAGATTGGTATCTCCTATCCTGCGCCAAGAACTTATACAACAGTTTAATCCTTTCTTGTTATATTCGGCGCTGGTTTTCGCCTTCGGTATCGGCGAAATAAACATGTTTACCGGTCCGCACGACGACCAGGAGCCGAAACCGTCAACAAACAGCGTTTGACGCACAGCGATATCCTCTTTGTAATCGTTTGCGCGCACAACATCCAAAAACGCTTGTTTAAGCTCTTCTACCGTATATTTATCTTCCATTTGCAAAAGTCTCTGCGATCTTTTTAAACGCGCCAAATGATCGTCCAATCTGAATGCGAACAACTGCTTTTGCCCGTCATTCCAATAACAACGCACGCCCTCGAATACGTTTAATCCAAACTGCGACGTCGGTGACAAAACGTTTATTTTTGCATCGCCTACTCTGACTATTTTATCGTCGAACCAAATATATCTTTCTTCGACTTTAGTACTCATAATATCTCCTCTGCATCATTTATATCATTGTTATTATCTTGTATACCATTGCCGTTATCTTGAAAAGCTTCATCCGCAATGTTTAGATCTGTCGGTTGTTCTTCCGATAGGCATTGTTCGCAGTTATCGGCATCATCATCGATACTGATGTGCGCCAACCGAATGATCTCCTCTTCGGCAAGCCGTGCCGCTTCTTCATCGTCAAGCGAATCGTCTACTTTATTCTCGTAAATATCCGATTTACCGAATACTTTTATAAACGTTTTCCACAGTATGCGTATATCGGTAAAAATACCGTGCTTTCTGAATCTGTCTATATATTCGTTATCAAGCTCGACCTTTTTATCCCAACTAATATCGTTGCGCCCCTCGACTTGCGCTAAGCCGGTGATACCGCCGCGCATTCCGAATCGTTTTTTATACTTACTGTTCAGCGTATCGAAATCTCCAAGCTCGTTCTTTACGCACGGGCGCGGTCCGACCAACGACAAATCGCCTTTAAACACATTAAACAGCTGCGGCAATTCGTCTATGCTCCCTCTGCGCAGTTTTACGCCTATTCTTGTGACTCTCGGATCGCCTTCGTAATTAAACAGTCCGGCGCCCTGGCTTTCGGCGTTTACGATCATTGTTCTGAACTTATACATTTTGAAAACACGACCGTTTTTAGTGCGGCGCTCTTGCTTAAAAATAACGGGACCTTTCGAATCGCACTTTATTACAATAGCGATAATGCCAAAAGGAATCGCCAAAACCAACAAACCGAGAAATGAAAAAAATATGTCGAATAATCTTTTAAAAAACAAATGTATTATCATGTTTAGAATGCAAACGTATGGAATAAATCGTCGAAGTTTTCACCGCGTTTTACCACTTCGGTTTTATCGCCGCATATATCGAGCATAGGGAAATTAGGTAAAATAAACGGCGGTTTAAGAACGACCGAATACGATCCGACATTTCCGAAAACGACAATATCACCGACTGCAAGTCTGCCGTTGAAATGACGATAAAGATAATCCGATTCTATACACGTAAAACCGCCGAAATCCACATCGAAATACTCTTTTCTATCGGCTTTATCGCTGTACACACAAATGGGCGGATTCTTTTTATTGAGCGTAGGATTGATATTATAAATACTGCCCAGCAACGTGCCTATCGATTTATTCTGCACGGTTTTAATATTCGTAAGACGCGAAGCAAAGTACATACAGTCGCCCACCAACGCGCTCCCTGGTTCTATCAATAATATAGGTTTTACGGCGCTGTGCTTGAATTTTTCAGCTACAACGGGCGCAACTTCTCGAGCATATTCCTCGTAAGACGGAATTTCGCTGTCAAATTGCCTCTTTAAAGAATCGTCCATTTTACCGAAAAGTCCGCCGCCCAAGTCGATATATTCGGGTATTACGCCTACTCTGTCGACTACTTCGAGCATGCCTACGGCACGCGGTTTCCACGTTTTAAGCGCACGGGTCGCAAAATGACATTGCAAACTCGCAAGCCGTATATTTTTATGTTGCCTTATGATTTTGAGCGCAAGTTCGAACGCTTCCGTCTGTGTGTCGAAACCGAATCGACTTATAACGCCGTCGCCTACGGGAAAGTTACAACGAATGCCTACGCGCAACTTTTTATCCGTGTTTTGTCTTGCAATCCTCTCGATATTTTCGAGTTCGCACTCGGAATCGATATTAACTATTCCGCCCGACAACAACAATCGTTCGACAGCCAAGCTGTTTTTATGCGGTCCGTTCCATATTATATGTTTCGGATATACTCCGATACGCAACGCTATTTCCAACTCCATATCGGAAACTACTTCCGCCAGACCGCCAAGTCGGTTTACCGTCTTGCAAAGCTTGGGAGTATAATTTGTTTTGTATGAATACGCAATATTGAAATGAGGATAAATCTTAGAAAAAGCGTTTTTAAGCTCAATAAAATTCAGCTCGAATTGCGCGGAATCCAAGAGATAAAAGGCATTGCCGTATTCATTCATCAAATCGTTAAGGCTTTTATAATCAAACCGCATCTGCTTTTACCCGCTTTATCGACTCGACTACTTTTTTAACACATTCGTCAAGTTCCGATTTATTTTTTAAAAAACGTGTTTCATCGTATTCGGACAAAGATCTTTCGAACATGCGAAGCTCCGTCATCCCTCTTTCGAACGTATCGACCAATTCACTGTGCGACCCGATATTTTCCGCATTACAAAAACTTCGCGACAATATCGCTCTTGTCGAACCGAGCCTGTAATGCTCCGCAACGATTTTCTCCGCGGATATCATTCCTCCGCCCAATCTCGCGATCCCTCCGAATCCGTAAGGAATACTGTATTTATTTATTTTTTTACACAGCTTTTCGACTACACCGCTGCTAAGTAATTCAAACATAAATGTCAAACCGTAGCTTAAATGCAAATCGTTTAATCCAATATGAATTTCGTCAAAACCACCGTAATCGAGAACTTCGTCTAAGCACTCGACAGCCTCTTTGGTTTCCAACAGCAACACAGTTTTAGCGCGGCCTCCGACACATTCGATAAACCGCTTTACATCATAGAGAGATTTCCACATAGGCAGCATTACGTAATCTGCGCCGTTATTTATTATCTTTTCGATCTCGCAAGCGGAATCATTATTTATCGGATTTGTGCGTACCAACATATCCGAATTTTTCAAAACGCTTTTAACCTTGACAATATCCGATATGCTATGGTGCGACTTTACGCTGTCCATGCCGCGCTGACGGACTTCCTTTCCAAGCGTTTCCAAATCTATCCATATTCGATCCACGCCGCATGAATCGGCGACAGAAGCGACATACGGATTGTTTGTTATATACATAAGCGTTAACGGCATGAGTATACTGTTCTCGATCTATGTTCTATATCTTTTGGTGTGGATATTTCCATTTTACTTTTATACAAATTTGCCAAAAACACACGGTAAGCAACAAAAATTTTTGCATTTTTTGTAATGCTCCGCCGTTTCGCACAAAGACTTGTGCAAAATAATCCCGTGATTTCCACCGTAGCAAGTACCGAGATAACACCTACGCGTACCGACTGTTCGGCTTGTTTTCGGCGTCTGACGCCATCGATCTTTTAGGCACATAACAAAATAATGCCTATCTCGACAAGATTATTATACCACGAATATCATGGTAATACAAGTATTTACGCTTAAAAAGTAGAAAAAGCCTCAAACGGCTGCTTTTCTTGCCGATTTTCCCTATAAAAAAATCTGCGGAACGATAATTAAGTCCGCAGATTCTTTTGACTAACCTTTTATGCCCAAATCTTTAGTATCTATTTCTGTTCTTATCTTAACATAGAACTCGTCGAAAGTCATTGTTCCGAGCGGCTCGTTGCGGTGACGCACCGAAACAACGTTCTGTTCCGCCTCTTTATCGCCTATTATCAACATATACGGAACTTTATCGACCTGCGCTTCGCGAATTTTATAACCTATCTTCTCGTTGCGGTTATCTACGGTAGCAAGTATTCCGCGGCGTTTCAGCTCGTCGGTAAGCGCCTTACACTTATCGGCGGTACGCTCTGTAAGCGACATAACGCGCACTTGCTCGGGCGATATCCACAACGGGAACGCTCCGCCGAACTTTTCTATCAACAAAGCAAGCGTACGCTCGTAGCAGCCAATAGAACTTCTGTGGATGATGTACGGTGTCTTTTTCTCGCCGTTTTCGTCTACGTAAGTCATATCGAACTTTTGGGCAAGGAACATGTCGACCTGAATGGTAAGAAGCGTGTCCTCTTTACCGTAGACGTTGCGCGATTGAATATCGAGCTTAGGTCCGTAGAACGCCGCTTCGCCTATACCCTCTACATATTCGACGCCGAGATCGTCGAGAATGGTTTTCATCGTATCCTCGGCTTCTTTCCATTTCTTGGGTTCGTAAATATATTTTTCTCTGTCTTTCGGATCCCAACGCGAGAAACGGTAGAAAATATCTTCGCGAAGTCCGAACGTGCCGAGCATATATTCGCAAAGATCGAGACAGCCCTTAAACTCGTTCTCGAGCTGCTCGGGAGTACAAACGATATGCCCGTCGGCAAGCGTGAACTGTCTTACGCGCGTAAGTCCGTGCATTTCGCCGCTCGACTCGTTGCGGAACAACGGACTTGTTTCTGCATATCTGCAAGGCAGATCGCGGTAACTTTTAAGCCCGTTCTTATATATCATATATTGAAACGGACAAGTCATGGGGCGCAATGCAAGAACTTCGTCATCCATGACCTCGTCGCCTATTATAAACATACCGTCGCGGTAATGATCCCAATGTCCGCTGAGCTTGTAAAGATCGCTCTTTGCCATGTACGGGGTTTTTGTAAGCATATATCCGCGCCGTTCTTCCTCGTCCTCGACAAAGCGTTGCATTATCTGGATCATTTTAGCGCCTTTAGGCATCATTAGCGGCAAGCCCTGTCCGACGCGTTCTTCCGTCATAAACAGCCCCATATCCCTGCCGAGCTTGTTATGATCGCGTTTTTTAGCCTCGGCAAGCTTGGCGAGATACTCCTCTACTTCCGATTTCTTCTCAAACGCAACGCCGTAAATGCGCGTAAGCATTTTATTATGCTCGTCGCCTTTCCAATAAGCGCCGGCAAGCTGAGTCAATTTTACATGCTTGACCTTGCCCGTACTTGCAAGATGCGGACCGCGACAAAGATCGACAAAATTTCCCTGACGGTAGAACGTGATTTTGCTGCGCGCCGGCAGTTCTTGAATGAGCTGCATTTTATACGACTCGTTATAGCCCTGCATTTGCGCGAGCGCCGACTTACGCGTTACTACCTCGCGCTCTATCGGAAGATCGGCCGCTATTATCTCTTTCATTTCGTTTTCTACTGCCTCGAGATCGTCGAGAGTTATGGCAAACGGCAGATCGACGTCGTAATAAAAGCCCGTTGCCGTTGCCGGTCCGATAGCCAACTGCGCCGCCGGATACACGTTTTTTATAGCTTGCGCAAGAATATGCGCAGCGGTATGACGGTAAACTTCGCGACCCTCGTCGTCTTTGTACGTCAGTATTTCAAGCGTGCAATCGCCTGTCAACGGAGTTTTCAAATCGACGATCTCGCCGTTTACACGCGCAACAAGCGCCGCGCGGTAAAGTCCTTCGCTTATAGTCTTTGCGATTTGTTCGGCTGTCGTTCCGTTCTCGGCTTCTATAATACTGCCGTCTTTGAGTGTGATATTCATAATAACGTATCCTCCCGTAACTTAACAAATAAAAACGTCCCGATATATCTTACAGATACATAAGGACGGCTGATATCCGTGGTTCCACCTTACTTCGCGCGAATGATCGCGCCTCGTTTACTTGATTACCTCAAGCGGTCTGCTTTATTTGCGGTGGTTTCGCTTATCAAGGCTCTTGCAAGGCTCTCAGCTATGCCTTACTCTCTGTGAAGAACTACTTGAGACTACTTGTCCGCAAGCAATATTCAATTAAAAGTAGTTTAGCACCGTTGCATTTTTTTGTCAAGCGAAACATCGTCGAATTTCACTCGGTTTTTTCTGTTTTCCTGTTTTCGATTTTGGTCTTTAGCTTGCTTATTACTACAAACACTACAAACAACAAACATACCAGCGCTATCCATACGGGTATTCCCCAACCCGAAAAAGGTATTACGCCGCTGCCGAGATATGCCGTAAGCCCGATCATAACGGGACGCGTGATCAAACATATAAGCGTAAAATACCCGTACGACATAGTTGTTATGCCTGCTATCATGCAAAGCATATCGTCGGGGAACGCCGGAAACAACAGCATTATTATAAACAAGAATCTTCCCTTTTCACTCAATATCCGCGCATACTTTTCGGTATTCTCTGCGCCGAACATCCAATTACAAAGCCGTCTGCCGAACACCTTTCCCAGCATAAACGATATCAACGAACCGATAATAGTACCTATTACGGACAATACAAAGCTCCAAGTCGCACCGTATATCGCAACGCCGAGCAATATCGTGACCGCCTCGGGTATGGGCAGAACGACCACTTGAAAAACCGTCAGCCCGATAAATATAGCTATTCCCCAAAATCCGCTGTCGAGAATGAAAGTTTTAAGCGCGTCGAAATCGTTGAAGCGTTCGGACAATCCCGTTTTTATATAAATAATATAACAAGACACCGCCGTTACCGCAACGATCGTAACAACGAGCGTAGTACGCGACGCATGCGGAAAACGCTCGCTATCGATCATGCAATAGACCGACGGTATCACGGCAAACAGCACAATAGCCGTATAATAGAATATCTTGCTTCTGTCGTACATGAAAACAGCGCACAGCACTATCATTGCCGCGCACATAACGCCGACGCTTATTCTTGTTAAAGCGACTTTATGCCTCACACAGATATTATATGTAAAAGTTTGCAAATTAAAGCCGCAACAAACTATATTCGAAAATCGATAGGCATATCCGAAAGAGTATTTTCTATGATATTCGGCAAAAACGTATATATATTACAGCCGCACTTTTTATCGAACAGCGCCTTGAGCGCGAAAAAACTTTTCCATTTCGCAACCGAGTATTCACCGACGCCGTGCCGCAACGCAACATCCATCAATCGCTTTTCCATAATGACCGCGCCGCTCGGCAAAGAAATCGCGTCGCAAAGCTGTATCAATCTGTCGTAATCGTTATACTCTATCCCGTCCGAATAATCGCACATAAACCGCTTTTGCTCATCTGTGATTTTCATTTTCACAACGTAACGCGACACTTCCGATTGCGACGGGAACGTGTGCGTCAAGCAAATACGCGCAATCTCGGGTTGATTTATGCTCATCATGTAATTGTAGCCGTCAATGATATGCCGTCCGTCCCATGATCCGTCGCGACGTCCTATATCGTGCAAAAGTCCGAAAATATACGCTTTGTCGCCGTCAAGTCCGCAATGTTCGGCTATGATCCGCGCGTTTACGCCCGCCGATCTGCTATGCGGCGCCCAAAGTCCCGGAGTAAGCTTTTCCGCCTCTGCCATTTCGTTTTCTGCCTGTTGTACAGTCAACATTTCAATTACCTATTTTTGCTATCTCGCCGCGCGCATATTTATCGCACCTATTGTTAAGCTCATTATCGGCATGACCCTTTACTTTTACAAAAGTTACGTCATGCATTGTCAACAATTCGCTCAACCGCTCCCACAACTCCTTGTTTTTAACGGGTTTGTTGTCCGCCGTGCGCCAATTATTGCGTTTCCAATTATACAACCACTTCTGCTCGATCGCATTCACAAGATACGCTGAATCGGAATACAGTTTGACTGCGCAACGCTCCTTCAGCGCGGAAAGTCCGGCAATAGCGGCATATACCTCCATGCGGTTATTGGTAGTAAGCTCCTCGCCGCCGGACATGACTTTCTCCTTGTCTCCGTATATCAGTATGGCACACCAACCGCCCTTGCCGGGATTGCCGCTGCACGCGCCGTCGGTGTAAATTTCTATATTTTTCATGCAACTCCTTAACTGCCGTTCATGCGGATGATCGCGAAACTCGCGCCGAATGTTTTACTTATAAAACATAATTACATTTCTTTTAACGCTTATTCGCTATCGGGTTTTAATTCGGCGCGTCCGTTCTTATTCCCCTGCCAATAAAATACCCTCGCCGATACAACAGCATTTTACTTGTACAACAATAATTTATACGACGCGACTGCGCGCGGAACTCGCGCGCGACCTTTGCGCATAGCGCAAGCGGTTAGCGAACTCGCGCCGAAATGTTTTTGCCGCAGAAACGGTAATATCATTTCTTTTAACGCTTATCCGCTGTATGGTTTCACCTCGGCGCGTCCATTCTTGTTCCCCTGCCAATAAAATACCCTCGCTGATAGCGAGGGTATTTTATTGGCAGGGGAGACGCGACTCGAACACGCGACCAACGGTTTTGGAGACCGCGACTCTACCAACTGAGCTACTCCCCTAAACATTTAAATTTTATCATAACAAATCGATAAAGTCAATAGTTTGCACGTCACTAAACCGAAATTTCTTATAACACGACCGAGTTACATCAGTTCGATACCGTTGTCGGCACAAAGTTTTACGGTCTTATCGTCCCAAACCGACGCCTGAACTTCTCCTATATGCGCTTTTTTGAGCATAACCATACAAAGCCTCGATTGACCTATTCCGCCGCCTATCGTATACGGGAGAATATTATCGCGTATCATCGAATGGTATTTAAACCCGTATCTCTCGAGCGCATTGCATTCTCGCAACTGTCTGTCAAGACTATCGGCGTCGACGCGTACACCCATGGACGACAACTCGAGCGCGTCCGACAGCACGTCGTTCCAAACAAGCAGATCGCCGTTGAGTTCCCAATCGTCGTAATCGGGCGCTCTGC
>Ga0137307_102348_pt1 | contig 13364 bp, 12 predicted proteins | sample NAcewD2O_March_2_FD_97180 | JGI IMG/M metagenome (GOLD analysis project Ga0137307, IMG submission 97180) | Mouse cecal microbial communities from Vienna, Austria - N-Acetylglucosamine amended D2O_March | ecosystem: Host-associated > Mammals > Digestive system > Large intestine > Cecum | place...
GCATGGCTATTTCTTTTTATTGAATTTTGCTTTGGCTCGAATAGATTAACTGACTTTATCGTGCTTTGAGTCAGGAAGTTTACTGGCTTTTGACATGGGCCGTGAGTTCTTTATCAACTTTCGATATAAGGAAAGACACCTTACCGACTTTCATCGCAAACTGGAGCAAGCAACTGACTTTCATCAGAAACTGAATCACTTAACTGACTTTTGCCATAGCTCAAAACGGCTTACTGAGTTTTGGTACTGGAGCGATGCAGTTTACCAACTTTTGTTTCAGGCCAAACGCTTTACCAGCTTCTCCGAGTTGTGATAGACAGTTGGACTGACTTCACTTGCTACGCAAAACCTCCACTGACTTTGATGAGAGAAACTTACTGGCTTCTTACTCCAATGCCGTAGACGTTTACCAACTTTTGGCTATAGGGCAAACAGTGCATACTAACTTTTGTTGCGGGAGACAGGATTTACTAACTATTATCACGAAATTGAGGTCGTACTGACTTCCATCGGGTGAGAACAAACTTCTGCTCCTGAGCTACCAGGAATACTGACTTTTGTCTTAGTGAGACCTTAGCGCATAATGGACTTACTGACTTTTGATTTCGATGCACTGCGCACCGCAGGAGAAAGTACCAACTTTTACTCTGCGGATGGCTTAAAGGGATTTGCCGACTTCTGATTTGAGTGAGCATAAAGCGAGACTGGTGCTCGGCATCAAAACTTCTACTAACTTTTACTGGCTTTTTCCATTCATGACGAGCGGCGATTCCAAATACCAACTTTTGATTTGACAGGAGGTCTGGAACAACTTACTAACTTCTGATTTGGGGAGAACCTGAGAATGCGAAGACTGCTTCATGGGTGGCGAAAAGCGAATTACTAACTTCTGGTTTGAAAATCTGTCGATGAACCGAAAGAGTTTACTGACTTCTGAAAATAGAGCAAGTGTGTATTCCCTTGTAAACCAAGAGAATTTACTGACTTTCAAAATAGGCAAAGTCGTGTGGCTCGAAAAGTATTTACTGACTTCCGATTCGAGGTACTAACTTCTGATTTGGTAGCAAATTCACCATAGTGCTGGTGGGTTTTACTAACTTCTGGCGTGGAAAATGAGGTGCGGGCTTTGGTGTTTGCGAATGGGGAAATTGGTGTGAAGTCCTGGTTGCGAAATTTTATTCATATTTCACTGAATAATGTGAATATTTACTAACTTTTATTCACCCAGCCCAAAACCCTGTCTCACCAAAAAGATTACTAACTTCTGAGTCCAGCCGAGCAAGAGGCAAAAAGAATTTACTAACTTACTAACTTCTGACGGAAGATACTGACTTCTGATTTGATTTACTAACTTTTGGATTGCAACCAACGAGGTCTGCGAAATGTACTAACTTTTATTTTGGGCGGGCCTGCAAGATTTACTAACTTATAATTTGCCGGGACGGAGTGCGCCGGTCTGCCGACGGCAAATAAAATAATTCATATTACCACAAGTGTGCATCAAGCTATATACGAGGTCGATATACCAAAAGAGCAATAACCTACCTATATGAAAAGTCTGCGGCCTATTGTTTTCCTGATGGACTGTAAACGGAGTCAATATGAACGCAGAATACATATACAGATAATATTCATAGATATTCAACAGAGAGTTGAAGCTATCGAGTATAGTCTAATCGGTAGTTGAGTATATGCTGTCGAATTTAATGTAACCGATTGCTGTGTACTCAGATTGCGGCATGAAATGCGAGGGTGCTCAAGTCCTATATGTCTTTACATTCTGGACAATAAAAAGCCGCTCGGAAACTATGACACACTCCGGGTCAACAATATCTCATCAACTGTTCATAAGCAAGATGATTATCATCGGTGAATTTGGAGAGCTATCAAAGTGTTTGAGCGGTTCAATATTGCGCTGAGGCTGCGGGGTAGATATACGCTGTCGCTGGGGCGGGGCCACTGTCGCAAGAGCATATATGTAAACCCCTTGGGAAAGACCCGCCGTGCATAAGGGGCGTTGGATGCAAGGCGGTGCTTGCGTGGTCGTGGTGCAAGCTGGGGTATCATGCCGACGCTGGGCGGTCTGACCGTCTGGGCGTGGCAAGTGCTGACCGTTCCCGGCTCCTCGGAGCGCAACACCCTGGGGTGGGGAATGGTATGAGATTATATATTAGCACCCTTTCGAGTGTATAAAAAGTTGTGCGCCCTGGCGGCGCTGGCCTATCCCCTCTGCCCTTTACCGCAAGGGGGGAACCCTACCTGTCACACATAACCGCAAGGGGTGTACCCTCTGCCTATAACCGCAAGGGGGCAACCCCCGCCCCGCTGGGGGCCGTCCTGGTGCTGGGGGTCAGCCTGGGAGCGGTGGGGCCGTCCCCTTTCCCCGCTGGATTGTCCCCGCCTTGCCTGTCCAGACGCAAAAAAAGCGGGGCCATGCGGCCCCGCCCGGTTTACTCTTGTGCTACAAATATGTACTTTTCGCCATTTTTGCACACAATTTCGAGAATATCGCCCAAAATACACGGCTTGCAATCAATCCGCCGGATTGCGCTAATTGTGGCGTAATTTTCGCCCCGCCGGAAAAACAGGCCGCCCACGTCCACGACGGCGGAAACGGTCATTTTGTCAAACGTGATTGACAGTCTGAAAGGGTGCAAGCCCTTTTCAAAATTGGGCTGGTTTTCGGTCAGATAAACGAACCTTTTCCAGCGTTTAGCGGCCTGAAAATCCGCAAATTCCAGTAAATTCATACTTTCTTATTCCTTTCCCGTGATAATGTTCAGCACTCTTTCCCGGTGCTTTTCAATGCGCTTTTCCGTGACGTTGAAATGGTCAGCTATTTCCCGAACGGTGTAACCGGACAATAGCAAAACGATTGTTTCAGCGTCAAGAGCGGTCAAACGGTCAACGCCTGTCATATGCGGCCCCCTTTCCAATGAGCGGCGGGGCGGGCTGGTGGTGTACCCTGGTAGGGTCAGCCGCGCCCCTGGTGGTGTTGTGGCGGGGCCGGGGCGGGGCTGGTGGTGTTCGCCCCATGTAGGGGTCAGCCCGTTCCCGGTGGTGTTCGCCCCGGTGGTGTCCACGATGACAGTATAGCATTAGTACCAATGCCCCGTCAATATGGCATTAGTACCAATGCTGATATGAGCTTTTTGTTTATTTTGTCAAATACGCCGGGGCCGTTCCTGTCCGTATCCGCTGGGGGTGTACCCTGTCAGCCATAGCCGCAACGGGGGAACCGGGGCCGGGGGTCAACTTGCCCTTTTCGGGCAAGGGAAAGTAGACGGGGCCGGAGCGGTCAGGCGGGGCCGGGGTCAATCCCCCTTTTCGACCCCAGCAGGGGTAGTCGGTGCCATTTTTTTCTGCCAACATTTTTTGAGACACTTCCTTGACAAAGCATTAGTACCAGTGTATAATGCGTATTATTAAGGAGGTGTATCTTAGATGGCATTGTCTGAGAAAAAGCGGATATCCAACGACAAATGGATTAAGGAAAACTATAAACAGGTCAAGTTATCCATGCCAAAATCCGAAGCTGAGGAACTTGATGCTTACTGCTCTGCCCACAATTTAAGTAAGGCTGGTTTTATCCGTGCCGCTATCAAAGAGAAAATGGAGCGCGATACGATTACGGGAATTTGCTCAACAGAAGATACCGCTAAATAAAAATATTGAATTATGCCGCGCTCCACTGCGAACATCACCCATTGCCACAGCCTGTCCGTCTACAATTAAGATAAGGTCGTCCATTATTAGCTGTTGTAGGACGGAAGCAGATGTACAACCACTGTAGAATAGAAAGTGGTTATCGCTACACAAAATATGCCCATAGAGCATACGACACACCAAAAGAAGGACTCTCATATGACTGACCACATCTACTTTCACACCGGCTATCATACCGGAGTAGCCGAGACCTACTGCGACATGGACGAATGCCTGTTCAAAATCCCAAACCCTCAGTTTGTAGACCCCGAGGATGACTTGTCCGAGTTCCACAATGTTTATGAGGTCGCCAGCATTTTTCTCCAAGGGGCCTGTCACATATTTTCCCTCGCCCTGCACCAAGAGTTCGGCTACGATGCGTTCGAGATTCGGAAAGGAACATCCTGTCACTGCTTTTGCCGAGCAACATATCAGGGTAGACCTATCTATATCGACATTAGAGGTGCGACAACCAGTTGGGAAGAGTTCCTGGCCGGAACCTTTGCCGATTTTCACCACTACGACGAAATTGTTCCTCAAGATATCGAAGAAACAGCAAAGTTGGATGACCCCGATGACCTATATGCAGCGGATGGTCTTGCCTTCGCAAAGCACCTCATCCACGAGCATCCAGAGTATTACAACATTAGCAATTTACAAATGAGCGAATACACAAAGAAAGAGGCTGGCGTTTGAGCCAGCCTCTTTTTGCGTCTTGCGCTATTCCATAAAGCTAATCTTGATTGCCTCCGCATCCGAGCAATACAACTTCCACTGCGAACTCTCTCCTGGTTCCAGTCCCTCCGCCCCAACGGCATATGTCCAGTCGGTGTCGGTCACTTTGCCATCATTGTAAAGAGCGACCTTCACCTCAACGAACTTGACCGTCTCGTCAGAATTATTGGTGATTGTCCCGTCTACATATGGATTGCTGACATCGTGATATGTCCCCTCTACTGTCAGGCCATCTTGCGTGATGCTATCGCTCTTCGATAACGTCTGGACAGAACTGTTCGAGCTTGTATATCTCACGGTACGCTCAAACTTTACCATCCCACCATCGGGTTTCCCACTATCATCAAAGTAGCAACTAAGAGAACATTCAAAATCCAAATCATCGCCAAGCCATGAGCATTGATAATGGTGTCCATGTTGTGCCTCTTTGTGGAGTCCATATTCTGCTCCAAAGCACGCATCAACGTCAAGGATGGCGCAAATATCGCCGTGAAGCGTGTTAAACAGCTCTGGAGTGAAAGCACCGCCGTCATCAAACTTGAACACGATATCAGACAGTGTGCCACTCCAGTCGAAATTGAAAATTGCTGTACCAGTACACCCATATATGTCCAACAGGTCATCAATCACCATTTTGGACTCAATGTATTTTGAACCATAATCGCTTGCGTAGAAGTTCTGGTCGGTCTGCAGAGCGGATTTTACGCAGTTAGAGACATTTTCAGGAGTGGCGTCAGGAACCATGATACACCCCACCGGGATAGTTCCGACATATAGCGGCTCATAGACGCTCCAATCCGTTCCCTGCTTAGTGGGAGGTTCTTCTGAAGTCAGGATGTCTGTCTCTCCAGAGTTTTCTTCCGGCATTTTCTCTTCAATGGTCTCCGCTGGAGGACTATCCGCTACAGTATCGCCGCTGTCTCCACACGAAGAAAGACACATCATTGAGCACAGTGCAAGAAATAGTATGATTCCAAAGTTTTTGTTCATGGATGCACCTCAAGTTCAAGAATTTTGCATTGGCAAACAGACCTGCCATTAGTCACAATGTTACTATACACTTTTACTGAGACCTCCGTCAACTCAATGAGCTTCATTTTTCTGGACATCATCGCCCCGGCTTTCGTCTAATCCTTCTATCCAGAGCAATCAAGCCCCCGAAAGGGGGCGTCCGAAACCAGTCTGGGACACACCGTGTGTCCTGGGTATTCACAAAACCGTTGCGGTGCAAAGGTTTGAAGGCTCTTGCCTTATAAATAATAGAAGGACAGACAACACAACTTAGAAAACAAGTAGGGAGCGTCATGGTATGCAATGAGCCATTGCGCCCATGACAGCGACCTGAGCCCGACTGTCCCGGATTTTTAGAGCCTTAACAGCCAATATTGAGACCGCAGTTTGCTTTGCCCTCTCTGCGGCACTACAGCGGCCACAGAGCACGTTTGTAGCTGCGGATGACAAACTATACTGCCGAAGCGAGAGGAGCCTCTACGGGCTTCCTACGGCCCTCTGTGGCGGTCTGCCAATAACAGGGTTCGCTCCTTGCGGTTAGAGGTCACAGGGTTGCTGCCGCCAGCTCCCACCGGGGTGTATGACCCCGAGAGGAAAGTACATATATAGACCCACCAGGGGTTCAGAGTTCGGCAAGGTTCGGGTCGTTGAAATTGATGGCGAGCCATGGCTGGTAGGCAAGGACGTGGCGGCGGTGCTGGGATATAGTGATACTGACCAAGCGCTTAGAAAACACGTTGATGATGAGGATAAGCTGACCCGTCAATTCAACGGGTCGGGCCAAAGCCGTTCTGCAACAATCATCAACGAATCCGGCCTCTACTCACTTGTTCTCTCCAGTAAGCTCCCCGGAGCCAAGAAGTTCCGGCGATGGGTGACATCGGAGGTACTGCCCTCAATTCGTAAGCATGGCGGTTATATCGCTGGATAGGAACAGGCGTCTGATAATGAGCTATCAAAGTAAGCGTCTTGCCGGACGGGCAGGGCGCTATTTTTATGTTCAAATCGCCCTCCTGCAACGAAAAATTTGATTGCTGTAAAGCGAAAATACTTGCCGGGTGTTGTAAAAAATGACCCACTAAAGACCCCTGTGCCGCAACGGTTTATCGGTAGCGCGTTAATAACGTACTATACGGATATATAAGTACCAAAAATTTTTTGAAAGGAAATCAGAACGATGCGAGAAATGATATTCAGAACGAAGACCTGCGCCGAATGCGGTACGGAATTTGTGCCGACAGGTGGCCGCTCCAAGTATTGCCCTGCGTGCGTCGGCGATGTCGTAAGGCGGCAAACCGCAGATAGGGTGCGCCGCTGCAGAGAAAGAGCGAGAGACCCAAAATCAATTTAAGGAGAAATGAACAATGGAAAAATCTAAAACCTACGTTTGCCGGAAACTGTTCCTGTACAACCTGCTGACCGAGAGGGGCTTTGTGCCCTTTAGGGTTGCACCAGACAAGTATAACTGCAGGCACACAATCTGGCTCTACTCGAACAGCCCAGAGTTGGAGGCTGTTGTGGAAGAGTATTACGCAAACAAGCCTACGGGCATCTAACCTATTGCGAAAGGAACAAATGAACAATGAAAACATATCCAAATCAGAAGGTGATTCACATTCAGAAGAGAACTTACGAGGACAACTTCTCACAGGTCGGCAATGACGAATGGCAGAGAGCCGCCAGAGAATTGAGCGGCTCTGCCTTCAAGCTCTACTTGTATTTGGCTGGCAATAAGGATGGGTTTGAACTGGCGTTGAGTCAGAAGGCTGTGGAGGACACAACCGGACTTTCCAAGAATACATATCATCGAGCTGTTGAGGAGCTTGAAACAAAAGGATACCTTTCCAGCACGAAAGGCAACGTCTATGTTTTCTCGCCCTCTCCATCTGGGGTATCTCCCCAAAATGGGTATATACCAGAAATGGGTACTACCCAAAGTGGGGAGGGTATCTCCCCAAAATTGGGAGAGGTATCTCCCCAAAACGGGGAGAGCATACTACCCAAAATGGGGAGAGAAATAGATAAGACATATAATATAGATAAGATAGATAGCGAGGACGAGGAATCAATTAGTCCAGAGAAGAAGAATGTGGTAAGCAGAACGGAGACAATGGATTCATCGCCGAAGAAAACTTCCCCCTCTGGAGGCGGACTCCCTGGACGGCGTATCCGAGACCTGTCAGAAGACGAAGCACGAGAAATCAAATCGAAACTCAAACAGGGTGTTCGCTACTTGGATATCGAGCGTGAGTACGGGATGCGAAGCGGTGCTATCACATCAAGGTTTGAAGATGACTGGAGGGCGTTTCTCTGGGCGAAGGTCAATGGACGACTCTGAGACGCAAAAGACCGTTAGGCGACGATAGAGGGGTCACAGAACGATTTCAAGTACACAGATGAGGCAACCCTTATCCCCACAGCAAGTGTTCTGTGGCCCTTAAAATGCGAACTGGAAGTATTGAGCTATATGAGTCAGATATTTATCATAATCGGACGAGAAGGAAGGGCAGCCTGTCCAATAGTCGAAGGGAGTGACTGTGTTGGACGATGAAATTCTGGAGCAAAATAATATAGGCTGGGATATGAATGCAGAGCGTGAAGTAGAGGAACTGATGGTGCAAAACGGCGGTCACTTGACGATTGAAGACGTGTGCTTCTACCTCTACGGGAGTTTCGCTAACTACGACGAGCCGCAAAAGGCCATGTCCTACTGCGATGTCACCAGCCCGAGGTATCGGGGTGGTGATTGGTGGAAACAGTGGAAGCATGAGCATTGGGTAGGGAGCGAAGGGATGAGGGAGCGAGCACTGAAAGACCCGTATATTCGCTCGTACCTGGAGCGGTTTAACCTGCTATCAGAGGACGATGGGGCAGGCTGAATCTTCATCAACAGGTCTGTATCACAACCAGACCTGTTGAAAAAAATGACCCCTGTAAAAGCGTTGCGTTACAGTCGCTTTTAGGGGGTACGTCATTTTTGTTAGAGATGTATAAGAAGAATAACACTTTTTGAAAGGAAGGTAGAAATGAACATTCAAACAAAGTATGCAGTAAGGCAGTGTGCTGAGTGTGGTACAACATATACACCGCAGTCCAGTCGCTCGAAATATTGCGCTGGATGTGTTATGAAGGTACGCAGACGGCAGACCGCAGAGCGGGCAAGGCAGTATCGGGCAAGGATAAAAGAGGCAGGACAGAGTTGGCAGAAAGAAACTACAAGCTAAAGCAGTGCTCACTATGTAGGAAAAACTTCAAGCCGCATTCAAGCGCAGCAAAATACTGCCCCCAGTGCCACCCCAAGATGCTCAGGCTGTGGGCGGAACGGAGTGCGAACAACGCAAAATTGAAGTACCGTCTGGAGCACGAAACCTTCGTAGAACCACACGACTTTCTAAAGTCGTGCATCAAGGCTGCAGAAGCCTTTGATTTAGAGAGCACCTGATAGTGCCTTGACTTGGATATTATCAGGAGCGTATGCAACATCTCTATTGTAGAAAGGATGAATCGAAAATGAAAACTATTTACTATCCGAAGCCGGTTGATGAGAAAGAGAAGACATATTATAGTGCTGAGCCAGACCCCAATCTGCGGCTCAACGTCAGCGTTTATGATAGGTTGATGATTGAGCTTGCCCATCAGCAATATCTGTCAGAAGATGAATTGAAAGTTCTTTTGAATGAGAACGGGTTGAACTACTGCGATGTGTACGACAAAAACGTCCATTATCGTCAGTTGCTCTGTACCGTGTTGGCCGTTTTTGAGGCCATGCTGGGGAATATAGACCTGTTTCGTTCGGTGGAGTCGGAGTTTGGGACGACCTCCCAGGCATATCAATACTTGGAGCGTCGTATCCAGAGACTTCAGCAGCGAATTGACTCTATTCCTGATGAGCCGGTTCTTGGAGGTCGAGATTCCGACTTCTCGTTTATTTTCAAGGACTAAAGGTGATTAGAGATGGAGAATGCTAAAACCAATCATGCCGTTTACTACAAGAAGAACCCTGTAAACCAATATAGAACCGACCACGACTTGTACAGTGTTGTACGGTCTCAGTTTTACACCTACCTCGCCCGTGAAGGAACAACGGTCAAAGATTATTGGACAGGTGAAGAGTATCAATGCTTCTTCAGGCGGAATAAGGATTAACGTACTTTGTACAACAGTCCCTCGTAGGCGTAAGCCTGCGATGCAAACGCTTTGAATTGCTGGAAACCCCTAAAGCTCACAGAGCCACAGCACAACCATGAAACAGGTAAATGCGATGGCGGCGAAAGCAGAAAAAATCTGTGAGATGGCATATGACTAAATTCTAAGTGCCACAGCAATGGGCAATCAGCAGCCAAGCCCCGAACAGGGGAAGGTTCAACGACTATCCCACACGGGAGTAGAGGCAAGCGCCTCGAAGCGGAGCGCACCCATTATCGGGTGATAATATAGTCTGCGCATACAGGGAAACTTGTAGAAATCCAAATCAGGAACAGCATGGTGTAGCGAACCATACTGAACACTACGGACAAACCAGACCAATGATAACATCAGCATATACTATGAAGTTGGGAACGGATTGCATCCAGGGGCAATAATTACACACTATGACAAACGATTTCTCATCTTAAATGAGGAGAGCGTCGAGAACCGTATCTATCACAGAAGCGATGGCATCAACTCTGACATAATGTTGACCACATATAGCAAAGAAACCATGCAGGAAATCAGCATTCCGGTATTTGCATATGACCTGACAGGAACAACCCCTGATAAGTCTGACATGATGAGTGTCATCGCTGGAAACGTCGAATTGATGACTGGCGATAACGAAATATCGAGATTGCTGAAAGTCAATCAGGAATTTTGCGAAATGGGGAATTGGTACACGATTGTAAGCGTCAATTTCAAGACAGGTATCTGCCGTGTTGAAGCGTCTGTCATCCAAGGCCCAAGCAAGCCAATGGAATACACATTGAAGATTTCTTCCGAACCAACATATGTGTTTGGTGATGAAACAAGGATGACCGCAGCCGCCGCACTTGATGGCAGTCCAATCGTGAATCCTACTCTGTTGTGGTCAAGTTCTGACCCCACGGTCATCTCTATTACCGAGGATGGGGTTGCCACCTGCACTGGCACTGGAACGTGCGCAATCATGTGTTATTGGAAAGAACATGATGTCACCGACACGGTGCAGATTGAAGTGCTTGCTGCGCCAGAACCCGTGTATAATTGTGAAATCAATGGTTCAGAAACGATTTATCTGGGAAGAACCAACACTTATACGGCAAAATTCTATCAGACCGATGGTGTGACTGAGGATACAACAATTACCCCGGTGTGGTCTTTAGATTTGCCAAGCGAACTCAAAGGTAAGGTCACAATTACAGACCAGTCGGGTAGCACCATCTCGGTGAAGGTTCCAAGCAGCAGTTCTCTTCTTGGGCTTCGCTTTAGCCTGAAGATAACTGATTCCAGCGAAAACTACAACGCAACCAAAACAGTCAAGGTTTCAAGCCTGTTTTGATAAAAACTGAGGAGACTACTGGCTATGTGTCAGTAGTCTCCTCTCGCATAATTCGGGAGGGTTATTAGGAGTGATAGTTGAGGAGCGTATACATATTTTCAAGCTGCCGATGGAGAGAATCATCGAGCGCAGCTACAAAATTGAACACTATACAGATGAGCAGGCAATCATGAACGGCGAGCTGGTGCCCATTTCCGCCAGCCAGCTTACAGGAAAGATTTACGACTACTATAGCGAGAACGGATTGGACGAACTCACCGTCAAAGACGCAATCGTGAACATCGTGGTTCCGACCGCCAATGGCAAAAACGCCAAGAAAGCTGCGGAGGCGTACAGTGAGCTTGCGCACCACGGTTTTGACCTCAACGGACGGCATTATGTACGACTTTGCGCCGGGAGCGGTCAGCTCCGCCAGAACACGATTACGTTCGTATGGAATGTCATGCACCAGTACATAACGGAAGCGCTGTACTGCGGCATTTCCCCAGAAGAACTCGGGGACAGCTTCAGCGTTTCCAAGTGGAACGCCTATGTGGGGCTGTCGGAGTCCGGGATGCACTTCCTAAAGTCGGCTCCCCATGTCTGCGTGGTCAGCGACTACGAGGAAATCAAGCCGCATCTCCCAATCGACTACATCACAACGGAGTATACCAGCGGACGAAGAAACAAGCGGGTCGAGAAAACAATCGCGCAGCACTATTACGATGAGCCAGAGATGAACTTCGACCCACTCAACAGCTTTGACGGGCAGGGCTTGGCCGACCCGGAGTGGATGCGGCAGGTTGCTATGGAGCTCGGATATCTGAGGGAGAACGGTGGATATGTTCCCAGCGAGTATATCCTCCGCGCTCCATGGTGCAAAGGTCTCGTGGTAGCGTTTGACTTCAAGGCGTATTGCCGGGAGCATGACATTACCACCATCAAGGATGTGTATGGGCAGAGCTATGCCGTGGAGGACATTGATGTGCTGCTCTCTACTTCCCAGTTCAAGATGTGGAAGGTCTATGGCAAGCACGGTGGATGGCAATACCATCAGGAATCCATGCGGAAGTACGGCCTGCGGTGGGGCGTTGTCATTGCGAATAAGGAACACGATGACGACTATCGAACGCTGAACTACCAATACTTACAGGCGCTGGATTTGGATGACTCGGACATTGACCGGTTGTGCAGCCACACAGAGGATTTGCTGACCAAGCTGTGCAGCGGTCACACAGAGACCGTATACCGCACTCTGGTGGGCTTCTCGGGCGGTGTGGATGGCAGCATAGGTGATGACTGCGGAGAGGCTGCAGAGGCCGCTAAGCCCGCCGCAAGCCTTTTACAGAGGGCTATCGCACACAACTATGACCTGCTCCAAGATTCTTACATCCAGACGCTTATCCATCGTGAGGTGGAATCCAAGTTCAATGGGGCCAAGATTGGAAAGCTACTCTGCCGGGGCGGATATAGCTTCATTGTGAGCGACCCGGTTGCCCAAATCCAGCACATCATCAGAAGCCATGCGGTGGATGGTGACCACGATATCGCCGTATCCGGCCTGATTCCGGCCCACGAGATTTACTCTGCCTACTGGAACCGGGTTCGGCCCGCTCCTGACAAGGTGGTGCTGATGCGTTCTCCGCTGATTGACTCCTCAGAAGTAACAGTTTGCGGTCTTGCCAGAACGCCGGAGATGGACAGGTGGTATTCCCACATCAAGAGCGGGTTGATTCTCTCCGTCTGCGATGTGAACACGCTGGCTCTGCAAAACTGCGATTTCGATGGCGACCGATGCTTCAGCTCCAATGACCCGGTTCTCATCAAGGGGGCGCAAAGAAACCCGGTGCCCATCCTGTACCCGAGCGCTGGGAAACAGCTCAAGGGCGCAATCACGTTTGAAAGTATGATTGAGGCGGATATCCGTGGGCTGAACTCCGCCGTTGGCAGCTTGTCTAATCAGGCAACCTGTTTGTATGCTTTAAGAGATAAATTCCCGAAGGATTCTCCCGAGTATGCTGAACTGTCAAGGCGGATAAAGATTGTGAGCGAACTGGTCGGCATCGAAATCGACAAAATCAAGACCGGCATCCCGCCGCAGAAGCCGTCTGCGTGGAATAAAGAGCAGATGCCATATGAGCAATTCATAGGCGCTGACGGAAAGATGGTGAAGGCTCCTGCCTGTTCGCCGGATGAACAGGAGCGGATTCGGAAGCGCAATGCGCTGATTCCAGACAACAAACCTCTGTTCATGCGGCACATCTACGATGCCATGAACACGGATTTGGCACGATACGACAAATCCTTTGACGATGTGGGCAAATACAATGGCGGCCACAGGCTGGCGGAATTACTCGCCACTCCGTATGAAAGCCTCGACGATGAAGCCAGATATATGTTGGACAAGTATCACAGGTAT
>Ga0137307_102352_pt1 | contig 13318 bp, 15 predicted proteins | sample NAcewD2O_March_2_FD_97180 | JGI IMG/M metagenome (GOLD analysis project Ga0137307, IMG submission 97180) | Mouse cecal microbial communities from Vienna, Austria - N-Acetylglucosamine amended D2O_March | ecosystem: Host-associated > Mammals > Digestive system > Large intestine > Cecum | place...
CTGCCTCTTTCAGAGTTTTTGGCAAAACAGCAATATTACTTTTTTCTTCATATAAATTGTATCTTTCCACCGTTACCCGCAATTCCTCAAGCACTTTTGTGATCCTCTCCATCACGAAGATCGTCGGGTCATCGATCAGACCCCGTCCGCCATAATAAATATTAACTCTCATAGGTAACCTCCATTTTTTTCGTTCTGGTCATGATCAGACACAGGATAAAGCCTGCCACAAATCCACCGATATGGGCAGCATTATCGATCGTCGGATCCTGGATCCCACTATATATACTTACTGCGATAAAAAGAAGATATCTTGGCACCTCTGTCGTTCTCTTTTTCCGGTTCCCCAAAATCAGCAAAAACAGCAACGCCCCTGTCAGTCCGTAAATCGCACCGGACGCACCACAGGATACCGTATCCCCGCCTATGACACTTACATTATATACGATTGAAGTTACTCCTGCAAGAATTCCAGAAAGAAAATACAAAATCAGATACCGGACACCACCCAGTACATTCTCCAGCGCATACCCAAGAACCAGCAGGGAAACCATATTGTTAAAAAGATGCTCAAAACCAAAATGAAGGAAAAAATGTGTGACCAGACGGTAAAATTCGTGCTGCTCTACAACCAGGGATTCCGATACTGCCCCCATCTGCAGCATAAAATCCGTATCATAACTCGATCCATTCCACTCAACATATGCATATACCAGTACATTTACTGCCGCCAGAAGCAGCGTAAATTTCGGCAGCCCTGTTTCCTCCCTCATATATATAGCCTCTTTTCCTTCCCAATCTGTCCTGTATGATGTATAATGGAAATTGTAACACAGATCAAAACAACGGTCAACGGATACCATATCCACAGAAAGGAACCAATCCATTATGCAGATCACGGTTCATGCAGACAAATCAAATACCAAAACCATACTGACTCTGCTGGAAGAAATGGGATATTCCCTGCCCTGCAACTGTCATGGCGGACATCTTTGTGACGGCAGAACATATCCCTTTGACTGCTCCATGGTCCCCCGGGAGACCGTATGCATCACTCTTCCTGGTCCTTCCACAGAGAATCTGAGCGGAATTTCCCTGGAAGACAGTCCCCTCATTCCCGGTCCGGCTGATACACTGCTTGTCGACCTCGGCACGACTACGGTGGCACTGGCGCTGATCAGCCGTGCTACCGGTGAACTACGGCAGACTTATGTGTTTCCCAATCCCCAGAGACAGTTTGGCTCCGACATTATCTCCCGGATCCAGGCATCACTCCAGGGAAAAAGGACCCGGCTGAAAGAACTGATCACAGGAGAGCTTTCCAGAACTGCCGCTTTACTCTGCCAGAAAAATAACCAGACCCTTTCCTGTCTGTCCCGTTGCTATATTGCCGGCAACACGGCAATGATCCATCTCCTGATGGGTTATGACTGCACTCCCTTGTCGAAAAGTCCCTTTATCCCGAAGCAGACATCACCGCCCCCTTTTTATCAGAATAATTGTAGAATACAAATCCTGCCCTGGATTTCAGCCTTTGTCGGCAGCGATATCACTGCCGGACTATATGCCTGCCATATGGAAACCCCATCTGACCACAATAAGGGAACCGTTCTTTTGATCGATCTTGGTACCAATGGCGAAATGGTTCTCCGGCACAGAGGCTGTTATTATTGTACTGCCACAGCGGCAGGACCGGCATTTGAGGGAAATGGGCTCTCCTGTGGCTGCCCGGGTATTTCCGGCGCCATCAGCCATGTCCGTCTCATGCCCCTCCGGCCCATGCTGACGACCATTGATAATAAGCTTCCTGCAGGCATCTGCGGATCTGGCGCTGTTTCCCTGTGCGCTGAACTGCTGCGCCAGGGATATGTGACAAATGATGGCATCCTCACGGACCGCTTTCCGGCAGAAGGTATTCTCCTGGGGTACTCCTCTTCCCGGGAGGCGCTGTATTTCCTGCCGGAAGATTTCCGTCAGATACAATTATCGGTTGCTGCCATCGCCGCCGGCATTGATACTCTCACAGAAGAAGCCAGCATATCACCTGCCGATATCTCATCTGTCTTTCTGGGCGGCGGTTTTGGGTTTTATCTGGAGCCGGATGCCTGTCAGCGTCTTGGTCTGTTTTCTTCCATTCCGTCTGATCGCATACAATCTGTAGGAAATACATGTCTGCAGGGATTGATGCGCTGCGCCTTACGCGCAGACGATGCACCGTTCCTGCTGCCTCCCGTCCATACCATCAGTCTTGCAGACCACCCTGGTTTCCAACAGCATTTTCTCAATCATATGACATATTCAGGCTGAGTGATCTCCACCACAAATTCATTATCGTTAAAACGCAGGATATCTCCGTCCCGAAGAGGCATTTCCTTCCATGGGACCAGCCTCCTGTTGTTGTGAAAAATACCCTGATCAGACTCTTCATCAACTACCAGGACATTACCCGCCTCCTGAATGATCCGCATATAATCCGGATCCGGCTTATCTCCTTTCCCAATTTCCAGACGGTAGGGGAACTGTGGGATCGGTACAGGCACACCTGACCCTGCCTGTGGAATGAGACAGACTCTTTTCATCTGCCGGTCTTCAGAATGATAAATCATTCTATCCGAATTTTTCCCATCCTTCCCGGGCATCACTCTCCAGACTCCATATCCTGACGCTGCCAGAAAAAAGGCAGCAGCACCCGCTGCCCTGACCCAGTCTGTGTTACCAGACAACGGCAGACGGAACATCCCCATCCACCATAATATTATGGGAAGAGCGATTCCCGCTGCCAGTACCATCCCCGGCAGCAGACAGCCCCTTATGGTTATATAGCGATCGGTCCGTTTTCTGTCTTTCGGTAAATACTCTGTTTTTTTTGGTACAGGCAGCGAACGATCCTCTTTTTTCTCCCACACCCGCTCCCCATATGAAGACGCATAATTTCTCAGCATGCCTCTGGTACACCCGGCTCCCCTTGTCAGTTTGTGCATTTCATAGACAAAAAACACAAGATTCCTGTCTTTTTGATTCATTTTTTCCATAATAAACTCCAGCAGATGTCCGACAGAGTCTGCTGCCTCCTGCTTTTCCTCTTCCTGATAAATCCCCTGACATTCTCCAGTCACCGGATCGATATACAAAAGCTCTTCCTGTACCATGAGTCCCCGGCTGTCCAGCAGATATTCTTCCAGACATTCTGCCATAGTAAAGATCTGTTCAAACAGCAGCTGGATATCATGCAGGGTAAAATCATTTTGATTCAGATATTCCTTAAGTGACAGTTTCCCCGATATATCATAAAAATACTCCTTTTTCCCATTGATCCACCGGATCTCCAATGGCAGGAATCCCTGGATTTCCTGATAGAAAAAAACTCTGTCGCTATAGGTTTCTCTTGTATCTCCCGATATTTTCAGATAATTTCCTGACCCATCCTTAACAATTTCCCTATCCATGTTTTATCTCCTTTTCCCACATACTCTCTGCCGGTACAACGGTTTCCCTGACCGTTTCAAAGACAATCTCCGATTTATTTCCAGATAAAATCTTTTTTAACAGGTTCCAGGAAACCGGCACCGTATAATGCACCCGGATCTTTTTTTCGTTCCACCCTGATTTCACCTTTACAGTCCTGACCTGGAATAGAAAAAGTTTATTATCCAGATCCTTGCGAAGATCAGCCAGCCACACCTTTTCCTGCTTTTGTCCAGATGAAGATAACCATGCCGCGGCTTCCTCATTGGTGACCGATTCCAATACCACGATATCGTGGACATACATACCGCCATAACATAGCGCCACCATTACCCATATACAGATACTCATAATGAATACCGCTTCCACCGTATATACCCCCTTCATCCTCATAGGCACATCACCAGTGCATATGCCAGTGTTGTAAAGGGAATAAAAGGCAATTCATACTGACGCCCCACACGACGGCACACGATCAGTATCATCCCTGTGAGCGAAGCCATCGCCAGGCTGAGGATCAGTACCTCCAGTGCACCCATGAAACCAATCCCCAGCCCCAGTACCGCATAGACCAGTGCATCCCCCTTTCCGATGCCTCCCCGGCTGAGTATGCTGGCGCACCACAGGATCAGTCCGACTCCCGGACCGGACAGCCATTCCTGCCATCCACCACCGTCAAAAATCCGCCACACTGCCATCCCTGCCATCCACAGCACTCCCGGCAGAAACGGAATTTCTCTCTTTCGTATGTCGATCACTGCCATTACCACCAGATAAAGACCGGCTGACGCCCATATCCATTTTTCCATAATACCTCCCCTATGTTCCACATTTACTGCATGGTGTCCGTTTCCCCACCTTTGATAATTCTGTTTTCTTTATACTGCGCCTGATCCCGCTGCAGGAGCGGCTGATATGATAGCGGTCCCCGTAATTGGTGATCCAAACCGCTGTCTGTGACGATATCTGTCTCTTTTTTGTACATCGTTCACACGGTTTATACTTTCCTCCACCCTCATTGCGCAGATCCGGTATATCCTCATATTTCATCTGGGATATACTCAGCTGAAGGTACGTGCAATCCCGTCGGCGGTGATATACTCTTCCCGTCTCTGTTATATAGACGATTGTTTGATCTGCCGTCCTGTCCCCCTCTCTTCTCTCCACACCGGTAAATGCCCTTGTATGTACACGTTGACGGAAACGGCAGGTCTGGATCTGGAGCAGCCGGAAAGGAAGCTTTACCCGGTAAGTGGCAATGAGATCGATCTCATCATTCTTTTTCACGATTTCAGAACCAGCGAGAGAGACTGCATTTCCTCCTGTTCCCAGATAATCATTTAATTTTTTCTGACAGTACAGACGGTTTACCAGTACCTTGTTGCCACTTACCCCATACTCCGCAGACGCCTCTCTGGCAACACGGGTCAGTGCCCATTGTATTTCATCCTGGGATTTTACAAGCACCGCCAGATAGGAGAGCAGGATCATGGCAAAGAGAAATACAGGCAATACGAGAGAAGCTTCAACTGTCAGCGATCCTCTCAAAGCGGGAAAGGGTACCCTGTTCCCATGGTTTTGCACATCTGTGACAATGTACGATATATTTTTTTTATATGTATTGATAGATTGATCCCCTTTTCTTTATTTTTTTTGTACGGATACCCTTTCCCGCTTCGAGATTTATAAATATCCCTTCTCAATCTCACATGCGTAAGAATAATCCCGTATATCCCTTCCCAGCATAGCTCCGATCACTGGCATATGAAAAAAACGCGCGGGAAATACGATACTGGCAGATACCTTTATAGAAAAGACACACCGGTCCAGCCGAAATCCTTCGTATCCATTTTTATTCATATCCCACTGGATCAGATCCATCACCCTGTACAGCTTCTTTTTCCTTTCTTTCATGCCCAGAAAGAGAAGCAGATAGTCCTTGTAACCAAATGACTTCTTCCCCGCCGCGGCGAACCTTCCTGCCCGTTTCGTTATTGCCTTCCCTGTAAGCTGAAATATCTGGGGAAAACTGGTGAGAATCTGGGCGCTTTTCTTTAGGAGCGGCACATCACGTCCCTGCAGGATCCCTGCCACATCTACAAGTGCCTCTACAATAGACCAGACAACCAGAATCATTGTCTGGGTAAAGCGGATCAGCGGTTCCATACCGGTAAAGCCTACCACTGCAGCCGCTGCGGCATATGCCTGTTGTTTTTTCGCTGCGTCTTTATATATGGCAGCGAAATTCACCGGAGTCCGTATCATCAAAATACGATTGAGAACAGCCTCCAGGTTCTTTTTATCCGAAGATCTGCCTGCCACGATATACTCCCACTGATACTTCAAGGCTCTCTTCCATCCGGAAACCGTCTTTTCATAGCTTGAGAACTTATCCTGTATATACCGGTCAAGAAAAAAATGATCCATGCCATACTTTGCCAGATCTCCGGCAGCACCAGACAGTGACACCTTCTCTTTCTCCGTCAGCTCCGAAATCCTCTCCCCATAATCCTCGTCCGTCTCTCCCTGTTCCCGGTATAACATAGCCGATTCATCCGCTTTCGCAACAGAAGCGCCGGATAATTTTTTGGGATCACAGATAACCAGATTAAGAATGCCGTCTCCCCACACTGTCGAAAGTGCCTCCAGAGGATGATCTGCCCCTCCCTGCTCTTCCACTCCTGTATAATCAAAGCAAATACTCTCTGTATCATAGTCCTTCCACAACTGGTCCAGCAGATCAGCCCCTTCTTCTTTCAGAGGTTCCTTTAACAGTTTTTCTGTTTCAGTCAGGATATGACGGTTCCCCCGGAGGACTGACATCTGCCGTATCAGCTGCTGCATTTTTTTGTCATGATCCGCAAACTCTCTGTTTTTCCCCCGGCATCTGTTATAGGCACGCTCCAGCTGACCCGCCTCTTTAATCGCCTGATCTGTCAGCTTTATCACTTTTTTAATCTTAGCTAAAAAGGATTTACGGTCCATCTGCCGCCAGTGGCGGGTAATGCCATCCCACTTCTCCTTCCTTTTTTTTCCCCACCCACTTTCGTTTACACCAAAATACTGACTTTTTTTCTCTTTTACGGCAAACATTTTTACAAACTCACCAGCACAGGATATTTTTCCATTTGAGACGGTGATGCCATCGATCCATTTCATAAGCTTGAGAAGCTGCTTATCTAATTCTGCCATCTCCCTCTGGTTTTCCACCGTCTCCTCTATCTCTTCTGCCTTTTTATCAGAATCTCCGGCATCCGAAGACCGTTTGAGCCATTTTTTGAGCTGGTCTCCCGTGATCCTGCGACCCATCAATCCGCGGATCTCCTGCTGGAGAGGCGCCGCCTCCTGATCTCCCACATATGTTTTATCTGCCACTGAGACCTGATGGATCTCCCCTTTGAGAAAGTCCATCGTCCCAGCCCGGGCAGATTCCATCGTATCCGACGCATAACCGGCTATGACCTTCTCAAATGGTATCCCTGTATCCTCCAGAAAAAACAGCCCATAGTGATCATAGAGAGGGCGGCTGTATTCGGTAAGCAATGCTTCTGCTGAGGTCCGGATGGTTCTGGCTGTATGGTTGCCGCAGGCTGTATAACGGGCAGTCTCTACCAGTGTTCCCAGCAGGGCAATGATCAAAATACCCGACAGGGACAAGAACACGGTAATACTGCCTCTCCGGCTACCCAATAATCTTTTTCGAGTCTGCATTAAACGTCTTAAATGCACTATTTACCACAGACGTGATCTTGGACTTAAACACCAGCACCAGTGCGATCAGTACAACAAGGATCAGTATGATCTCTACCACTCCGATCGCCTCCTCTTCTCTCATAAATGATTTTATATTTCCCATATTTAAAAATCCCCTTTCTACAATGTCATAAAAGCAGGTATCATAATAATGCCCATCACCAGACCCAGCATCACCATCATCGGAAATAACAGCTTTGTCCCTGCTGTTTCTCCCATCCGCAGCACCCGCTCCCGCCGTTGCTGCGCTGCTTCCAGTGCTTCCCTTTCCAGCAATTCCAGTATCCCTTCTGCCCCCTTTTTCAGATTTTGGCCAATGACAGAGGAAAACTTAAGATATGGCATCAGCCGGCACTTCCTGCCAAAGCGCTCCAGCGCTTTCCCCTCAGATACACCATCCCGCATTTCCTGCATCATGATACAGAGCTCTTCATACGCATAGTGACTCCCTGCCCCCTCTCTGCGCTTTTCCTCATACTCCGTACCCAGACGCTCTACTGCTTTGCGAAAAGTCAGTCCGGCTCCCAGCAGCAGCATTACCTTATTCACCAGTCCCGGATAATCCAGCAGCATTTGCTCTTCCCTTCCCGTCAGTTCTTTTTTCTGTTTTTCCCGCCAGACAAATGGAACCAGCAGGATCAGTCCCAGTATGAGCCCGACCGGAAAGTAACTTTTTTCCCCGCCTGCCTCCCGGTAAGTCAGCTTCGTATTTCCCGCTTTTTCCGGTAAAACAACCATTTTCTGAAATGCTGTATCCCTTAGTGTCTGTTTCAGGATCTGCCGTGCCTCCCGGATCTGCTGTTTTTCCCGGCTTATCTCCGGCGGCATAAGATGTACCGTAAAGCTGCGCGTCCTCTTCCAGTTTCGCCATGACGCTTCCAGCATAATGTCTGTATCGATGCCCTCCGGCGGGATCGCCGCCTCGGACAGACTGCCATTGTCTCTGATGTACTCTTTATCCCAGGACCATTCCAGTACAGCAGCTGTGTCTGGCAGCTCTGTGACAAACCGCAGCGGTTTTGTTACATGTTCTAATGAATCATTGTCGCCCCGAAGTCTCCGGACAGCCTGGTCCTCCAGCTTTTGATCCAGCGCCGCTTTTTCTTTCTCAGTAAATTTCGTCTGTCTGACAGTAAGGGAAATGTTTTTCTGCCATATCCTGTCCCCTTCCTCACCAGTGACTTCCAGATCTATTGCCGAATCCTCTTCCTGACGCAGCAGATATCTGCCATCCTTTAATGCGGAATCCTGCGGTTCGGACAAAAAACAGTACAGCCATACAGCTGCCGCTGCCAGAAACAGGATCCCCAGACCTGTCATCCGCTTTTTCCAGATCCGCTTTAGAACCTCCGTCTGATCCTCTCTTGGATATAAACATTCCACATACTCACGGGTGCTCTTTTCCCGGAATAATAAATCCCTTCCTTTCTGTCCCATCCTTATTATCCTGCCTCCTTCCTATCCCTCTGCCGCTTTCATGATCCTGCGGCTCCACAGGACAGCCGCCAGATAGACCAACAGAAAAACTGTCATATACATCCTTCCTCCCAGCCCCCGATACAGAGGATCCAGAAATCCTGGCGAAAATATCTGCAGATACAAAATGATCAGCAGCGGGATCACCATCATACAGACCGCCTCCATCCTTTTACCTGCCATGGCAGTACGGATCTCACGCTGGATCTCCACCTTCTCCGATATATTATCTGCCGTTCTTTTCATGACCTTCACCAGATTGCCGCCGCTGCGCCGTGCCGTGGCATAAATCTGTGCAAAGGTAACGATATCCTCGACACCGCTCCGTCTTCCCAGATCCATCAGCAGCCTGTCCAGCGTCTCCCCCAGTGTAAGCCTCCTCTTTATCTCTCCGAGTTCCCAGAGCATCGGTGTTTCCCTCCCCTGTATCAGCTCCATGTCACGATATGCTTCTGACACTGCATTTTCCATGGAGTATCCTGCCACCAGCGCCGATACGAGACTCTCCATGGCATCCTTGAATCCAAGCATCAGCTGCCACTGGATCCTTTCTGCCATTCTTTTTTTCTGATAACGGAGACAGACCGGGATCCCTGTCAGGGATAAAAGGAAACTGATTATGGCACTCCGGTAAAAGAGAAAGAAGATCATAAACCCCCCAAGCAGGGCAATACCGCTATACCAGATCCGCTCCCGTTTTGAGAGCCGGCACATAGTGTAATCCCTCATATTTCCACCCCCGATCTGTGGCATTTATCCAGCGCTCTCAGACGCCTTCCTGTCCTTTTCAGCTCTCCCAGCACTCTTCCCCTTCTCTCCCCCTCTTCCCGGAATACATACAACGAGCTTAGCTGGATCCTGCCATCTGCCACCTCTGTCACCTCACAGATCTCCAGTACCTTCCGCGACTTATCCCGAAGCCGCCCAAGATGTACGATAAGATCAATGCCCGAGGCGATCTGCTGACGTATTGCCTCCAGCGGGATATCCAGTCCCATCAGTACCAGTGTTTCCAGGCGGTTCAGCATATCCGCCGGACTGTTGGCATGTCCTGTGGACAGGCTTCCATCATGCCCGGTATTCATGGCTGTCAGCAGATCGATCGCCGCCGAGTCCCGGATTTCACCCACGATGATCCGGTCTGGCCGCATACGGAGCGCACTCCTTACCAGATCCCGTATTGTCACCTGGTTCTTTCCTTCTACATTGGCATTTCGCGCTTCCAGCCTTACCAGATTATCAATATTCTGGATCTGCAGCTCCGCGGAGTCCTCAATGGTGATGACCCTCTCCGTATGCGGTATAAAATTTGACAATATATTCAGAAATGTTGTTTTACCCGCCCCCGTTCCGCCGGATATAAAAATATTATATTTTGCTTCTACCATTTTCTTCAAAAATTCCTCTGCCTCTTCTGTGACAGCCCCCATCTGTATCAGCTTTTCCATCGTCATTGCCTCTTTGGGAAATTTCCGTATGGTGATCACCGGTCCCTCTATAGCTATAGGAGGAACAACGATATTCACACGGGAACCATCTGCCAGCCGGACATCCAGGATCGGACTGGATTCATTTACAATACGGTTACCGGCGGAGGCAATCTGCTGGGCAATGTCCTCCAGCCTTCCCCGGTCTCCAAAGGAAAGACCCGTCTCTGTGAGATATCCCTCCTTTTCTATGAAGATATGATCCGGTCCATTTACCATGATCTCCGTTATCTCTTCATCCTCCAGCATATCCTGCAAAACATCCATTTTGCGGATCGAGTTAAAAACCTTGCGGCGCAGATTTCTTTTCTCCCCCAGGCGTATGTACTCTTCTCCCGCCGTCTCTTCAATCCGTCTCCCGATCAGTATCTCTAATTCCCGGTCACTGATCTCAATGCCCGACGGTATCATCTCCATAACCTGCCGGCGGAGTATCTCTTTTCTTTCATCCAGAGTCTGCTCCGATGCTGTCATTTCCCTCACCCCCTAACAATCTTTTGATCCACTCCATCCTTCTCCTGTCCTCTGCCATGTCTGCCAGATCCCGGTTTTCCCAGTCCCCAGCCGCCAGAGAAATCTCTTCCGGCTGCCGGATATATTTTGTCCGCGCCAGCAGCCCGTCTTTCCCCTCTGTCCAGCAGTAGCGCTGAAACACCGCACGCCGGATCCTCCCAAGATATCCTGGAGGCTGCACAAAAAATACCTGATCCGCTTTTTCCATAATATCCAGAAAGAATTCATGAACCAGTCCCATCTCTACCACAATGCTGTCAAAGCCACAGTCCTTCTGTAATCGATGGAGAAAACATTCCCAGTCCTCCGGCCGGCAGTCCAGAAGATCCTTAAAATGGGATACCGGCGGCAGCATTTCTGCCCTGCCAAACCGGTGGCAGCACCGCTGCACCTGTTCCGGAAAATCTTCCTGTCCCAGTAAAAATAACAGTTCACCCATCCCCTTCACTCCAAAATCCGGCTTAGTCTCCAATTTTTCCCCGAAATACACTGGCAGCCCTGACATCTGTAAATACAGACATTTTCCTCTTTCCGCCATGTACTGCGCCAACGTTACCGCCAGGTCTGTTCCCTCTCCTGACTCCGGGGAAAACACAGCATATACCATATCCTTTTTTTCTGTCATTTCCGCCGTTTCTGAGACCGCCGGGACTGCCGGATCCAGTCTGAGCTGCCAGAGCAGTTCCTGATAGATCCCCTCTGCCTTCTGATATTGAAAGATTTTCTTTTGTGTCCTGTCCTGCTGACCGGACAGTAAAATTGTATTATGTTTCCCATCCTCGTAAAGCCCCGGGTCATCCGTCAGCACAGCAGACGGATGCAGCTCTGTCCCGACACGGAATTCCATGCTGCTTCCTGCTGTCACCAGCTCGGGATGTATGCCTGGATTTTTCTTATGCAGGAGAAACCGGAGCAGCCGCTTTCCATATTCTTCATCCCTCAGATAAAGAAGTAATGTCACATCTTCTATATAACCCACCTCCCCTAGTATGCGCAAAGCAGTACAGCAAGTGAGATCGCCACAATAAAGGGTATGATCCCATCGTCATCATCCTGTTTTCTGTCATAATATGGTGTCATTTTCTTTTCCTGCACGCAGCAGTATACATAGTTGAATAATCGCCGGAAACGGCTTCTGAAATTATTACGGAAGATCATTTTGCCGATTGCCATCACAGCCCCGAGAACCAGGGATACTGCCATGATTGAAAAAAGCAGACGTAATCCGACAAAACTTCCGATCACGGAATACATTTTACTATCGGATGCTCCCAACATACGGCACCGATACAATGTGTAGCATAGAATAAAGGGAACGACCGCTCCCGCAAGCCAGGGTATCATTCCAGAGAATCCCTGCAAAGTGAAATGCCTGAACAGGCTGAATAAAAATGCTGGTACAAAGAGCATATTGGGCACTCTGTAACATGAAATATCACACAGCGAGGCAACGACGAGGATGAGAAACAGAACTTCCCTCTCCGGGATAAGCCCCACCTCCTGTTCGTGATGTGAGTAACACAGTATCACAGAAAAAGATGGTTGTCAATAGATTTTTTATAAATTTATTTACTACTATCGTAGTTCCATTTTTTGCATAAGATAGTAAAAACAGGACTATACTAATAGCAGAAAAGGAGGATCTTCATGAGTCTACGCAAAAAAAATCCCGTGATACGGGCACGGGAAGACCTGATCAAAGAAATCGAGGATTTAAAGCAGGCACTGGAAACAACCAACTCCAATTTTGAAAACACATGCGACCCGGATCTGATCGACAGCTACATCTATGAAATGAATGCCATTTCCTTCCGCTACCGCTATCTGTTACGGCAGATGCGGGAAATGGAACTGGAAATGTAAAAGGTGCGGCTTAGCTCAACGGTGCCAATCTGAACCGTTGAGCTACCTGCACGCACCCTGAAAATCAAATTATTATGCCTCAAATCCACGGTTCATTTCCATGCCTGACGCTATGGTTTCATTTAATTGCCCCCGTCCGTAAGTAAGACCGGCATAAATCTGCTGTGTATTCTCCATCACAGGACCAGAATCATCCTGCTTCGCCACCTCACGGAAAGAAACCAAAAGCCTTTCCAGTACGTTCACGGCGTGATCCAGGCACCCGGTATCCCGCAATGCGATCGCATGGCATAACTCATGATAGACATAAATATACAACTGTCGAAGATAATGTGAGATCGGATAATTCAGATCCAGGCTGTGCAGCAGCTCATCTACCATTCCTTTGGCGCGGTCAACTTCATGCCGCGCCTCCGCTATTTCATTATGTTCCAAAGCCGATCTGCCCCCGGCAATGCTCGCCAGCGCCGCCTCAAAAATAACGACCACCAGCTCGCTCCGGTTCGCCTGTGTGACCCTTGTGGCAAATTCCTGCAATTTTTCTTTTTCCATCGTTTCCTCCCATTATCCTCTTATCCCTGCAGAAGCTGAAGGATTGTCTGCGGCTGGTTATTTGCCTGTGCGAGCATGGAAGTTCCCGCCTGTACTAATACACTGTATTCTGTGTATTTCGTCATTTCCTCCGACATATCCACATCTTCAATACGGGAACATGCCTCTGTCAGATTCTCATGCATCGTGTCCAGGTTGCTCACGGAAGA
>Ga0137307_102355_pt1 | contig 13300 bp, 12 predicted proteins | sample NAcewD2O_March_2_FD_97180 | JGI IMG/M metagenome (GOLD analysis project Ga0137307, IMG submission 97180) | Mouse cecal microbial communities from Vienna, Austria - N-Acetylglucosamine amended D2O_March | ecosystem: Host-associated > Mammals > Digestive system > Large intestine > Cecum | place...
TTGTGGGGTGGATTATGATGATTCCAGCAGCTACCAGCTTCTTCTGCGTGTGCTGAAAGAGCAGGCTATACAAAAGGAATACGGGACCTACCGCCTGCGTACCAAAGAAGACGGCGGTATGGATGCGTCCATTCTGCAGAACCCTGCCGACCCGGATGCGACATACCGCGAAAAAGCCGGGAAACAACACCGTGGGTACGTGGCAAATGTCATAGAGGCATCCGGCAAAAACGGGAGCATCATTGAGGATTACCAGTATGAGCAGAACACCCATAGTGACAGTCAGTTCCTGAAAGAAACTCTCGACAGCATGGAGAAACAGGATGAAACAGTAACGATTGTGACGGATGGTGCCTACAGCGGTATGCAAAATGAAGAACTGGCTGCCGAAAAAAATGTACGCCTCGTCACCACAAACCTTACAGGGCGGGAAGCCGAGGACATCATGGCAGATTTTGAATTCAGCGAAGATGGCAGGAAAGTCATCAAATGCCCCGGCGGGCATGAACCGAAAAGCTGCAGCTATAACCAGGGAACCGGCCAATGTACCATTTCTTTCCCAAAAAGCCAGTGCCAGGACTGCCCACATAAAGAGCAGTGTCACCCTAGGATGTTCAAACGTGTAAGCAGGAAAACGGTATCATCCAAATCAAACCAGAGGGCGAAAAAGCAAAGGGAACGAAGCACCGAAGATTTAAAAAAGCAAAGCCGATATCGAAATGGGGTGGAAACAATACCCTCTATCCTTCGTCGAAAATACGGAATTGATAAAATCCCAGTACGCGGACTGATACGGAGCCGTTTCTTCTTCGGATGCAAAATAGGTGCGTTAAATATTAAAAAGTTTTGCAGATATATGCAGGGCCAGGATAAGTGCGCCCTCAAAATGGCAACTGCCTAAAAAATGATGGAATACCCCTGCCGTATGCAACAAAAGCCATTCAAAATCATCATTCCCGAAAATTTACAGCAATATATTCAGTTTTCAAAGTTCCCATCGTAAAAAGGATAAAATACAAATCCCCTTTTGACTACCTAATCATTATATAATTCTATGGCTAAAACAAATGCTTCTTTTGATTTTTCAAGCAGTTTTTCTTTTAACATTATTCCTCCAAATCTCTAATAAGTTCTTTCAGCGCTGCCACGGCATCGTTTATTCTAGATGCCTTCTCTTCGATTTCTTCCAGCATTTCAGCTAACGTTCTGTCATCAGTTATATCTCCGGAACGAATCCATGCTATATCCAGACTTGTCTTATCTCTTGTAAGGATGTCATTCTCATAATTAAACTTTTTCCATCTTCCTTCCGGATTCTCATCAGACCATGTTTCTTTACGTTCCTCTATATGTCCTACACAATAGCATTCCACAAACTCATCAAAATAACTCCTTGTAAGGGGATTTGTCTTTCCAAACGAAGGCATTTACAAGGCTTTGAACTGTTGCAATTTGTACCCTTGTATCTTTGTCAAAATCCTTATCTTCCAACTGCTTTATGTTGTAGATTTCATTCAATGTCATTAAGCCTTCCAATGTAACCTCTGTAAATACATCTAATGCTTGATCGCCCAAAGCAGTTCTGTCTACCAAAAACAGAACTCTTCTAAATCGATTTGCTTTCAGAAAACGATACAGCATTCCAAGTATTGTTCTCGTTTTACCCGTTCCCGATTCTGTCAACCCCATGACACTAACTTTTTCAAGAAATTTTTCTTGAAAATAAAGGTTTTTTGCTACATCCCTTGTAAAATCTGCATGGAGCGTGTTCTCTAAGTGTCAAAAAATCCCTTTGTTGGTGTTATATGAATGCTACGCCAATATCTCATCTAATAATACACGATATCTTTCGGATAAAGATACCATCATTAAGTCATACCATACTTTTCGTGTATATTTTCCGTTTTCAACGCACCAGATTTTATAATGCAACTCATTACTTTCCGTATATAAATCGACCGGCACATCCGCAGAACATCCCGAATACTTTTTTACATAATCGGACATTGCATACTGATTGCGAGTACAATCAATATGCGTAAAAACATCATCATCTGGATAATACATTCCATGAAGAAATGTAGTTATACAATATCGACCTTCTGACACCTCACTTTTATATGGAAGAGTTTCCAACTCAATATGCCAAAAAGGCTTCTGAGCATTATCGTCATGTTTTTGCTTTACTACTAATAAAAGTTTATCCGCAGTTTCCTCATCTATATGAATAGTTATTGTTTTCGGGTTCTTTAAAATAGTGTCATTAAAGTGAAATTGGGGACCTCGATACTTTTCAAAGTTTAATGTCGAATAGGATATTGCTTGATCGGCAGGCACTGCTAAACGATCATCCAATCTCAACAAAACATCTCCATCATTGATCTGATCCGAAATAATTCTCGCAAACCCTGGCATAGTATCACCAAAATGGATTGTATTGGTGTTTGTTAAAATACTATACAAATATGCCTTTCCTTCGAAAACAAAATAATCTCTTTTGAATTCAACTCCATTAACCACAGACAAACCATATTGATTCGCTTCATGCGATAGTTTTTCGCCTTTTGAAATTAACCTTATGTCTAACCTATTTTCTCTAAATGAATCCAAAATATAACCTGTTAAAACAAAAGCATATAATTCATTCAAATCTCTTACTGCATCAATCTTCTGCCCTTGTGCTGATGGTATTATAAATACGTACGCATAATAGTGAATCCAACCGTTTATATCATTATCCAACATATACTGAAGCATAACATCCGCTTTGATTCCAGATTCATTAAATGTATCTACCACCCTATCTACTAGCGCTTCCAGATATTCAGGAATTTCAAAATGAAGCAGCCTAAAATCTGACATATAATTTAAATAATGTTTCCGTATAGAAAAAATAAGATATTCTATCGCCTTGTATTCTTCTGTTTCTGTAATACTAAGCAAAAAATTATTAATAGTTTCTATGTTTGATGGACATTCCAACGACTTCACCCTTCCCTCTTCACATAATGCAGTTTAATATCATACCCCAAAGCCTCCATCATACGCACAAATGTCTTATTAACGACACCTTCCGGCTTTTTGATCACACGGTTCACGTAGGCCTTCGTGGTCTCGATTTCTTCCGCCACTTTCACCTGCGTCTTCCCTTGCTCTATGCACTTTACCTTCACGTCTACTTCTATATTATTTCTTACCATATTCGTCTCCCTATGTGCTTATATCAGTTATCTTAATCGTATAACTTATAGTACAATAAAATTACTGGTTTTTCAAGCAAAAAAGAGGCCTGCCATCACTGACAAGCCCCTCACTTACAATATTTGCTTCCAGCTGATCCTGACTTCATTCCCCGGATGAACCTCAATGCTCTCCACATATTCATCCAGAAGTTTTTCTGTCAGCTTCGTAACCGCAAAACTCTCATGCACCTTCATCCGGTTCAGTTCCCTGACCTTACCCTCCGCTTCGGACAAATGCACCATAAGTTCTTCATGCTTTTTCCTTAGTGCTTCCACCTCATCGACAGAAGCATCATAGCTTTTCTTTTGTCCCAGGACATAGGATTCATACTCTGCCATCCTCTGAGCCTTCGCCTTATCTATCGCCCTTTCCGCATCCCGGCACTTCTTTCTTAAAGTCTCCGCCTCAGCTGCCGCCGCTTCCTTTTCTGCCTGCAGAAGTTTATCCGACTCTCCCAGTTCCATGATATGCTGCTGGATCTGATACAGGATCACTTCTTCCAAATAGAAATCCTCAATCCGCTTCACGCATCCGTCCATATGATAGATGTTCAGACCCGGACACCAGTAATACGGCTGACCAACGCCTGTGCTGTGCCGCAGATTATGACCGCAGCATCCACACTTCACTCTTCCCACAAACGCATGACGATCACTCCGTTTCCACTTCCTTCCGCTCTTCTGGAACCGTTCCTGCACTTTATCGAAAGTATCCTTGTCAATGATCGGCTCATGGTGATTCTCTGTGATGATCCATTTCTCTGGATCCGTCACACGCCGGTCATCCCTGATTTTCCGGCATTCATACACACCTTGTACCAGATTGCCGACATAAGCTCGGTTCTTCAGCATCCTGAGCATCCCGGAATGCTGCCAGACAAAAGCTCCGCCCTTCGGATCAGCTTTGCGGATTCCCTTCTCCTGCCAGACCTGAGAAGGCGGCTTAACCCCTTCCTCATTGAAGATTCTCGCAATCTCCACCGTGGACATACCATCCGCATACATCTTAAACAGTCTCCTGACGACCACCGCTTCATCCTCGGCGATCACAAACTTATGCCTGTTCTCCGGATCCTTTGTATAGCCGAACGGCGGAGTGGAACACACTGCTTTCCCTTGCTCCTTCACAGCCCTCACAGACGCTTTTATCTTTAAGGACAGATCCTTACTGTAAAGGTCATAAAGCAGATTCTTGAAATTCACATCGATATCCGCGACATTACCGGAATACTGATCACTGTCATATTTGTCGTTGATAGAAATGAACCGCACCCCCATGAACGGAAATATCTGTTCCAGATAGGAACCCAGTTCGATATAATCCCTGGCGAACCGTGAAAAGTCCTTCACGATGATACAGTTGATCTCCGCATTCTTCACGCCGTCAAGAAGCGCCTGCACACCGGGACGGTCAAAGTTCGTCCCGGAATAACCATCGTCTGAAAACTCCAATTCAACCCATTTTATTTCATAGAAATCTTCATCTTCAAAACTATCCTTGTGTCTGATAACAACAGGGCGTATAGCCTCCATGATTTCATCGAGATAGTGATCCTCCATGTACTCTTTAAAGTCTTTATATTTTTTCATACCGAATCACACCTCCTAGTATTATTCAGTCATTTCAATAGATCTCTGCCGGAACTACATTTATTCATTCTTTGGAACTGCGAGCAATCGCTTCAAATACTCCATAACTCTCATCTGCATCTGTTCATCTTTTTGTAGCATCTCGAATTTCCACTCAACATCTATCGCCACTTCCATCTGGTTATAATATCTTTTTCTCGATTCATTACTGTTTATTTCATTTCTTTTATAGTAAATGTTGTTCGTTCCATCCTGAGTCGGAAAAATATTACCAACATTATCACAGCCCAGCATAAGACCATATGCCAGTATCTGCAATCTGTCAGGCCTGGAATATCTTGAATTAAGCGAATCCTTATACTTAACATCAAACACAACGTAATTTCCAGTCTCCGGATCATATATTATTATGTCAGGTTTTATATTTCCACCTATATAGTTGGCATAGGTTTTGCTTTTCTCCCTTAAAACTGCAGTTTTATCATCATATCGTGAGATACGTATTCCGCTCTCACTTGAATCATAGGATTTTACGCCTGCTCTCTTAAAATATGCCCGCACATACATTTCAAACAGTTTATCCATAGAAATAGCATATGGAACTACGTAACTTGTGACTGCGGAAGCACCATTTGCTTCCAGTGTGATTTCATTTACAACCATCTTAGCCACATTAATTACGGGCTTATAATAAACATACACTCCCGTTGTTTTTATTGTGTTAAGATTCAGCCTCGATATCTTAGTGTATGTGATATGCGCCATTGCTTTCCTGCAATAGGAAATCATTTCTCTGAATGAATTCTTATCTCCGGAAGCGGAACCGAAATACTGATTCAAAAACAGTTCCGCTTTATGCAAAGCAGCTTTTAACACCCTGTTTTCAAGAATATCTTCTGTATACTGAAGATATCTGCAATATATTCGATCATCCCTCCCTCTCAGGGTATTGCTACGTATATTTTTACTGAAAACAATCTTTCCCTTTGCTTTTCCAACAAGATTCTGTTCCTGTCGAACCATTTTCCCCATAAGCGGTCTGCCACAAAGAGACTTAAGCATTGTTATAAACACGCTTGCAGTAATAATACTGCTTTCTTTTGCAATGTTATCTTTCAGAAAAATTGGATCCTCATCATTAAAGAAATGAAATAATTCATTGTCCTTCAGATCTTCAATCTCCTGATTGGCATCGCTAATCCTATTTGTCTGCGGAGCAAGGTATCTCTCAAACTCATCATCCTCACGAAGAGCATTAAGCATATCAATTACTGATATGGGAAATCTCGGTTCAACTTTTAATATTACTTCTCTACCGTCATTTGACAGTACACTTTTCCCGGACACGCTTCTTAAACGACACACTCCGACATAGTTGCTTGAATATAGCCGTCCATTTATCCGCTTTATTCCTAAGTTTACTATTTCGTCATTCGAGGAACAAAGCAGTTCATCCGGATTTATTTTTTCCGCAAGTCCTTCCAATGAGCTATTATCTTTTGCATAAAACACCCATTGTCGTTTAGAACTCTCTTCCCAATAGTTTGCCTCAATCATAATACGACCTCAATTATTCAGGCTTTATAAGTTTTGCAAATATACTCTTTACTTTTTCCTCATCGGAATTTACATCCGTGTCGCCTGTTATACATCCTAATAATCCAGACCAACCATCGTTATCGTTATCCGGACGGTCAAACTGGAACATTCCATCTTTATAATATTCCCTTAAAATTGGAAGGATCTGATATCTGAATCTCAAATACAACTGATCCTCCGATGAAACAAGAAAATATGTATGCCCGATCTGTACATCATCTTTATAGTACTCGCTGTTCAAATTGTCAGAATTAAATAATTCTGCAACTCTTTCAAAAAGTTTCGTCGCTTTTCCGTTAATTTCAAGCTGTTCCGATTTCTTATCCTCAGTTTCGCAATCAGCTAATCTGTAATCAGCGATGGTCTGTTTATCAGGCAAAAGAGAAAAGAATAGAAATCTTCTCCGGATAGCATAATCTATCCCGCCTATTGATTTATCTGCCGTGTTCATCGTTCCTAATATATAGAGGTTATCAGGAAGAACCACCTTGTTTGAATCCTCTACAGTGTAAGGTGTTGCGACACTTTTTCCTCTGTATTCAAGGCCATATATCAATTCACCAAAAACTGTGGCAAGATTTGCCCTATTTATTTCATCAATGACCAGGAAAAACTTTGTATCCTTAAATTCAGGGCGGTTAGCAGCTTCTGCCATTTGTCCTAAAATCTTGTTCACCGTGTCATAAGAGACTGACGAACTTCCACCGTCTTTACCTTTAACAGTGCTCACTTCAATCCCTCTTACAAAATCCTCATATCCATATGAAGGGTGAAACTGAACAATATCCCACGCTATTTTCGGTGATTCTTCGGGATGCAATTCTTTCCATTCCGATAATGCTTTATCCTTGGAATAGTTCTTTATCTGCATGGAATCCAGCTCAGCATCTGAAAGAATATCTGAACTATCGTTGGATTTTCCGATAAACTTCAGAAACTCTCTTGCTGAATATGTTTTTGATGTTCCCGGAGGACCTTGCATTATCATCTGATGGATACCTAATGTCTCCATCGCCTTGGAATACTCTTCATACTTCTTACTGTTATCCACTTTGTACACTCCTTCCACCGTAATGGTTTGACCACCAACGGTAATTGTTTCGCCTCTATTCTTCCAAAAAAGCACAAGATCCGAAATTACATTTCTGAAATCAACATTTGCTTTCGCATTTACATCTGCCTCATCTGATACTTCTGGATGCAGTTTTCGAGATTCACTTACAAGCAGTCTATATTCTTGGTCTGCATAAGCTTTTAATCTCTCAACATTGCTATCTCCCGGATATTCAGTAAGGTATGATGTATAGTGTCGATTTAATGCCCTATAATAACTTCTGAGTATCCTAAACATCATTGAATTTGGTGAAGATGAATATCTTTCATTCTCTTCCGATCCGCTGTCTAAATCCTCATACCATCTCGTATATTCTTTAGGCTGCATTTCGGATGCAATCGCATACTCTTCTCCATCCACCACCGCAACATCATCTCTATTGCCCGAATAGAAATACCGAGGTCTTTTAGGCTTCCCTTTTCCATCCACTGTAGTCCCATATGTATAAATGTCTCGATCCTTCCGAAGCACATAAAGATATCCTGGTACTGGGAACTCACGTTCAACTTTATTGATCTTGGCTTTTTTTCTAACAAGAACCTGCGGATTAAACATAATACCATCAGCGATATCTGTATCATCAAGCAACCCCTGTTCTTTTATTCGTGAAACCAGATTTACCAGTGGCTGATGCGTTAATCCTTCATTACGTAAGGTCTCAGATGTAACACCTTCTTTTCTAATAATTATTCTCCCCACATCAGCCAAACTAATATCTTTACTGTATTTTCCGCCTACAAGCTTCTGCAAAGTATCTATACTGGTTCTTGCAGTTTTATCAAGTATCCCGTCTTTTACATATTGTCGCAAAAGAGGGATTACCTGATAGCGTACAATCATAGTGGTTCCACTTTCTTTATATACGCCATGTCCAATCACATATTTATTTCGCTCAGAAGCAGACATCTGGTACCGATGTCTCAAATTATCCATTACAATACGCCTTGATCTGTAATACATGGCATTTGCAGTAATATCATAATCAGTATATGTACCGGAAGCATCGTCACTCATGTAACTGAAATCATTATCAATGGTTTTCTCATAAAAATGCCTGAAAAAGCCATAGTTAAACTGCTCTACCGTGTCTACTGTTGTGCTCCGTGTTGCAATAATATACACATTAGGTGAAACCCATACTGCTTCATCGTTTACATTAACTTTATATAAACTGTTTCCATGTGGCTCTATCAACGGGAGTATATTTCCCATTATTCCAGAAATCTGACCTCGTCCTATATCATCAAGTATCAGAAAATACTTTTTATTTTCCTTTTCTTGCCAACTTTTATTTGCCTTCTTAAGCGCAGCAAGAAATATTTTATCTTCATACCTAAAGATGACCTGCCCATTTTCTGTTTGTATCGAAATACCCGACACAAAATCCTCATATGAATATGATGGATGAATGGTAATAAGTTCCAACTCAGAATCATAGGCGTTCATCCCTTTTGGAAGAACGCCTTGTGAATTATATTCCGGTCTAAGGCAATTCTCGGCAACCGCAGTGGCGATATATGTTTTTCCCACAGCCGTCGCACCGGATAAAATCACATACTTATTTTCATCAATGATTTCGCTAAGTTCATTGATGAGCCCTTGAGTAGCTTCTGTCATTCTCAATCACCTACTAACTTATCCAGAATCTCAGCGACAGCCGATCCAACACATTTTGCCAATACCGGAGGGACAGCATTTCCAATCATAATATATGTATCCGTCTGATTACCTATAAAATCGTATTCATCATCAAACGATTGTATTCTTGCGGCTTCTCGCGGTGTGATATCTCTGCTCTGTTTAGGATCGTAATGAATAAATCTATTACCATCCCTATCGAGGTGAGAAATAATAGTTGTGCTCGGTTCATCACGTCTAAGGACATGATAACGGTGTATGGGTGATTTTGCGCCCACTCTCTCTTCATAGAGATCACTTAAACTTTGGCTATCGGCGTATTCATTTCTTCCGGAAAGAATATCATCGGCCAACATACCATATATTTCCACATCTCTTAAACTATGATGTCTCGCTCTATGCCAGGATGTCGAGCATTCTGGCTTTGTATATCCTATCCGCTTAGGAGAAGATATCTCGTTAATAATCGGATAAATAGGCGGCAGATCTCCTATTGCATCTTCTATGGTTACTTTTCTGGATACCTTATACCCCGGTAAAATAGTAGTATAAAACTCGCACAGTAACTCTTGTGGATTATCGCAAACATCTTTCCTTATCCCCAAGATAATCAGACGCTCACGATGTTGCGGAACACCATAATCACTCGCATCGATCTTGGCATATTTTTTCAGGTCTTCAATTATTTCATAGTTGATTCCTTCAAACCCATTGCGAATCAGATCTGTTATGGGCGTACCATCTGGCATCGCACTAAGCATTCCCGGAACATTTTCAAAAATAAATACTTTAGGTCTGTATCTATCTACCACATTCAGGTAGTGTTCAAATAGATAATTCCTATAGTCATCCTTCATTCCATTATCATCGCGAACACGCCCTGCCACAGAATAAGCTTGACAGGGAGGACCACCGATAATAATATCTATTCCGCCAGCTTTATTGACAAAGAAATCCAGCCCCTTTCCCTTTCCATAAGGTCCGGTTTTATATCTACTTTCTTTTCCGTTTGGCAACAATTCTCTCGATGGTGCAACAGAGTCATCTTCCCACCCATTAAACAATTCATCCTCTTTTTGGATGTCGAAACACATGACCCTATCATCTGCATCTTTTATATGCCATTTTGTTTTTAATCTGTTTATTAGCGTCTTGACTTGAGGCTGAAGCCATTCAACCGCAGCTATATCTTCATATCTGCCGCTTTGTAAAAAGCCGTCCTCCAATCCGCCGCATCCAGCGAACAGATCTATCATTTTATAACGCGTTTTAGCGCTCTTCTTCATTGATATACTCCTTTAATCGCTCTGCAATAACCTTACCGAGCATTGGCGGTACGGCATTCCCCACCTGTTTGAATTGATCTGACTGATTTCCATAAAACAGGAAATCATCAGGAAAACTTTGCAATCTTGCACTCTCTCTTACAGTCGGAATACGATTCCATTTGTAATGAAAGTGTGATCTGTGCCCAGTGTTAATGGTCAATGACGGTTTCTTGCTATGATATCTTGTCAATGCCTCATGATACTTATACATTCCTCTATACTCATCAGGCAGAGCCAAGTAATTCTTTCCTTCCGGAACCAACGCTATCATTTTCCTTGTTTTCTCAATAGGCACACTGCCTATATGGTTATAAACGTGCGTAGAGTTTTTACGCATCATTTTCTGATAATCAGACATTGGTTCTGACATATACTCTTGGACTTTCTCTCCTCGGATAATCTCACCATCATCCAGCTGCAAACTCGGTAAATCACTTATAGCTTGCTCACAAGTCACGTAGTTTGCCTCATCTACAAAAGGCTCCGGAAACTCAAAATCTTTATCAGATTCTCTCAGTCCTACAAAAAACACCCGTCTTCTTACCTGCGGCACGCCATAATCAGGAGCAAACAAGACCTTTGGAATCATTTTATATCCAATATCTCCAAAATCTTTGATCACTCTCTTGGCACCCACACCATCGTTGGCTTCGATCATGGCAAGCACGTTTTCCAACAATACGGCTTTAGGCTTTAATCTTGCCGTCAGCTTTACCATTGCCAAATATAGGAAATTACGCTTATCATTAATATCCATTTTCCCAGCATATGAAAATCCTTGGCATGGCGGACCTCCTACAAGGACATCCAATTTGTCTATACCATTATCACTTAGATAATTAGCAATAACATCAAGATTATCATGGTTATACAGATCCAATTTCATTGCCTTAGTTTTGCCGTGGTTCTTTTGGAATGTTTCCAGTACAGCATCATCATAATCGACACCCAGGACAACATCATATCCGGCATCAAGAAAGCCCCTGGATAACCCTCCAGCGCCACAAAACAAATCTAAGCAAATTAATTTATGTTTCATCTATATGTTTCCTCGCATTATTAGTCTGTTATTTCTTCGCTGATATCAAAATCAACAGAATTTCTTTTACAATAATCGTCTATCAATTTCATTGTTTTTAAAGTTGGTTTTGCTTTTCCCGTTTCCCAACGATTGACTGTTGCAAATGAAACCCCTATTTCTTTAGCAAAATCTTCCTGAGTCATAAAAGCTTTTCTTCTAATACGTTTTATATCTTCCGCAAAACTCATGCTTTGTACCTCGCTCAAAAATACACACAATCATCCTTGTATAGTATAATATCAAACAGTCAGATATGCAACATTAATATAGCATATCCCTGTATTTTTTATCGCAAGTGTTCAAATCACCATTTTCTCCCGTTCATCTGCCACAGGTCATGCCCCCGGATGCTCCGTACCGCCTGCCGCAGAGTGTTCGCCCTACCGTGCTGGTGGTACGGATGAAAAGCCTTATGCTTATGGAAGATGATCACCGTTCCTTGCTTCGGATACTCCAGATTATGCAGATACCAGTAATGACCGGTATTCTTGGACATAATCGTCACATCATAGGCATCCGTGGTAATGATGGAGAAATACTTCGGATCCAGACATTTCAGGTCTTCATTACTGAACATAGGCAGCCTCCTTCCCGGCAAACCACGCTTCCAGCGCCTGCATGACCAGATCCGATCTGTCCTTTGCCTTCAGCCCGGAGAAATACTTTTCTTCCGCTTCCGACGGTATCTTCACGCTCACCGCCTTTGCCGGAGCAGATTCCTTGACCGGATGCAGTATCTCTTCCAGTTTCTCTTCCGTCAGTTCGCCTGCTGCCGCTCGGATCGCCTTTGCCGCCTTCTCATTTACCGCAGCATCCTTCTTTGCCACAATGGTCTGTTCATCCTCGGACAGATATGACAATTCCACCGCCGCCGTCAATGTCAGTTCTCCGGCATCCAGCCTGTCCTTAAATGGCCGGATCAGCTTATCCACCCTCATATACCGGGCGATATTCCTGCCGGTCATCCCGTATTCCTCACCGATACTATCCCGGCTTTTGGACTTGTGGACATCATGTCCACAAGTTCCGATTTCTTCGATCTCCTGCAGAATGTCGTTCCGCCTGCCCTGGCTGATCACCTTCTCATACCTAGCTGACAGCACCGCCGCCTTCTCGCTTGGAGCCAGATCCGTGAATGACCTCTGAATTACATTCGTCTCGATCACATAGACATAGGCTTCTTCATCCGACAGACCTTCCTTTACGATGGCCGGTATCTCCGAAAGCCCTGCGATCTTCGCCGCATTCTGCCTGTTGTGACCGGATAGCATTTCATAGCCACCGCCTTTCTTCCGGACGATCACCGGATTCAGCACGCCATACTCCTGGATGCTCTCTACCATATCATCCAGACGTTCGCCCTGATACAAATGGAATGGATGATCATGGAATGGCTTGATCTTGTCCACCGGCAGGTTCTGGAGACCGTTCCCGGTTCCCGCCTGCGGCGCATCCGCCGTCATCATATCCACGGCATCAAATATCTTCCTTTTAAGGCCGTTAGCCTTCATACGCTATCACCTCCCCCGCAAGTTTCTCATAAGCCTTGCAGGCGTTACACCCCGGCGCGTACTCGATCAGAGGTTCACTGTAATAAACACTCTCGCCTACCTTAACGGTATTCGGGATATTGCTCTTGAAGATCCTGATCTTCCCCTGGAATGTTTCTGCCACCTGCTCCGTGATTGTCTTGCACAGGATCGTCCTA
>Ga0137307_102356_pt1 | contig 13287 bp, 11 predicted proteins | sample NAcewD2O_March_2_FD_97180 | JGI IMG/M metagenome (GOLD analysis project Ga0137307, IMG submission 97180) | Mouse cecal microbial communities from Vienna, Austria - N-Acetylglucosamine amended D2O_March | ecosystem: Host-associated > Mammals > Digestive system > Large intestine > Cecum | place...
CAAAATCGCCTTCGCACTGCGCACCCTGCTGAACAAGAAGGAAGTGCGCCCGGCCAAGAAACACGGCAACATTCCGCTCTAACATCCATCCCAACGGATTCATATGTTACTTACAACACTCGCTTTTGCCTTCGCACAGGGCATCGCCAACGTTATGGACAATCTGAATTATCAGGTTGTCGGCATCATGGTGGTTATGCTGTGCCTGGGAGGCATGGCCGTCATTCTGACCGTCAGCGGCTCCATCGCCGCCGCCATTCAGAACAGGGCCAAAGCCAAAACAGCCGCTCCCGTAGCCGTGCCTGCCGCCGCTCCCGCTGCGGCGGGCAAACCGGGCATGACTCCGGAAATGCTCGCCATCCTTTCCGCCGCCGTGGATTCCGCCATGACGGAGCTTACGCCGGAAATGGTGGCCGTCATCTCCGCCGCCGTGGACGCAGGCCTAGACGGCATGAGCCACCGCATCGTGGAAATCAAGCAATCCCCGGGTTCCGGCTATGCGGCCGCGGGCAGGGCGGAAATTTTCGCCTCCCACCGCATCCGGCCTTCCCGCTGAACTACTGCATTATTCACCCTTACCCCGCCCAGGCGGAACCATTTAACTTAATATCCCATACCACACACTATTATGAAGAAACTTCGCATCACCGTAGACGGCAAAGTATTTGACGTATCCGTAGAACTTCTGGACCAGGTGTCCTCCACCACTGCGGCGCCGGCCCCCGCACCTGTGGCCGCTCCCGCTCCTGCGGCTTCCGCACCCGTGGCCGCTCCGGTCCCGGCTCCCGCACCTGCTCCGGCTCCGGCTGCCGCCGGCGCAGGAGACGTTCCCAGCCCGCTTGCCGGGAAGGTCGTATCCCTGGACGTGGCAGCAGGCACCCCCGTGAAGGCCGGTGACCAGATTCTGACGCTGGAAGCCATGAAGATGAACACCATCATCTACGCTCCCGCCTCCGGCACGCTCACCGCTTTCTGCGTGAACCCGGGCGACACGGTTCAGGAAGGACAGGCACTGGCCAAAATTGGTTAATCCCGGCGGCGGCAGCCCGGAAACGCCAACAGTCCCGGGCTCCGGCTCAGATAATAAACCGCTACAAAAATATTCCCTATGAGTCTTTTTGATTCATTAATCACCTTTTTACAGGGGATGGGCGTCTTCTCCCTATCATGGCAGATGGTAGGGATGTGGGGCATTGCCATTCTCCTCCTGTATCTGGGTGTAGCCAAGCAATACGAACCGCTCCTGATGGTTCCCATTGCTTTCGGCGCCCTCATTGCCAACATTCCGGATAACGGAATGCTCATCACCCAGCTGAACCAGCAGGTCATCTCCTCCAATGAACAGGGGGAAGTAACCGCCACGTCTCTGAACAACGTGGGGTACCTGCGCGTTCACGTGGCTCCGCTTCAGCAGGCTCCCTCCAAGGTGCCGGCCAACCTGACCACGCCTGAATCCCGTTCCCAGTATCAGGAAATCATGCAGCAGCCCATGCAGGTTTACCCTGGCAGCCAGCTGACTGTTTCCAAGATCAAGTCCGTGCGGGAATCCCAGGAAAAAGCAAAAGCTGACGCGGCCCGTCTGGGCGACGACAGCCTGACGGTGGACCCCAACCTGAAGGATTTCCAGAACGTGACGGAAGACAACGGCAATGAACCGGTCTTCCTGCTCACGAACGGAGAAGGGACCACCGTCGTCCGCCAGCAGGGCGTCAATTACTTTGACACCAGCGGCAACCGGATTCCGGTGGATCTGAAAACCCAGAAGCTGGAGCCCCTGGTGGTTTCAGCCGCAGGCAAATACGTGGCCGTAGGCCAGCATACCCAGGAACTGCTGGTCACCTCCATCCACGGGGGCCTGTATGACTGGATCGGGCTGGGCATCAAGGCTGAAATTTTCCCGCCCATCATCTTTCTGGGCGTAGGAGCCCTGACGGACTTCGGCCCGCTGCTTGCCGCTCCGCGCACCCTGCTTCTGGGCGCAGCGGCCCAGGTGGGCGTAGCCGCCACGTTCTTCATGGCCCTGTTCATGGGGTTCACCCCGAATGAATCCGCGTCCATCGGCATCATTGGCGGCGCTGACGGCCCCACCTCCATCTTCCTGACGATGAAGCTGGCCCCGCACCTGCTGGGCGCCGTGGCCGTGGCCGCATACACGTACATGTCCCTGGTTCCGCTGATACAGCCGCCCATCATGGCGTTGCTGACGACCAAGAAGGAACGCCTCATCCGCATGAAATCCCTGCGAACGGTCAGCAAGAGCGAAAAACTGTTTTTCGCCGTGCTGGTAACCATTGTCACCATTTTGCTGATTCCGGACGCATCCCCGCTGATCGGCATGCTGATGCTTGGCAACTTCCTGCGCGAATGCAAGGTGACGGAACGCCTGGTTCAGGCCTCCCAGAATGAAATCATCAACATCGTCACCATCTTCCTGGGAACCTCCGTGGGGCTCACGATGCAGGGCGACCGCTTCCTGCAGTCGGAAACGCTGCTGATCATCCTTCTGGGTATCGTCGCCTTCGGCGTGGCAACAGCGGGCGGAGTGATTGCCGCCAAGATTATGAACCTCATCTGGCGCAAGAATCCGGTCAACCCCCTGATCGGGTCCGCAGGCGTCTCCGCCGTCCCGATGGCAGCCCGCGTCTCCCACAATGTGGGCCAGAAGTACGACCCCTCCAACTACCTGCTCATGCACGCCATGGGCCCGAACGTTGCAGGCGTGATCGGCACCGCAGTCATCGCGGGCTACTACATCGCCACTCTGGCGAAATAACCAGAATTGAAAATTACTCCCGGCCTCGGCCCGTCCCATGAATTCCGCAGCCTCATTTTCCACCCCTCCGGAGGAGGAAGGACCATGCGGCGACTGGACTTATCATGAATGGGCCGAGGCTTTTTCCACCAATGATCTGGCCCGAGCCCTCCCCCCGGGGCATATTGCCGTCTGCCGCGTTCAGACAGGAGGCCGCGGCAGGTTCAACCGCAAATGGATAGGGGAGGAAGGCGGCCTGTGGGCATCCTTCACCGTCCCCCTGTCCGCTCCTGAGGATACAGCGGCCGGCGTGCACTGGGGCCATTTGCCCCTGGTTGCGGGGCTGGCCCTGTTCAACATGCTCCGCGGCATGGGGCTGGATTCCGTGCGCCTGCGCTGGCCGAACGACCTGCTGGCGGGCAAATCCAAACTGGCGGGAATACTGGGGGAACGCCCAGCGGAGAACATGGCCGTCATCGGCATCGGCATCAATGTTTTCAATGATGTATCCTCCATCGCCGGGGAAATCAAGGACCCTCCGGCAAGGCTGGCGGATCTTGTTCGGGACTGCCCTTCCCTGCACGCCGTCATGGCTTCCCTGGGCAGTCATTTGAACCAGGTTCTTTCCGTCTTTTCCCACGGCGGCGTCCCCGCCCTTCAGGAGGATCTGTCCCGGGCATGGGCCGGAGAAAGGCCGGTTTCCATTCTTACGGATGACGAAACCGTCCGGGGCATTTTTACAGGGATTGACGATCAGGGCAATCCTGTGCTATCCCTTCCGGCCGGCACCGTCCGCACCATTCCGGCGCACCTGATCAACAGGCTCCTCGAAGAATGAGCCTGCCGCTCCGTTTTACACGGGGTTTCTTTCTTTTTTCATCCAACAAAAATCACTGACATGAGTTACAAGGTACTGACACCAGAAGAAGCAGCAAGCCTGATCAAGCATGGCCACCATATTGGGCTGAGCGGATTCACGCCCGCCGGAACGGCCAAGGCCGTTACGGCTGCGCTGGCAAAAATCGCAGAAGCGGAACATGAGAAGGGGAACCCTTTCCAGGTGAGCGTCTTCACCGGTGCTTCCACTGGCGATTCCTGCGACGGAATCCTTTCCCGGGCCAAGGCAATCCGCTACCGCGCTCCCTACACCACCAACGTTGATTTCCGCAAGGCGGTGAACAACGGGGAAATCGCCTATAATGACATCCATTTGTCCCAGATGGCCCAGGAAGTGCGCTACGGGTTCATGGGCAACGTGGACATCGCCATTATTGAAGCCTGTGAAGTCACGGCCGACGGCAAAATTTACCTGACGGCCGCGGGCGGGATCGCTCCCACCATCTGCCGCCTGGCAGACAAAATTATCGTGGAATTAAACGCCGCCCACAGCAAGAGCGCCATGGGCCTGCACGACGTTTACGAACCCCTGGATCCTCCCTACCGCCGCGAAATCTCCATCTTCAAACCCAGCGACCGAATCGGCAAGCCGTACATCCAGGTTGACCCGAAAAAGATTGTGGGCATTGTGGAAACCAACTGGCCGGATGAAGCCCGTTCCTTCGCCGCAGCGGATCCCCTGACCGATAAAATCGGGCAGAACGTGGCCGATTTCCTGGCTGCCGACATGAAACGGGGCATCATTCCCTCCACGTTCCTGCCTCTCCAGTCCGGCGTAGGCAACATCGCAAACGCGGTGCTGGGCGCCCTGGGCCGCGACAAGACGATTCCCGCGTTCGAGATGTACACGGAAGTCATCCAGAATTCCGTCATCGGCCTGATTCGGGAAGGCCGCGTGAAATTCGGCAGTGCCTGCTCCCTGACCGTGACGAACGACTGCCTGGAAGGCATTTACAGGGATATGGACTTTTTCCGCGACAAACTGGTGCTCCGTCCCTCGGAAATATCCAACAGCCCGGAAGTTATCCGCCGTCTCGGCGTCATCTCCATCAACACCGCCATTGAAGCCGACATTTACGGGAACGTCAACTCCACGCACATTGGCGGCACGAAGATGATGAACGGCATCGGCGGGTCCGGCGACTTCACGCGCAACGCCTACATCTCCATTTTCACCTGCCCGTCCGTTGCCAAGGACGGCAAGATCAGCGCCATCGTCCCCATGGTTTCCCACCATGACCATACGGAACATGACGTCAATATCATTATTACCGAGCAGGGGGTCGCGGACCTGCGCGGCAAGAGCCCGAAAGAACGGGCCCAGACCATTATTGAAAACTGCGTCCACCCGGATTACAAAAACATCCTCTGGGATTACCTGAAGCTGTCCGACGGCAAAGCCCAGACACCGCAATCCATCAGGGCCGCTTTGGGCATGCACGCCGAACTGGCCAGAAGCGGAGACATGAAGAATGTCGACTGGGCCCAGTATAAGTAATTCCGCATGCCGTCATTCGCATTGGCATCCATGAATTCACGTTAACCTCTCAGGATCGCTTCCGCAAAGGGAGCGGTCCTTTTCCTTTTTCCCATCCCCTCTACTCCTTCTCTTCACCATGAACTGGATGATTTACCCGGCAGCCAGGGCTTTCATCAAAGTCTGCGCCGTTCTTTTCGGCGCGGGCGCAGCAGCGGCAGTCCTCATCCATCTGTTCATGCCTTTTTTCCTCCGCTCTCCCCGGACAGCCGCACCCTTCCTGCTTTTGGGCACAGGGGCGGAATTGCTCTCCATCCTTTCCCTGTCCTTCCTCATGTTCTGGGGCGCCAGAGTCCTGCTGGCCTCCCGCGGAAGCAGAATAACAAGAAATCTGAGCATGCTGGCCTTCCTGCCCGCCCTGTACGCCCTCCTCATTCCGTTTGCGGGCATGCCCGTCCCATCGCAATATACGGAAATGGACAGGGTTTGGGAGGCCGTCCTCCTTCTGGCGGCCGTCACTTCTTTCTTTTCCTTCCCTTATACGGCGGGATACGAAGCCGCAGGCAGGAGATTATTCCTGGCCTGGGGCATCGCGGCGGCAGGCTGCGGTTTGCAGAGCGCCCTGTTTTTTCTTGCCGTCCTGTTGCGTCAGTTCCTGTCCACCGCAGTTCCCTCCCTGGCAGCGCCTGTTGCATGGCTGGCCGTTCTTCTGTCCTGCGGCCTGGAAATCATGCTGGCGGCCCTTTCCGTTCTTCTGGCGCAGCGCCTATTTAAAGAGGTCATGTCCATAGCATCCATGCCGGAACCGATTGATCCCTCCATGCCGGGCAACCGTCCCTGACTTTCCTATCCCTCCGTTTTTACCGGCCTGCCGGAAGAGTACCCTCATTCCCCGGCATGAAAGGCTTTTACGGCTTCGCGCAAAAAGCCGTCCGGAAATTTCCGCCGGTGGAACGGAATCCGTATGGAAAGCAACCCGCCCCACCCCGGAAAGCCGCAGGGTCGCAGGGACACCCCTCCCGTTTCCATACCGGCGGCAGACAACCCTATTTCACCAATTCATCCAGATAACGGCCATAACCGTTATTATTCATGGCTCCGGCCTGGGAGCGCAGCATTTCCTGGGAAATCCAGCCGTTATTAAAGGCTATCTCCTCCAGGCAGGCTACCTTGAACCCCTGGTGGTGCTCCAGAGTACGAACGAACATGGAAGCCTCCAGAAGGGTATCGTGCGTGCCCGTATCCAGCCACGTATAGCCGCGCGCCAGTTTTTCCACGCGCAACAGACCCTGCTTCAGGTATTCCTGATTCACAGAGGTGATTTCCAACTCGCCGCGGGAAGACTTGGGAATCCGTTTGGCTATCTCCACCACCCGGTTGTCGTAAAAATAGAGGCCCGTCACCGCAATATCCGATTTGGGCCTGAGCGGTTTTTCCTCAATGGAAACCGCCTTCCCCTCCTCATTGAATTCCACTACCCCGAAACGCTGCGGGTCATGCACCTGGTAACCGAAAATGGTCGCTCCGCTCGTCAGTTCGGCGGCCCTCCTCAGCTTCTCCGTCAGGCCGCGCCCGTAAAAAATATTGTCCCCCAGCACCAGGGCAACGGAATCCTTTCCTATGAACTCCTCTCCAATAATAAAGGCCTGAGCCAGCCCCTCCGGCCTGGGTTGTTCCCTGTATTCAAAGGAAACGCCGAACCTGCTGCCGTCCCCCAGCAAATCCCGGTACAGAGGCAGATCCCGGGGCGTGGAAATAACAAGGATTTCCCGTATCCCGGCCAGCATCAGCACGGAGATGGGATAATAAACCATCGGCTTATCGTAAACGGGCAGCAATTGCTTGCTGACGGAAAGCGTGACGGGATGCAGCCGCGTGCCGCTTCCCCCGGCCAGAACAATACCCTTCATATCAAATTCCTAGCCATTGGTTCCAAGACGTTCCAGGCGGTATTCCCCGGACAGGATGCCCCGCCACCATTCCTCATGGTCCAGATACCACTGAATGGTCTTTCTGAATCCGGAAGAATGGTCCTGGCGCGGAGTCCACCCCAATTCCCTCCGTATTTTGGAAGCGTCAATCGCATAGCGCAGGTCATGGCCCGGCCTGTCCTGCACAAAGGAGATTTGCTCCCGGTAGCTCCGGCCGTCCGGACGGGGCCGCAGTTCATCCAGATGGGAACACAGCAGCTCCACCAGCTCCAGATTGGTTTTCTCGTTATTGCCGCCGATGTTGTACGTTTCCCCCGGTTTTCCGCAGGAAACGACCGTCAACAGCGCCTCGCAGTGATCCCCCACATACAGCCAGTCCCGCACGTTTTCCCCTTTGCCGTATACAGGAATGGGTTCCCCGCCCAGCGCTTTCAGGATAACGACGGGTATCAGCTTTTCCGGGAACTGGTAGGGGCCGTAATTGTTGGAACAGTTGGTGATCAGCACGGGCAGCCCGTACGTATCGTGCCAGGCGCGCACCAGGTGGTCGCTGGAGGCCTTGCTGGCGGAATACGGGGAATGGGGGCGATACGGCGTGGACTCCGTGAACAGGCCTTCCTTTCCCAGGGAGCCGTACACTTCATCCGTGGAAATGTGATGAAAGCGGAAACGCTCCTTTTTCTCTCCCTCCAGGGAACGGTAATATTCCAGGGCGGCCTGAAGCATGGAAAAAGTGCCCATGACGTTGGTGGTCATAAAATTTCCCGGATCGTCAATGGAACGGTCCACATGGGATTCCGCCGCCAGGTGCATCACCCAGTCCGGAGCGTACTCCCGCAAAGTGCGCCGCATCAGGGAAGCGTCCCGGACGTCGGCGTGCAGAAAGCGGTATGCCGGAGAATCCGCCGAGCCGTCCAGTGAATGGATGTTGCCGGCATAGGTCAGGGCGTCAATATTCAAGACTTCATGGCCGCGCTCCAGCAGCAGCCTGACCAGATTGGAGCCGATGAATCCGGCGCCGCCCGTAACGATAACTTTCATAGCACTGTTTTCAGGGAAAGATGCGGCGCCATCATACAGCAGCGGCGTTTTTTTTCAAAACAAATCCGCCCATGCCGCGGGAACGTGGCGGCATGGGCGGGAAAAAGCGGGTTCCGTAACCGCTGAGACGGCTAGCAGCTCAGCTCCCGGCAAAGGTTGATGATATCCTGGTTCACGGAGTACTGCTGCCCGGCTACGGAATCCAGGGAGGCATAACCGTACTGGCCGTCATGATACACCATGATCTGGTTGATGTCCCCGTTGTTCAGAGCTTCCACGGCGCGGGTGGCAAAACGGGTGCCCATCAGGCGGTCTCGGGCGGTGGGGGAACCGCCACGCTGCACATGGCCCAACACGGTCAGGCGGGTATCCATGCCGGCGCGTTCCGTCAGCCAGCGGGTCAGGTACTGCGCCACGCGGGTGCCTTCCGCCACCACGGCAATGATGCAGCTTCCTTCCTCATTGATGACAGGCTGGAGTCGCTTGTAAATGGATTCCAGGTCATACGGAATTTCAGGGACAATGCAGATATCCGCCGCGCTGCAAAGAGCGGTGGTCATCGCCAGATAGCCGCAGTCCCGGCCCATCGTTTCAATCACGAAAGCGCGGTGATGGGAACGGGCCGTATCACGAACGGAATCAATGCAATCCAGAATCACGTTCTGGGCCGTATCCACGCCCAGGCAGTAGTCCGTGCCGGCAATGTCGTTGTCAATCGTAGCCGGGATACCGGCAAAAGGCACTTCAAAATCATTGAAAAAGTCGTTCAGGGCGCGGAAGGAACCGTCCCCGCCCATGATGATGAGCTTGTCGATGTTGCGTTCCTTCAGATGCTCGTAGGCCTGCTTGCGGAATTCGTAGTCGAAAAAGCGCTTGGATCGTGAGGAACGGAGGAGAGTTCCGCCCCTGTAGATCATATCGTTGGTCAGTTCCCGGGTGGCTTCCTTGATTTTTCCATCGATCAGCCCTTCCAAGCCGTCATAAACAACGTACGGGTTCATCCCAAGCTGGCGGGCATGATCCACTGCCGCCTTGATCGCCGGGTTCATTCCGGCGGCATCACCGCCAGATGTCATAATGGCTATTCCACTCATAAGTAATAAGGTTAACTTGTCCGGGGGGAAATGTTACCGGGCGGAACAAATAATGCAAGCGCGGAGTTTTTACTGGCGCAATAAACGGCAACGCTTCATGATGCGGAGGCATGAACGACACTGCAGCAGCCATTCTGAAAGCCACGGCCGCCCTCCGGGACGGCACGGAGAAGCTCCGGTTCGAATCCCCGGTTCATGTTACCTACAACCCTCTCACCTATGCATGGGGGCCGCATGAACAGTATGTGCGCACCTACGGAAACGGGGAAAAGGGCCATCTGTTCCTGGGCATGAATCCCGGCCCCTTCGGCATGGCCCAGACAGGCGTCCCCTTCGGGGAAGTGGACGCCGTCGTCAACTGGCTGCACATCCGCGGAGAAGTCGGGCGGCCGGAACATACCCACCCCAAACGTCCCGTGGAGGGCTTCGGCTGCCCCAGGTCGGAAGTCAGCGGCCGCCGCCTCTGGGGACTTTTCGCGGAAGCTTTCGGCACTGCGGAAAACTTCTTCCGTCACAATTACGTGGCCAATTACTGTCCGCTGATCTGGATGGGAGCCACCGGAGCCAACATTACGCCGGACAAACTGCCGGCGGAACAGCGCGCCGCCGTGGACGCGGTATGCATGGAACACCTGCTTTCCCTCATCACCATCCTGAATCCCCACACGCTGGTGGGGGTGGGCGCCTACGCCACGCAGAAGCTGCGGGACGCCGCCTCCCGGCTCCCCGGCAAAAGCTTCACCATCGGCACGTTGCTCCACCCAAGCCCCGCCAGCCCCATCGCCAACAAGCTCTGGCCGGAACGCCCCATCCAGCAGCTTAAGGAACTGGGCATTTTATAAAAAGAGCGGAGGAGGTCGAGCGGAGAGTTCCGTGACATGGAAGGAATCACCAGAGCGACAGGCCGGAAATCGGCAGTTCATCTTGTTCCCCTCCAAATCTACATCGTTTTGAAGGAATATCCGGCCCCTTTTACTGGCTTGATTTGCCCAGGGACACGGCCTTCCTGACGGAAGAAAAGCACGCCGGCATCTACCGGGACGGAGAAGAACTTAAACGCCTCCCCACTTCCACCACAAAAATCAGCCTCCCTCCAAATCAATCATCATTCTTAACCTGCCCCCCTCCGCTCTCCCCCCGCAGGCCTTTTTACTGGACAGGGAGAAAAGGGTTCCGTACAGTTTCCGCGATCTTCAAGCGTTCCGAATTTATGGCAATTTCAGATTACATCGTGACCATTGGCCTGGAAGTCCACTGCCAGATCAAGACAAAGAGCAAAATGTTCTGCTCCTGCGAGACCGGCTTTGGCTTTGAACCCAATACGCGCGTGTGCCCCACCTGCCTGGGGCTGCCGGGCGCCCTGCCCGTCCTGAATCAGTTCGCCATTGAACGCACGCTGCTGACCGGCCTGATGCTGGGATGTTCCAGTCCGGAGATTTCCCAATGGGACCGCAAGAATTATTTCTATCCGGACATGGCTAAAAATTACCAGACCTCCCAGCTGGATCTTCCGCTGTGCCTGGGAGGGGAAGTGCCCCTGTACCCCTGGTCCTATCCGAATGACGTGATCAAAGCCGGCGTCCCCCCTTTCCGCACCGTGAAGCTGACCCGCATCCATCTGGAAGAAGACGCGGCGAAGATTACCCATCATGCCAATTATTCCCTGATCGACTACAACCGCGCGGGGTCCGCCCTGATGGAAATCGTTTCCGAGCCGGACATCGACACCCCGGAAGAAGCCTACGCCTACCTCAAGTCCCTCCAGCAGATTCTGAATTACGGGGATATCTCCGACGCGGACATGGAAAAGGGCCAGATGCGGTGCGATGTGAATATTTCCCTGCGTCCCCACGGGCAGAAGGAATTGGGGGCCAAGGTGGAAATGAAGAACATCAACTCCATGTCCGCCGTCCGCAGAGCCCTTCATTATGAAATCCAGCGCCAGGCGGAAGAACTGGACATGGGCATTCCTCAAATCCAGTCCACCCGCCGCTGGGACGACGAACGCGGAGAAAGCGTCGTCATGCGAACCAAGGAAGACGCGCACGATTACCGTTATTTCCCCTGTCCGGATCTGGTTCCCGTACGCACGGCCCCGCTGGTGGAGAAAGTGCGCGGGCAGATTCCCGAACTGCCTCAGGAACGGCAGAAACGCTTCATGGAAGAATACGGCCTGAGCGAGTACGACGCCAACGTGCTGGTGGGAGACATGGAACTGGCACGCTTTTTTGAAGAGGCGGCGCGGGGAACCGCCAGCGGCAAAAAAATCGCCAACTGGGTGATTAACAACATTTCCGCCGTGCTGAATGAAAAAGGCATGCGCCCGTCTGAATGCCCGGTGAAACCCGGCGCCATCCGGGAGCTGATCGCCATTATTGACGACGGCACCGTTTCCAACAACCAGGCCAAGGACGTATTCGCCAAAATGTGGGATGAGCCGGCCCTCGCCGCAGCGCAGGCCGCCAAGCTGCTGGGCTTTGAAAAGGCGGATTCCTCTTTTCTGGACGGCATCGTGCGGGAAGTCATTTCCGCCAATCCGGACAAGGTGGCGGAAATACAGGGGGGCAATGAAAAACTCCTGAACTGGCTTACCGGCCAGGTCATGAAGGCCGCCAAAGGCAAAGCCAACCCGAAAATCGTGACGGAAGCGCTGAAAAAAGCCCTTTCCATGGAGTAACCATAAACAAAGAGCCGCTTCCCTTGCCGGTGCCGGCTCCTTGCCCGCAGGGCATCACGGTTTGAACAGCTTCCTGTTTCCGGCCAGGGTGTTCCATACCTGCTTCACTTCCCCGGCCAGCGTCTGCTTCATCATGGCAAGGGAAAAGTCCGCCGCCTGGCCCATACTGATGTAGGGAGGCAGGGCAAGGGCGTCCCTGTCCACACGCGCGTCCAGCAGAGCGGCGCCCGGATAATTCAGGAACATGTCCACCATCTGGTCCACCTGGCTGGATTTGTCCAATAAAAACCCCTTGATGCCGACGGCATCCGCCACGGCGGCAAAAGAGGGGTTGTTCAGGTTGATCTGCCACGGAATCAGCCCGGCCGCCTGCATTTCCAATTGGATGAAATCCAGACAATCATTGTTATACACCACGATTTTCACCGGCAGCCTGTACTGGACAATCGTGGTGAGATCCCCCAGCAGCATGGACAGGCCGCCATCTCCGCACAGGGCAATTACCTGCCGTTCGGGGTATTCCATCTGCGCCCCAATAGCCATCGGCATGGCATTGGCCATGGAGCCATGATTGAAGGAAGCCAGCGTCCTCCTGCCCGGCGTGGCGCACAGGAACCTGGCGCTCCAGATACAGGGGGTGCCGGTATCTACCGTAAATACGGCGTCGGATGCCGCATGCCTGTTCAGGGCGGTCGTGAGCTGTTCCGGCCGGATGGGAGACTCCTTGTCATTTCCTTCCATATAGGCGTTCATCTCCTTCACGTCCCTGGCGTGGCGTTTCAGGGCGGCGTCCAAATGCCCGGAATCCGTCTTTTCCTGCACCATGTTCAGCAGAGCTTCCGCCGTGACGGAAACATCCCCGCAAATACCCAGGTCCAGGCGGCAGCGGCGGCCCAGCACTTCACCGCGCCTGTCAATCTGCACGATTTCAGGTTTGGTGGGAATGAAATTGAAATAGGGGAAATCCGTCCCCCACAACACGAGCATGTCGCTTTCATGCATGGCCTTGTAGGCATCTCCCCATCCCAGCAGCCCCGTCATGCCGATGCCCAGGGGATTGTCATGTTCAAAATAATCCTTTCCCCTCCATGTGTAGGCAATCGGAGCTTTCAGGCGGTGCGCGAGCCTGACGACCTTGTCTTCCGCTCCCGCGCAGCCGGCGCCGCAGAAGAAAGTAATGCGGCGGTGGTCGTCAAGCATCCGTGCCAGAAGGGATACGGATTCATGCTCAGGAACAACATTCTCCCGCGTGTAGGAAGGAGGATGTACCAGATTTTTCATCTCCGCAGGGGCGTCCGCAATGTCTCCGGGCAAGACGACGACGCCTACGTCGCGCCTGGCCCACGCGTGCTGAATGGCGGACATCAAAATGGACGGGGCCTGGGAAGCTTCCGAAACCAGTTCCGCATATGCACTGC
>Ga0137307_102360_pt1 | contig 13278 bp, 15 predicted proteins | sample NAcewD2O_March_2_FD_97180 | JGI IMG/M metagenome (GOLD analysis project Ga0137307, IMG submission 97180) | Mouse cecal microbial communities from Vienna, Austria - N-Acetylglucosamine amended D2O_March | ecosystem: Host-associated > Mammals > Digestive system > Large intestine > Cecum | place...
CATACCGCCCATATATCAGGGTTTCTTTTCCGGGTGCTGCCGCTTCCGGCTCTTTGTCCGGGTGTCTGTCGGTAAGTACCGCTTTACACCCCCAGCCGCTTCCAAAGCCAATGACAAAGAATGTTAAGCCGACAACCACCCATGAAATCAGCAGCCTTTTACGGATTGCCTTTTTCGTTATACGCTTTGAATAGTTCATCAGTGTAATCCTTTCTCTGCTCCAAGGTGTGAAGAATATCTTCTTCCACCGTTCCGGGGCATATCATGATGTAATAAAAGCAAGCGTTTTCCTGCCCGATCCGGTGAATCCTCTTTTTTGACTGTTCAAAAAGTTCACTTCTGTCTGTTAGGGAAAAGTAAATTATTTTGTTTGCCCTTTGAAGATTCAACCCCATAGCACCAGCCTGATACTGAACAAAAGTGATAGAATCTTCACTTGTTTCAAAAGCATCCAAATCCTTCCTTTCCCCATTCACAATAGAAACGGGTCTTTCTAACTCAATCGCAATATCCAGCAAAGTGTTCAGTTCATCATTGAAGTTATAGAACACAATCACCCGATCTTCCGTTGATTGAATTAAGTCCCTGAAAGCTGCGATCCGCTCTTTATTCAGATAGCTGCACATCATCCGGGCATATATCCGTTTAGAAAGGATAGTGTCACCTATGAACTCCCGTCCCTCAATCGTGATAATTTCATCACACATAAATTTCCGGTATTCTTTGGTTGCTCTGGAATGTACCGGGGTGATAATCTGCTGCGGAAGATCAAACACTTCTTCCGACTTCATAAAAATTGCCCCGTAGTCTGCCAGCTTCTTTTTCAGGCGGTCAACATTCTTATATCCGGTGATATGTGGAATCCTGAACCCGCTTTCTGAATCCTCTATCCATTCCATTTCAACATACTGCTTATAAAACAGTTCCTTCTTTATCCCCCAGCCCAAAAGATGAAGCTGCGACCATAGTTTTTCATACTTCCCCGCCGTGGGTGTCCCGGACAGAAGGATCACATTTTCAGGGTGCATTTTCAGGATGAATTTTGACCGTTTCGCCGTTTCATTCTGAATGATGGAACTTTCATCCAGCATCATTGTAAAACCGCTTATATTGGCAAAATATGACCTTCTGAACACCAGATCATAGTTGATAACACCACAAAGATGTTCGTTGATGTCGATATCAGAAACAGCCCTCATGAACATTTCAAAATCTTCCTTTTGGGTTAAGTCATAAATAGTCCAACAATGATTCATAGCATAATGTTCAAGAAAATGTTCAAACCAATCTCGCACTTTGGACTTCTGACAAATCACCAGATTCACCCGACTGTTAAGTTCCTTCATTTTCTCGCTGCCTACAAATGTTTTCCCCAGTCCCATGTCAAGGTAATAGGCAACCCGGTTGAACTGCTTTGTTTTCTCTAAAGCTGTTTCCTGATGGGGAAAAAGCTGCATATCAATCACCCCCCTAATATCCAACACCGATATAATCAAGAACCCTTGCCCAGCCGTATTTCTCGCCATTTTCATCCGTACAACATTCATACATCCAGAAATGCCACTCTTTGGGATTGCGCTCTTTCAACTGGTCAAATCGGTGTGGACGCTTTTCAAGATGGATACCAAAGCCGCACATACTGCATCCGGTTCTTTGTGCTTTCGTTGTGTAAAGCGTCCCATCTTCTTTCCTTTCGATAGTCCCGTAAATCTCTGGTACTGGTACATTCAGATCAAGGGCAAGCTGTAACAAGTCCTGTCTATTAAAAATTGCAAAAGGTGCTGAACGGATAGCCGATTTTCCAAAATAATTACATCCGTTAATCATCAAACTTTTTGCCCTTCTTCCACCTTCCGAAGCCATAAGACCTAAAAACGGGACACTGTTATGTTCTCTTGCCCAATCGTCACATGGTTTTTCTTTCAGGTAATAACAACATTTTGATGAAACCTTGAAATCCGGTATCTGATAGTCAGTCCCTTCTTCTTCATTTGCATATCCGCCGAATTTTTCAAGCCACTTTTTTGACATCTTCATTCTGCTGTTTTTCTGGAATCCCCCATATGCCCCGGTTTCCCCGGTGATTATCGCATGACGGACAGTCTTGTTTTTTTCCGTGGGGTTTGTAAGGGTTTCAATTTTCCCGGCGATTTCCTTTGACAGAACCGGGAAACCAAATTCCTGAATGATCTGCGCCTTGTTCCAGTGTGTCCCATCCGGCTTGATTGCAGATTGCAACCGCTCAATTCCAAGCTGCTTGTGAATTTTCTGTATGCTTGCATCTTCCAGATACGAAACACTGATTCCCGGCAGATTGATCCCAATGGATTTCAGGAACAAAAACAATGTGATGGAATCAAGACCGCCAACTGATACATGACAGTTTAAACCTCTTGTTTCACATTCTCTTTCAAACTCTCTCGCCCGGATCGTTGCATACCGCACTTTGAAGCTATAGTCCTGCTTCTGCTTCACAATGAAGTCTGCAATCTTTCTTTTACCGTCGATCCTCTGCATCCGCTCTAAACAATTTTCACTCATACCATGTCACCGCCCTTCAAAGGAACTTCAATTCCCGTGTATTCGGTGAACTTAACGGAAGAAATAAAGTAACTCCATTTTGACAACTTCACCGCATACCCCCACTGGAAAACTCCGTCCCGTAATCCCTGCATAACCCATTCCTTTGATTTTCCCATCAGTTTAGCGATAAGCGGCACGGGAACATTCACAACACCGTCATGCTGAACCGTTGCAGCGGTTTCAGAAAACTGGTTGAAATAGTTCTCCTGAACACCCAGCGCAAGGGCGATCTGTTTCTTGCGATCCTCTGCGGGTTCATTCTTACCAGAAAGGTACTGACTGATAGAAGATTTACCAATCCCGGTAAGGTCTGAAAGTTTGGACTGACTGATACCCAAATCTTTCATCAGGTTTTTCAACTTGTCTGCAAATTTCATCATTCACTTCATCCTTTCTCTTTTCTGGTTAGTCCTGAATCATGGGACTTTTGTTGTACTGCTCCTGAACCTTGATCTGCCGCTTGTTGCCAGCAACATCACATTCCCACATGACACGGAAATTCTTTCCTGCGGCTTTCATGCCGTCCAGATATTCCCTTGCTTCTTCCGGGGAATCAAATTCAAGAATCTTCACGATTGCAGCAGATAAAACTTTCTTCATTCCGTTTCACCATCCTCTGTTAAAATCTTGATTATTAGTTCCTTGCGCTTTTTGTTCGGTTTGTATTTTCCAATCCGGTAATAATAAATAGAACTCCGGCATATCCCCAACTTTTCAGTCAGTTCATTTAACCCGTACTGGTTTAACAGACCAATAAAATATTCGTTGTCAGATTCTTCATGATTCTTTTTCTTCTGAATGTCAGTAACTTTCTGGATGTCAAGCCCTGCTTTCCTGAATAAGTCAAGCACGATAGGAAGCCGTCTATTGTCACACCTTGCTATTGCTTTTCCGGCATCCATGTAATCATCACTGGTAAGCGGTCTTGTAGGAGCGTACCGGGCCGGGGCTGCGGGAACTTCCATTTCATACCGCCCTGTCTTGCGGATCGCGGGAAGAACCTCACTTGTAACCCAATGCTTAAAGCGTTTCGCCGTGGGAAGTTTGCTTGAAAGAATCAGGCTGTAAAGGCCACTTTCGTTGATAATGGTCATATTGGGGTTTCCCTGAATACCGTCGTGAAACGCGACGGTATTTTTATCTTCGCTGTCAACGTGTCTGGCAAGAGCATCACGGGGGTTGCTATACCCCAATGCCGTAGCAACATCTTTGCCAACGAACCACGGATCGCCGTCAAGCATCAAACCGCGAATTTTCCCGAATTCGGGATTGTCAAAAATCTGCAATTCGTTCATCGTATGTACTCCTTTCCAGAGTGTAGACTATACGCCAACATTCAGGGCAAAAAATATAGCTTCCCTGTCAGCTTCATCCATGTCCAGCAGATTATACAGGATTTGAATTTCGCTGGCCTTGAATTCAGATTCATTGTTGATCTTCTTCAAAAAGCCCTGATAGGTAATCCCCAGCTTTCCAGCAATGAAGCGCAACTTGTAACCTGATTGCTCGATCTTGTCCCGTAGAAGCTGTGTATTCGTCATACGGAAAAACAACTCCTTTCTATCTGGATTTGCTTTGATAAATTGTCAAGGTGCAATGGGGAAATCGCTTTCCCTGCCCCGGCTCCATAAGGGGCCGGACGCTTGCGGCTTAGAGGGCTGTTTAACGTGGCCGCAACCACTATTGATTTTCAAAGCCACGGGAAAGAACACATTCATTATAATTTCCCGGCCAAATTTGCTTTTTGGCTTCCTCCAAAGTGTCATACCAAAGGACGTAAGGATCATCCCAATCACTAACGCGATGAAGTCCATATTGCCCTTCTCGAAAGGCGTAAAAGCTAACTTCATGCTTTCCACAATAGGTATTTACCTGTGCAACACAATACTTGATTTTGAACATTTGCTTACCCCTCCGATTCTTCAAAAGCAACGTCGCAATCGCCGCATACCACGTTGACTTCTTTTGTGGCCCGGATAATGGCCCCGCAACACGGACAAACATATTTGCGGGAACTCTGCTTTGTTTTGGACGCGCCGCCCATCTTCATAACCGGCTTGCGGTACAACTCAAATTTGGTGCTGCCCAAACTCTGAATAAAGGCTTTCGCTTCATCATTCAGGGCCGTTTCACTGTATCCGTATTTTGCGGTTTTGGTGCAAATCAGGCCGTGCTTTTCAGCAGCTTCCTTGAATTTTTTGTTGTGATAGAACCCGTTCCGGCTGGTATCCTGTACCCCGATATGTAGATTGTAAAGATGGATCATTTCGTGAAGAAGGGTTTCAGCGATTTCAACGAATGGCCGCGCAATGTGTTCCGCGCAAAGGTTGATTTCGTAATAGCCATCGGTTTTCAGGGCTTCAACTTCTTCCGGGGTCATTTCGCTAAAGGGTTTCGGCTCCTTATCTGTCCAAGCCCTCCACCCGGTACACCAACCATAGGCCCCCTTTGTGGTATCAGGGGAAACGGTAATCACGGGCCGCTGCAACTTCCCGTTGAAGAATTGGGAATTCAGGCTTGAAAATAAGTTTTCAAGTTTCCCAATGACCGGGGTTAAACTCTTTTCGCTCATTGTCAGGCTCCTTTCAGCTTTTATTGTGGCTTCCCACATCTTTTCTTGTTCGGCCCCTGCAAGGGCTTCACTTCATCCATGATTTTTGTTGGCATCTTGTCTACAGTTGGCAGTATAGCACGATGTTGGCATCTTGTCAACAGCTTTTTCAAAAAAAATTAAAATTTGTTGACAACTCGCCCACAAGCTATTATAATAGGATTTAGAAAGGGGGTGAAGGGTTTGACTATCGGAGAACGCATTAAGTTAAGGCGGGAAGAATTAAACCTTTCGCAAGACGAACTTGCTAAACGATTAGGGTACAAATCCCGTTCATCAATAAACAAAATTGAAGTCGGCTCCCGTGATCTAACCCAATCCAGAATTAAGGCAATAGCGGACGCATTAGAAACAACGCCGTCTTATATTATGGGCTGGGAAGAATTCGACCAACAATTTGACGTTGAAAAGCTGGAAGCAGAAACGGGAATGTGGGATTTCATTGGGGAGCATTACGGGGAAGAAACTGCGGAAAGGCTCCATCAGTATTTGACCTTTAGCGAACGGGATCAAGAAAAAATTTCTAAGCTGCTGGCCGGATATGCCAAACTGGACGATGAAGATCGCACGATCCTATTTGCACGGGCATATCAGATTTTGGAAGATATGCTTGCCGCTGAAAAATACTTCATTCAAAAAGAATCACGGCGCGCATAGGAAACACGATCTATGTTGATTTCAGTCCAAGATAGGGGGAAGTTAAGTCCAAGATAAAAACAGGCATCTTGCACCGCTCTAAACCATTGCGCTGCAACGGTTTCACGGTTAGCGGTTCAAGTGGTTCAAGTTACTTTTCACTTCTTACTATTTTTCATTTTCAGAAATCGCAATTTTGTAGTGATTAGAAAAATAATATATAAGAGAATAGACAACCTGAACTTGAACCGATAGAACGCAAACCGTTGTGTCGCAATGGTTACAGGCGGTGCAAGATGAATTTGGAGAACTGGAACCGTCAGCAATATTTGAATAGTTAATTTCAAGAAATGGGCAAAAAAAATTGACCCCCAACCGTTGCAGCGGTCAGGGGCCGGTTGCCAATCACAATCATGGATGAAGTGAATTGTCAGAAAGGCAATTTTGATTATATCACTTCATCCTTGAAAAATCAAGAATGGAGTGTGTATTTTGAAAAATCCAAACGGATACGGTACGGTTGTGCGCCTGTCAGGGAACCGGCGCAATCCTTACGCCGTCCGCAAAACCGCCCGTTTTAACGAAAAGGGGCATCCCGTCTATGTCAACATCGGGTATGCTCCCACCAAAGAGGCGGGAATGATAATGCTTGCGGAATACAATAAATCCCCATGGGACATTGAAGCGGACAAAATTACCCTTGCGACCCTCTTTGAGTTGTGGAAGGAAAAGCGTATGCCTAAATTGGGAACCTCAAACGCCGCTTCCCTCTGTTCGGCCTATAAGCATTGCAAGGCCCTGTATGGGATGAAGTACAACCAAATCAAATCATACCAAATGCAGGACTGTATTGATAGCTGCGGCTGCGGATACTCCACGCAAGGGGCAATCAAAAATTTGTTTGGGCATCTGGATCGCTTTGCTATGGAACTGGACATTATCACAAAATGCTGTTCCACCCTCCTAACTTCCGCGCCGATCCCGGAAACGTCCAAGCTGCCCTTCACAGACGAAGAAGTTTCCCGGCTATGGGAAAACCAGAAATTGGAATGGGTTGATTCAATCCTATTCTTCCTTTACACCGGATTCAGGATTTCGGAAATGATAGACCTGAAAACGGAAACGGTTGACCTTGAAGCCGGAACGATCACCGGGGGAACGAAAACAGCGGCGGGAAAGAACAGGCTTGTTCCAATTCATTCAAAAATTCAACACATTGTTCAAAGACGGGTTGAACAGTCCAAAAGCGGCTATTTGTTTGAGTACAACGGGAAGAAGCTGAATCAAACCCAATACCGGGCATTGTGGGCTGAAATCATGGGGAAGCTGAAAATGCAACATACCCCGCATGAGTGCCGCCACACATTCAGAAGCCGCCTTGATTCTGCCGGGGCAAACAAGGTGTGTATTGATCGAATTATGGGGCATAAATCGAAAGGAACGGGGGAACGGGTTTACACCCATAAAAATATAGAAGAACTCAAATTGAACATTGAACTAATAACAAATTAGTAACAAAAAAGGCGGGAAGCCCCGAAAAATCAGGGTTTCCCGCCGTTTCTGTGTTTATTATACCACATTTTTTGCCGGGAACAACCGATTTTTGCGACAAGCCCCGTTTTGCACCTGCTTTGGAGCAAGCCCCGTTTTGCGCCTATTTTTGAACAGAGCCGATTTTGCGAAAATGACAGATCTGTCATTTTCGCAAAGCCGAAAAAGCCCAAAATTCCGGGCCGAACGGCACCTTTGAAAGCACGAAAAGTGCACACTTCACAAAACGGGAAAAATGTGCGAAAATAAGAGGGAAGGAGGGAGACAGAGCGATGGCGCAAAAAAATTGCAGAGACGAAGCGCCCGAAAAGCTATGCAAATCAACAAAATACAGCGAGGAGGTGAAAACGGCCTGCCTGTGCGCGTTGCTTTCGGCAAACAGCCTTTCGGCGGTGGCAAGGCGATACCATATCCCGAAAAGCACTTTAAGTGCTTGGAAGGCGAAGGCGGAGGCCCTGGATGCGGCCGGCGAAAAAAGCCTGTGGACCCAGGCGCGGGAAGAGCAGGTAAAGCGCATTACGGTGAAAGCGGCCGAGGGGGCGCGGCTTTCGGCGGAGCTGATGTGCCGGCGGCTGGAGGCCGGAGCGCGCAATCTTGCGCGGTGCGAGCAGATCGACCGGATGCTGCTGGGCGGCGAGGAAAGCGACGGCCTTGTGCTGGTGGACGGAACGGCGGTGGACGAGGCGCGCGAGCGCGTGCGGCTGACGCCGGAGCTGGAAAAACGGCTGAACGACGAACGGGCAAAGCGCAGCGGCGCCATCCCTTCAGACGCGGCATTGAGCACAATGCTGCGGGCGCTTTCGAGCATCTCGGAAAAAGGCGCGGGCGAGCTGGGCGCGGCGGTGGGCGATGGCGACGAAAACACAGCGGCGCTGCTCGAATGCGTGGAGGGAGACGAGTGGTAGCGCCGGCAAGCAGCGCGCGCCAGCCGTGCGGGCAACAGAGGCCGGCCGGCGCAGGCACGCCGGCAGCAGGGGTCAAAGCGCAGGCACGCCGGCAAGCGCAAGCCGGGCCCGGCTGCGGGCGGCCGATGTTTGGGCAAAATGTGCAGGACAGCACGAGCCTGCCGGCACATGTTCAAAGCCGGGCCCATGCCAAAGGAGGTGAACAAAAAGAGACATGGCGGTGAACACCAAAAAGTATTTGGAGCAATATTTGTGCATCCGCACAAAAAACGCCGAGATCGTGCCGCTGCGCCTGAACGCGCCGCAGAACAAGCTGTATCGTGCGCTGGCGGCGCAGGCGCGGGCGGGCAAGCCCTTGCGCGCCATTGTGCTGAAGGCGCGGCAGATGGGCTTTTCCACGCTTACCGAGGCGTTGATCTTCAAGCGGACGGCAACGCGCCGGGCCGTGCGCAGCGGCATTGTGGCGCACCGGGACGACAGCTCGAACAATCTGTTCAATATGTCGAAGCGGTTTTACGACAATCTGCCGCCGGCGCTGCAGCCGCAGTGCCGGGCAAGCAACGCGCGGGAGCTGGTGTTTGATACGCCCGGCGGCGCCGGCCGGGCGGGCGGCGCGGGGCTGGGCAGCTCCATCAAGGTGATGACGGCGGGCGGCCCGGGGATCGGCCGTTCGGAGACGTTCCAGAACCTGCATCTTTCGGAATACGCATTCTGGCCGGGCGACAAGGAGGCAACGCTGGCGGGCCTGCTGAACGCCGTGCCGGACGCGCCGGATACGATGGTGGTGATCGAGAGCACGGCAAACGGGTTCGATGCGTTCAAGCGGCGCTGGGACGACGCCGTGGCCGGCAAAAGCGGCTTTGTGCCGGTGTTCTGCGCGTGGTGGGAGCTGGAGGAATACCGCCGCGCGCCGGAGCCGGGCTTTGCGCGCACCGCCGCGGAGGAAGCGCTGGCCGGGCTGTATGGGCTGGACGACGCGCAGCTGGCATGGCGGCGGGCCTGCATTCGGGATGTGTGCGGCGGCGATGTGGAGCTGTTCCATCAGGAGTATCCCAGCTGTCCGGAGGAGGCGTTTTGCTCCACGGGCTCGTGCATCTTCGATAAAACGGCGCTTACGGCGCGTCTGGCGGCGGCTCCTCCGCCCGTGCGGCGGGTGCGGTTCAGCTATGTGGAACGCGGCGAGATGCTCACGCTGACAGGCGTAGAGGACGACCCCCGCGGCCCGGTGCTCGTGTACCGCGCGCCGGAGCCGGGCCGGCCGTATGTGATCGGCGGGGATACGGCGGGCGACGGCAGCGATTGGTTTACGGGGCAGGTGCTCGACAACGTTACGGGCGAGCAGGCGGCGGTGCTGCGCCAGCAGTTCGACGAGGATGAATACGCGCGGCAGATGATGTGTCTGGGCTACTGGTACAATACGGCGCTGCTGGGCATCGAGGTGAATTTTTCCACCTTTCCTGTAAAGGAATGCACGCGGCTTTGCTATCCGCGGCAGTACCAGCGCGAGGTGCAGGACAGCTACACCGGGCGCCTGCAGCAGCGATTTGGCTTTCGCACCGACCAAAAAAGCCGCCCGGCGGCCATTGCGCAGCTGGTGCGCTATGCGCGCGAACACCCCGAGGGCCTGTGCGACGCCGAAACACTGCGCGAAATGCTGACATTTGTAAAAAACGAGCGCGGCCGGCCCGAGGCCATGCGCGGCGAGCATGACGATCTTGTTATGGCGCTGGCCATCGCACACGCGTGCCGCGCGCAGCAAAGCAATTTGCCGCAGGCCTGCGAAGCGCGCGCGGCGTGGGCGCCGGGGTGGAACGAGGACGGCGCGCAGGACGAGGCGCTGGAAGAATTTTTGGCATTTGGCAGAGAGGAGTTTTAAAAAATGTGGATCAAAAGAACGGAATATATAAGCCTGTGCGAGCGGCTGGCGCGCCTGGAGGCAGCGGAAAACGCGCGGCAAAGCGAGCTGCTGCGCAGCAAAACGGCGCTGCAGAACACAGACGCCGCGGCGGACGCGCGCAGGCTGGCGGTGCAGTTTGAAAATCTGCTGGCCTACGATGGCACGGCGCAGACGGGAGGACAGACGGATGCGGAGGAATGATGCGCGGAGCGCGGCATACCCCGCGGCAAACGCCGCGGCGCGGCGCTGCCTGCGGGAGGGCGGCCTTTCGCAGAAAGGCCCGGCCGGCGGGCGGCCCGTACAGGGCGAAGCCGCAGCCGAAGAGAGCGCCCCCGAGATCACGCCGCAAACGGTATGGAGCGAATTTGTGCGGGCAAAGCGCTTCAACGAAGCCATCGGCCTGTACGATACCGTGGAAAAAAACGAGCATTTTTACATCGGCGATCAGTGGCACGGCGTGAACGCGCCCGATCTGGACCAGCCGGTTATGAATATGCTCAGCCGCGTGGTAAAGTACCTTGTGGCCTCGGTGATGAGCGACGACATCGGCGTTTCGGTAACGGATTTTGAGGAGGATGCGGCGCTCAAGCCGGTGCTGGAGATGCTGAGCGCGCAGTTCGACGCCGTGATGGAGGGCTGCGGCTTTCGGCGCAAGGCGCGCGAGGCCATCCGCAACGCGGCGGTGGACGGCGATGGCTGCCTGCACTTTTATTTCGAGGCGGAGGACGACGCGCCGCGGCCCGGCGCGGAAAGCATCGGCTTTTGCGCAACGCCCGGACACATCGAGGCAGAGATCATCGAGAACACGAACGTGCATTTCGGCAATCCGCAGCAATGCGAGCTGCAGCGGCAGCCGTATCTGCTGCTGCACTTCCGGCGTTTGGCGGAGGATGTTCGGCGCATGGCGCGCGAAAACGGCGGAGACGCCGAGGCCGTGCAGCCGGACGAGGACGAATACCGGCACGGCGACGCACCCGAGGAGGGCAAGGTGACGGTGGTGCGGCGCTACTGGAAGCAGCGCGGCCGGGACGGCCGCAAAACCGTGTGGTTCTGCGAAGCAACAGACGGCGCCATGGTGCGCGGGCCCACCGATACAGGCTATACGCGTTACCCCATCGCGTTTTTTCCGTGGGAAAAGGTGAAAGATCAGTTCCACGGGCAGGCGGCCATTACAGGGATGATCCCCAACCAGATTTTTGTGAACAAGCTGTTTGCCATGGCGATGCAGCATGTAAAGCACATGGCGTTTCCCAAGATCGTCTACAACCGAAACCTGCTTGCGGGGCGCAAATGGTCGAACCGCGTGGGCGAGGCCATCGGCGTAAACGGAGACCCCAATCTGGCGGTGGCCGCGGGGCTGCGCGCGCCGGATATGTCGAGCCAGGTGCTGGTGATGATCGATAAGGCGGTCGCGTACACACGCGATACCATGGGCGCTTCCGACGCGGCGCTGGGCAATGTGGCACCGGAGAACACCTCGGCCATCATTGCCGTACAAAAGGCCACCGGCATGCCGCTGGAGCTGCAGCGGCAGGATTTTTACACCTTTGTGGAGGACAGTGTGCGCGTGTGGATGGATATGATGGCGCGGAACTACGGCGTGCGCCCTGTGCGCCTGAAGGTGCGCAAAAGTACGCAAAACGCCGAGGCGCATTCCGTGCAGATGCCGGGCCCGAGAATTGCCGGCGCGGATGCGGCAAGCACGCCGTATGAGGATCTTTTTTTGCCTGTAAGTGCACAAAATGTGCCAAGTTGGGGGCAAAACTGCCTGGAAGAACTACAAAATGTGCAAACCGGCGCGGCAAAGCAGTCTGCCGAGGGGCAGACTGCGGGGCAGGGCATGCCCGACGCGGACGCCGAGGACTGTTACGAGACGGTGCCGTTCGATTTTTCGGCCCTGCAGACCATGAATCTGCGGCTGAACGTGGACGTGGGCGCGGCAACGTACTGGTCGGAGCTGATGCAGGTGCAGACGCTGGACAACCTCTTTGCGCGGGGCGTGCTGACGGACGCCGTGACCTATCTGGAAAACATGCCGCGCGGATATATTCCGGGGCGTCAGGCGCTGATCGAGGCGATCCGCAAGCGGCAGCAGGCGATGCCGCAGGCCCTTGCGCAGCAGCCCGCAGAAGGGCGGCCAAACAGGATTTTGTAAGTTGCCGCGCCGGCAGCGCAAAAAAGACGAAACAGCGGCCCGGGGCCCGGCGGCGCCCAAAGGCACGGCGGAAAAGGGAACAGGGCGCGGCGAACATACGGCGAGGGAGGTGATCAAAATGGTACAATGCCCGGACTGCGGCACGGACGGACGTGTCGCTCTGGTAAACGAGCACGCGGCACGCGGGGTGGAGATTACGTATCTTTGCCCGAACCGGCGCTGCATGCACTATTTGCAGGAGATCGGCACAGAGACGCTCGGCGCAGGGCGCGATTTGGAAGATTCAGATGCCCAGACGCTGCAAAGCGCGGGGTAAAAGATCGCGCGTGAGGCGCTTTCTGAAAACCCGAAGCCGCGTGTAAAAAACGCCGGCAAATCACAAACAGGCCGACGGGCCAAACCCAAACAAGGAGAGGAGAAAACAGAATGAACGAAACCAGAGAGGCCCCCGCGAACGAGCCGAATAACGGTTTTTTGTGGGCGAGTGACAACGCGGCAGAAAGCGCCGCGCAGGGCGGAGCCGCAGAGGCGGACGAGATGCAAACCGCGCTGATGGAAGGCTTTGCCGAAGGGGAAGACAGCTTTTTGGAAGACGGCCTTTTGGAAGAGAACGAAACCGATTTAAACGAAGACGACGATTCTCTTCTTGGCTTTGCGGCGGAAGAAGGGGCGCTGCCGGCGCAGGGCGCAGCACAGGAAAAAGGCGCAGCCGGCCGCCTTTCCGGTGCAGACCGCTCTTTCGGTGCAAACGGCTCTTTCGGTGCAAACGGCTCTTTCGGTGCAAACGGCACAGACGGAGCAAACAGCATGGACGGCACGGCGGGCGCGCCGGAAGCCAAAGCGGGCGAAGCGGGAAAAGCAGTCGCTGCGGCCAGCACAGCAAAAGAAGCCGGGAGCGAAGCCGCGCCGCAGAGCGGCGAAGAGCCGGGATACAAGGGGG
>Ga0137307_102364_pt1 | contig 13258 bp, 10 predicted proteins | sample NAcewD2O_March_2_FD_97180 | JGI IMG/M metagenome (GOLD analysis project Ga0137307, IMG submission 97180) | Mouse cecal microbial communities from Vienna, Austria - N-Acetylglucosamine amended D2O_March | ecosystem: Host-associated > Mammals > Digestive system > Large intestine > Cecum | place...
TGCCAGTTAAAGTTCAGGTTCCCTTTTGCACTGCAGCTCCCCCAGCGGGTTTTCTGGTCTTTTACCGTAAGTTTTTCATAGGTAACACCCATCTTTTTCGCGTAGGCGTCAGCCTTCCTGGTCAGAATCGCTTTTGCCCGGCTGCGGTACTCCTGTTCTTTGGCCCCGCTGATCTCAGGACAGGCCGCCTGCACTTCCTCCCGCTTTTTCTGACGCTGACTCATCTTTTCCATCGCCTGGAACAGCCAGGCTTTTTTCCGTTCCAGAAATTCCAGCGCCTGTTCTTCCGGGTACCCGTAGGGAAGGCGCAGTCTGACCAGACCGTCCTGGCTTACTTCCAGGGCCGCCGTCCTGCGTCCGCTTCTCAGAATCTCGCAGGAAATCCAGGTTCCTTCCCCTATTCCTTCTATATTAATAATGGTTCCGCCGCTTTGTTTCCCACGGCTCGTTTTTTCGCTCAATATTCTCCGTCTGTCCTTTCTGCCCTTTTCCATATTCCGTGCCCGTTCGACCCGTTATGACATCTCATCTCCAGTATAGTATATCTGTGGTGAAATTGCAATTTCCTTTGATTTTTTCTGCTGTTTCTGCTGTTCTCCCCATTATAAGCTTGTCTCCCTCCGCCGCTTTATGCTATGATAAACGCCAGGAGGAATGATTATGAGCGAATCTAACAATATGCTCCGTCTGGCCATGATCCAGATGGCAGTCACCGAAAATAAAAGAAAAAACATAGAAACGGCACAGACGATGCTGCGCCAGGCTGCCGGCCAGGGCGCGCAGATGGCCGTACTGCCCGAAATGTTCTGCTGCCCCTATCACACAAAGTCTTTCCCTGTCTACGCGGAACCGGAAGGCGGAAATACCTGGCAGGTCATGTCGGATGCTGCCCGGGAGAACGGCCTTTATCTGGTGGCCGGAAGTATGCCGGAAACGGATCAGGGCCGCTGCTACAACACCTCATACGTTTTCGGCCCCGACGGAAAGCAGATCGGCAAGCACCGGAAAATGCACCTGTTCGATATTGATATAGAGGGCGGTCAATATTTTCAGGAATCCGACACACTGACTCCGGGAGAACAGGTCACGGTGTTCGACACGCCTTTTGGCAAAATGGGCGTGGCCATCTGCTATGACTTCCGCTTCCCGGAGTTGGCCCGGCTGATGGTTCTTGACGGCGCCCGGATTCTGATCGTCCCCGCCGCTTTCAACATGACCACAGGGCCCCGCCACTGGCAATTGATGTTCCGCAGCCGGGCAGTGGATAATCAGGCCTTTACCATAGGCGTTGCCCCGGCCCGCAATCCAAGAGCTTCTTATGTTTCCTATGCCCACTCCATCGCCGTTTCCCCCTGGGGACATGTCCTGAAACAGATGGATATCAACCCGGGCATGGAAATCGTCGAATTAAATTTAAGAGACGTAATCGAAATACGGGCACAACTGCCCCTTCTGAAACACCGCCGGACAGATTTGTACCAGCTTAAATGCAGGGCAAACGTCAGAAGCAAATCAAAAAAGGAATGACTCCGTCTTGCACTGTCTTTGCATTTGTGGTATAAATAATCTAAATTTCTGCAAATTCATACAAACATCATTTTCTTATCAGAAGGAGACAAACCATATGGGATATTTCACAGGAAAAACCGTAATGATTACAGGCGGAGGACGCTCCGTTTTAAGTGACGGCAGATGCGGCTCCATCGGCTACGGCATTGCCACCGCTTATGCAAAAGAAGGCGCCAATCTGGTAATCACCGGCCGCAATGTAAAAAAGCTGGAGGATGCCAAAGAAGAACTGGAACGTCTTTACGGCATCAGGGTACTGCCGGTACAGGCGGATGTCAGCTCAGGCGCTGATAATGAAGCAGTAGTACAGAATGTGGTAAAGCAGACCATCGATACCTTCGGAAGAATCGATGTACTGATTAACAACGCCCAGGCTTCCGCTTCCGGCGTAACTCTGACAGACCACACCACCGAACAGTTTGACCTGGCTCTTTACTCCGGATTATACGCCGCTTTCTATTATATGAAAGCCTGCCATCCTTATTTAAAAGAGGCAAAAGGCTCTGTCATCAACTTCGCTTCCGGCGCCGGCCTGTTCGGCAATTTCGGCCAGTGTGCCTACGCCGCCGCCAAAGAGGGCATCCGGGGTCTGACCCGTGTGGCCGCTACCGAGTGGGGTCCTGACGGCATCAACGTAAACATTGTCTGCCCGCTGGCATGGACAGCACAGCTTGAAAACTTTGAAAAAGCTTACCCGGAAGCTTTCAAGCAAAACGTAAAGATGCCCCCGGCAGGACACTACGGCGACGCCGAACTGGAAATCGGCCGTGTATGCGTACAGTTGGCTTCCCCCGACTTCAAGTATATGAGCGGTGAAACCATTACCCTGGAAGGCGGCATGGGACTGAGACCGTAAGCGCCGGCCATACAAATCAAGCGAATAAGAATCTGCCTTTGGCAGATTCTCCGCCTGCGGCGGGTCGCTCTGGCGACATTTTACCTTTCTGCCGCAGTGCGATCCTGCCCGGAGGGCTTTTTGTATCATAGGAAAGTTCGAAGGACTTTCCTATGATACAAAAAAGTAAAATATACTATGGGACGTTGTGATTCTTCTGAGTGGCATCGTCCCATAATCACTATTTTGCCGATTCTCATAGGAAACAGAATAACCACTTGAAATCATTATGGAGACAGGTTATATGAATGCGAAAAAAATATTTGTGATCGGCTGCGGCAGATGGGGCACCTTTATCGCCTGGTACCTGGATAAGATCGGCCACACCGTTTCTCTCTACGGCAGAAAACAGTCCGCCAATATGAAAGAACTGATGGAGACAGGGAAAAACCAGTATCTGTCTGTGCCCGGCACGCTGGAACTCACCACCTCCTATGACGGGATACGGAAAGCCGATTATATCGTTATCTCGGTAGGATCTCAGCAATTACATCAGGTAGTATCCGATATGGCAGACCAGGGCCTCCGAGACAAAACCGTCATACTGTGCATGAAGGGAATCGAAATCGAAACCGGGCGCAGACTGTCCCAGATCGCGTCGGATGCCCTTCATGAAAGCAATCAGACCGCCGTATGGTTAGGACCCGGCCATGTGCAGGAATTCTGCCGGGGCGTGCCCAACTGCATGGTGATCGACAGCGATAACGAAGGGGTCAAGGATGAACTGATCCGCAGCTTTTCCAGCGAACTGATCCGCTTTTACTACGGCACGGACCTGATCGGAAACGAAATCGGCGCCGCCGCCAAAAACGTGATCGGCATCGCCGCCGGTATGCTGGACGGTCTGGATCTCTCCTCCTTAAAAGGCGCTCTGATGTCCAGGGGAACCAATGAGATCGGCCGGCTGATCGCCGCCATGGGCGGAAACAGAGATACTGTTTACGGCCTGTGCCACCTGGGTGATTACGAGGCCACACTCTTTTCCGACCACAGCCATAACCGGACATTCGGAATCAGTTTCGTCCAGGGCAGAGAGTACGGCAAGCTGGCGGAAGGGTATTATACCGTAAAGGCGCTCCGCAAGCTCAGTAAAGCCTGCGGAGTGGAGCTTCCGATCTGTGAAGCGGTCTACCAGATTATGTATGAAGGGAAGGACGCAACAAGCATCCTGAAAAATCTTTTCGACAGAAGTCTGAAAAATGAATTTGTGGTATAGGCCTGCAAAGCAAAGACGCCGGTCCATTTATACCAGGAACCGAACCTGGCTCATATCCATCTGAGTCAGCAGCATTTCCACTTTGTCCACATTTTCCGCGATAATCCTTTCGCCGATACCGGCCAGCCGCAAAGCAATCGTTCCGCTGAAATAGTGGAGAGGCCGGTTTGTGGGCAAATCGTACTCTTTCAGATAAACTCGCGTCAGCTCCTTGTACGCGCCGTATTGGGCCACGATATACTGATAACACACCTCAGGAGGCAGATCAATGCCGAATTCCTTGATACATTCCATCAGATAAGTATTCACGATTTCCGTAATCATGGGAGACAGCAGGCTGTTGTCCATCATATGCCGGTAGATGGCATGGTTGCGCTCGTCACTGTAAATACCCTGGTACTGGAGCTGCAGCAGCAGAAGATGCCGCTGCAGCACATTGTCCAGTTTTTCTCCCACCTGCCGGTCGATTGCACGCAGGATTTCCAGTATGTATTCCTCATGAATCTGTGTCAGAAGCTGATTCTTCTTATAATAGTAAGCCACCAGGCTGTGAGGCATGTTTACCATCTCCGCAATCATGGCTATGGTAGTGCCCTTGTAGCCATGCTCATAGAAACACTTCTTTGCCGCCCCTATGATTTTTTCTTTTCGTTCAAGCCCTGACTTATAATGATTCAAGCAAACGCACCTCCGGTTTTTTTCGTTCGGATACGGTGTAAGTTTACTACAAATCCCGGAGGTTTACAATCAATTTCCGGTTTTTTCTGCCAGCGTCTTTCTGATTTCCTCCATTTTCCTGTCATTCAGATTGTACAGAAGAAGCAACAAAATGGAAACGGCACAGATAACCACCGGCAGAGCCAGACAGATAAAATTAATACCGTTAATCACCTGCGGGGTAGGCTCCATGCCGGCCTGATAACCAACCATGGCCAGGCCAAAACCGGCTATGCCCGTGCTGCAGATCGCCGCAATCTTGATGGACATCTGATACATGGAAAAATAAATAGCTCTGGCATTCACACCGTATTTCACTTCTCCATAATCCACCACGTCCGTATACATGGCCGTGGACAGGGTATTGCTGAAAGAAAATCCGACATAACCGATGACCAGAATGCCGACCATCGCAAACGTATTGTCCTTCAAAACAGTCGCACCTGCAAAGCAGAGTCCCAGCATTGCCAATCCGATGATATACACTGCTTTTTTTGAAAAAAACCGGGAAACAGCGGGAACCAGAGCCGCACCTGCCAGCGAAGCCAGCGCCGTGCTGCCGAAAAACATGGGCGCCGCATTCGGGTCTTTCGCCACATAAATAAAAAAGTACGGGAATATGCTCAGCGTAACCAGTCCGGCCAAAATCCGCAGAACATCGGCACAGAACAGACTCAGCAAAGGGCGGTTGGTCAAAATCAGACGCATTGCGGTTTTTCCTGAAATACCACCGTCTTTTGCTTTCCCTCCCGGACCTGCCATATTGCTGTCACGGCTGCCCACGGCTCTGAACAGATTGCAATAGCCCAGCACCAAAATAATGCTGGTAATCAGTGCCGTGAAAAAATAGCCTCTGACATTCTGACTGCCATTGCTAAAACTGAAAAAACCAATCATCGGCAGCAACAGATAGCCGGACAGCACTTTGCCCATCCCGTTTCCCAGCCCGCGCAGACTGGACAGGGCCACACGCTCTTTCGGGTCAGAGGTCAAAAGAGAATTTAACGACGTATAGCCTGTATAAGCCAGGTTTGTAGAAGCACAGAACAGGGCATAAATCAGACAGCATATCACCGCTTTCGGCAGGACAGCGCCCGACGAGCCGTTCCAGTCGATGAAAATAAGAACGTTGAAAATCATAGTGAGCACCGCGCCGATTACCAGCCACGGACGGTATTTGCCATATTTCAGATTGGCGCTCTGAATAATGCCGCCGGTCACCGGCACGCTGAACGCATCCAGAATACGGCCGAAAAATAAGATTGACGCTGTTGTGGCAGTGGAAAACAGCGCAAAATCTGTCAGGAAGATCTGTGCATACGTATTGGTCAGCGTAACCATCAGGATGAACGTCACATCAGCCAGCGCATAGGAATTTTTTACATAAAGAGAAAGCTTTTTGGGTGTTGGTTGCTGCGTCATAGAAGTACCTCATCAAAATTCGGGGATGATAACGGGATTAACGGGCGGCCAGCGCCTCCAGTTCCTCTTTTCGTATACGGCCCATTTCTTCAATCATCGGCATAAAGCCCTGCAGCATTTCCTTCGGGTCCAGCGTTGCTTTCATGATGTAGCCGGAAAACGCAAAGGCTTTCTGAAAAGGACGGCCGTAGGTATCCACACAGCGGCGCACCTCGTCATAATAAATCTGCGGGTCCATATCGGCATATCCGGGCTGTCCCGACGTGTCGTAGCCGCCAATAAAGGAAAGTCTGTCGCCGTATTTCTGAATCAGCCCTGCGATATCGTTCATGGGCTGAATGGAGGACCAGGCCACGGCGCCGGTATCAATGATATCCTCCACGATATTCTCCGCATAACCGCACAGATGATAAACAGGCATAACGCCCATATCCGTCAGCGCCTTGTACAGACGGGTGTGATGAGGCTTAATCAGATCACGGAACGTTTCCGGCGACATAAACAGACCTCTGGCGGTGGCCACGTCGTCAAAATAAGTAAAAGTGTCTACTTTATAATATTGGGCCACTTTCTGCGCATATTTGATTTTAAAATCCGTGATGGCGGTAAACAGGTCGTTGACGGCTTCCGGCTCCTCCATCATGGCAATCAGCGCTTCTTCCATACCCATCAGAGCGCCCAGCCGTTCAAAAACGCCGTTTCCGTTGCTGTAGTCAAATACCAGTTTCGAGTGGTCAAAGGGCGCTGTGTCCCGTTCCGCCCGCGCCGCCCAGTCTATGGCGTCCACATCCGGAATCGTTACCTGCGTTTTCCATTTTGTGATATCGGTCAGCACAAATTCATTGGGCGCGGGAATCGGCGCACCGCCGGCAGAAGCAGGCATAATCCAGCGCACGCCGAAAGCATCATAACCGCCTTTTGCCGGATCTCCCTTTTCAATCGGGTCAAAAACACCGAACCCTTTCTGGTCCAGAAAAGGGCTGGGCACAAATTCCGTCTTTTTGTGATGGTACATGTTCATAAGATTTTCTTTTCCTGACAACATGGCAATTCCTCCTGATTTTAGTTCCGCTACAGTCCTTCTGAACCCCCTTGGGTCTGGAAGGATTTCCGACCACTTTTGTGTTCGTAAATCCTTCCGGGGGTTCATACGGACTTTCGCTGTTTTTAGTTTCGCTGCACCCCTCACCGCCCTATTATATTTTTTCTTAAGGCGGCGATTCTTTAGGTGCATTATACCATTGTGCAGATTGATTGAAAATGCTGATAAAGATGCAAAATATTTTATCATTTCAACAAACAGTCGTGGCTTTCGATAAATTTTCCCTGAATCGGACCGGAAAACATAAAAAAGAGAAGCATACGCAACAAAATAAGCATTTCTTTAAACAGAACACATTCTTTGTTGCATATGCTTCTTTTTATTCGATTCCCAAACTGCCAGATTCATATCTTCCGTCTGTCATAAATATGAGATTGTGTCGGATGCATCATCTGGCACAGCTTTAACGAAATCATAACATGCAAAATTTCATCCGCGTCTTTCAGATGAAGCCCGGCAATTTCTTCAATCCGCTGCAGCCGCCTGAGAAATGTGGAACGATGTACAAAAAGCACCTCTGCCGCCTCCGAGGCCCGGAACTGGTTTTCGATATAAAGCCGTAATGTCTTAACATAATCCGTATCATTTTTCGCGTCATAATCCATCAGACGGTAGATCCCCGGATGAACCGCCTGCTCCGCGGAAAATTCGCAGGCAAATTTTTCAAAAATATAGTCCAGCAGATAATCGCCGAATTCAAACAGCCAGAGATGGGGATTTTTGCGCAGGCCGATATGGAAAACTTCGCATGCCTGCTGATAAAGATACGACATGCCGGAAATCCCGGGCATGGGATTACTGATCCCCACTTTAAGCATATGTTCCCGGATAAACGCCGTCAGATACTCTCTGAATTCCTCCATCCTGGCTGCGCACAGACTCATATTGATAATCCAGGCAAAATCATTTCCGTCCGGCAGCACACAGGTATCCGGCCAGTCTTTTTCCAGACAGCCGCGGATATAGGAGTGATCCAGACTGGAGCCTTCTTCCCGGATCGGCCGCATAAAGATCACCCGGTATTCATGCTCTCCCCGCCAGCCAAACCGCAGCAGTGCCGCTCTGTCCTCCGGCGTGATTCCGTACTTTTCCTGATAGAGCATACGTGACAGCAGCCTGTGCTGCTCATCATTCCCCCGGCGGTTCCGCCCGCCGGCCATACTGCCGAGATAAGCCGACGACACATAGCCCGCCAGATAGGAAAAGAGTGCCAGCTCCCCCTCACAGGCTCCGGCATTTTCATAAAATGCCAGAAATACCGCCACAACCTGCCCGTCCAGCAGGATGTTTTTACATGCGGCCGTCCCTTCCTCACTGTCTTTGGGATTATACACATATACGTCTTCACTGCCGGAATGCATCCGGTAGCCCATATCCAGAAACAGGTCATAGGCGTCTTTGTCAGGCTGCTCCCCATCCGCACCGCATAAAATCTGCTGTTCTCCGTCATAAAGCGCCACCGGAACAGACAGGAAACGGCGGCCCAGCTCCATCAGCTTAACAGGCATTTCTCCCTGAAAAAGCGCGTCTTTCAGCGCATTCTCCCATTCCGTCAAAAGATAAAGCTGATCGCAGAGCACATCATACAAATCCAGCTTATTTATACTGTCGGTTACAAACGCCGCGTCCGCATCCAGAAAAATCTCCGGGAGTTTATAGGGGGCGCCGGCCAGAAACAAAAAGCCGCATTCTTCCGGCCGTACGATCCTGTTCAAATCCGTCAGTTCATCTAACAGATACAGACAGCCAGGCTCTGTCGGCTGCCCCCGATAAAGCCGGACCTGCCTTACCCGCACGCTTTTATATATATCTTCCCGGCAGGAAACCGTGAACCTGCGGGAAAGCAGGCAAAATATCATCCGTGAAGTAATCATCATATAGAACGCTCCCATCCGACGCAACAATCACCATATTTATGCAGTCAAGCCGCTCCGTTTTGCGCGCATCACCGTTTTGGCCTTTTCAGATCATTTCAGAGAGCGGCAAACCTCCGAAAAAAGATTCCGGGCGCAACAACTGTTATTTCGCAGCGGACATTCCGCTCATTTCTCAGTCTACTCTTTCAGCCCGCAATCCGATATAATAACAGTATCACCGGCCATGGCTTATGTTCAGTTTAGAGAGATCCGCCTGTAAAGTCAAGCAGACTTTGAATATTTTTTACTAATACAACAAATAACCCGCAACCATCCCCAAGAAAGGAGACACATATGTCCATACCTGCATTTCAGCCGAATGAGCTGCTGTACGACCGGGAAATCGCCGGTATTTCCCCGCTCCTTCCCACCTCAAAACGGTACTGTCACACGCCGATTACCCAAAAGGAAAACTTCCTGCGGGCTGTCCGCCGGGAACATCCTCTGTGGATTCCCAAATACGGCGACTGGTACCCCTTCCTGACCCGCATTCTGCCGGACGCGGTGGCCAAAGGTCTGGTTCTGGATTATGAGCCCTTTGACCCGCAACAATACGGCGGCCCTGATTTTTTCGGCATTCCCTGGTATTATGAAGAACTGGCCGGCGGTTCCATGCCGGTTCAGAACCGGAAATTACTGACTAATATGAACGACTGGAGGGAGTTTGTCCGCTTCCCGGACGTAGACGGCTGGGACTGGGAAGGCGCCGCCGAAAAAAACAGAGACTTTCTGTGCCGAGACCGTATCTGCCAATACTGGTTTTTCACAGGATTTTTTGAGCGCCTGATTTCTTTCATGGATTTTGAAGAAGCTGCCGTTGCGCTGATTGATGAAGAACAGACCGGCGCCATTCATGAATTTTTTGAGGAACTGTCTGATTTCTATGACCGGATTATCGGAAAACTGAAACAATATTTTGATATTGATATGCTGCTGTTCCACGACGATGCCGGCACCCAGCTCGCGCCCTTTTTCTCCGTCCGGACTCATCGGGAAATGATCGTTCCCTATCTTCGCCGGGTAGCGGAATCCTGCCACAAACGGGGCATTCTGATGGAACTGCATTCCTGCGGCAAAAATCAGATGCTGATTGAAAACATTGTGGCAACCGGCGCCGATATGTGGACGCCCCAGAACAACAATGATCTGGACTACCTTTATGAAAATTACGGTGATCAGATTATGCTTGGCATCAATGCGGATATCAAAAATATAAGCCCGGCCACCCCGGAAGAAGACATCATCGCCTCCGCCAGACGCTTCGCCCGCAAATACGGACCCCACATGCAGGAAAAACCGGTTATGTCCGCAAGCTGGACCGCGCCTGCTCTGTATACGGATGTGCTGTATGAGGAATGCCGGAAGTTTATGGGGTGATCGGAGAAAATCGTTATTTTTATGGAAAGTTTTTTACGGAGAATGATATTGCCGGATCTGCGGCGGATAAAATGGTAAGTGTAAAAATGCCGGCTGGTTTTTACCAGTCGGCTAAAGAACACATATTACAGTCACACAAACCAGCAAATTGACCAATTGAATAATGAAAGTAAAGTTTATTAGCAACAAACAAAGCCTGTTTAAAAATGAATTTTTATATGATCATCTTCTTTGAATATGATATCGGACTTCTTCCGATCCATATAAAAAACTTTTAAATAATAGCCTATCACCAGTAACAATGGATACTGCAATATATGGTCTGCTGTTACAACACTCCTTAAAAACAATTCGGAATCATATGTTAAAATCTCATAAAACGGAAGTCTATCCATAAAATTTATCAAACCATACGCAAATAAATAAATTACCAATATAGCAAGAACACAATGGCAAATAGATTGTTCTGATCTCTCAGGCAAGAATTTTTTGCGCAAAAAGAGGGCTTGAAACCCTCCCCTGAACATGGTATTATAAGCATAGGAAAAGCAACCGCCCACAAAGTGGTTAGCCTCCGGGACGATATAAGCCTACCCGACTGCCAAGTACAAGGTAGGCTTATTTATTTTCGCTTGTTGTTCCTATCTATGTAGGCAAGCAGTGCGATGAGGAATGAACCGCCCAAAAATAACAGGCTAAATACTTCATATGTCGTCATACGCACCACCTCCCTTCTTTTGCAAGTTAGGGAGGCTTACCATCTTGTAACACGGTTGTTTTCCATGCTGTAATCATATCATAGTTCCCACCATTCGACAATATCCTCTTTTCTCCGCTCCATAATATAGTAATATGCAGGCAGTCAGCTCTGTTTTTTGTAATTAATAAAAATTTTTTCTATCATGCAACAAAATGGGAGGAATGGTACACTATAAGATTGTAGAAACGAAAGTTGTGAAAATATGCGCTTCCGGCATTTTGGTGGGAGCACATAAATGTAATCAGGAGGAATCATTTTATGAAAAATCGTTTTGATCATCTGTTTTTCGCATTGATGCTTGTACTTATGCTGGTATTGGCAGGCTGTTCCGGTAAAAAGGATGAGGGAGGCACGACTGCCGCCGATACGGCGGGAACGTCGGAAGGAACATCCCAGGGAGCCTCAAAGGAGGAAAGCGGTTTGCCGCAGACGGACGCAGATGGGGAGGCACCTTTGCGGGCCATGTATCTGACGGACAAGATCGGAGAGTACCTGTTTATCGGCACGGAAAACGGCACATTGTTTGTAGCCCCTGTCCCGGAAGAGCTGTACGGTATGGACGGAAATCAGCTGACGGCGGATCAGCTGTCCGTGGGCACGGTGGTAGATATTTACGGAAATAATATGATGCTGGAATCCTACCCTGGTCAGTATCCCGGCGTATCAAAAATGGTAGTAGTCAAGGAAGGAACGGAGGCCGATACGGAGCCTTACCAGTATCTGATCGATGAAATCTATACGGAGCCGGACCCTTCCCAGCCTCCTTTTATGGATCTGGAATATCAGAATGAACAGGCAAACGTGGTAGTGATTTTGAGCCAGGGCGGCTATTCCTGGTCTTACACCGATGAAAACGGTGAGACGCAGAACGTGGTAGCTGACAGCGCGCATATTCTGGCATGGGAACAGCTGGTAGATGTGACGCTTAAGGAGCCTGCAGATATGAAGCTTTCTCCTTCGCAGCCTCTAAAAGACGTGGAGGTAACCCGCTGGCCGGCAGAGGCCAGAGGAACAGAGATCGGCGACATGCCGGAAGGTGAAACCGTGGAAGTGACTGAGGAAGACGGCAGCTTCCGGATCAAAGAGGTGGAGCCGGGTTATGTGTATCTGGTGAAAGGAATCTGGGAGAACGGAGAGGCAGAGTTCGGATTTTATACGAAATAAGGGAAAAGAAAGCCCGCGGCGGAAAGCTGCGGGTTTTAACACTTCAATTCTATGATATGAAAAATCGCCATATATCAACCGATATATGGCGATGAGAGCTGGGCTACAAGGATTCGAACCTTGAAATGCTGGAGTCAGAGTCCAGTGCCTTACCGTTTGGCGATAGCCCAATTTCTGTGAACGAAAAGATTATATAACATTCTCCTGGAAAAAGCAAGCCCTTTTTTAAAATTTCAATTAAAAAATTTTTTATAAAAATCCATAAAAATAAAAAAGGATTCCTGAGCAAATTACCAGTCAAAAAAACCTGCACACAAACGCCGCCCCGCCTCCTTCCCGGTCCTGAACGGAGATTTTTCCATTGTGGGCATGAACAATCTCAGCGGCAATGGACAAGCCCAGGCCGAAGTGTTCCGTTTGCTGTCCGGTCTGCCGGGTTCGGGCTTTGTCTGAGCGGTAGAATCTGCGGAAAATTTTTTCTTTTTCTTCATCGGGCACACCGATCCCGGAGTCTTCTACCCGAATCTCAAAGCTGCCGCTTCTGTCATAATAGTCCAGCCGGAGGGAAATCTGCCCTCCGAAAGGCGTATAGCTGACGGCGTTGTGCAGCAGGATTTCCAGCAGCTGTATCATCCGGTCCTGGTCGCAGGCAAAGGCGGGAACGGACTGTTCGGGCAGATCGATCAGAAAACGGATATTTTTTTCGCGGGTTACAGGCAGAAACGCCTCATAAATATTCAGAATCAGCGTATCCAGCTCCAGCGGCTTTTTTTGGACAGTAAGTGCATGGCTGTCTGCCTTTGCCAGCGTCAGCAAGTCGTCCACCAGACGAGACATGCGCAGGCATTCGGAACGGATGATGTCCGGAAACTGCGTCTGTCGCTGTTCCGGCGGGCATTGGCAGGCGGGCAGGGAGGAAAGGACCACGGCCAGCGGTGTGCGCAGTTCGTGGGAGGCGGCGGCGATGAATTCATTCTGCTTTCGCTGGCTGTCCTCGATGGGCAGCAGCAGCTTTCGGGTAAAATGCCAGGAAAAGAGAAACAGGCAGAGAGCGGCGGCGGCATCGATCAAAAGGAACAGGATTCTTTGGGAGCGGATCTGTCTGTTTAGAGGTTTCATG
>Ga0137307_102366_pt1 | contig 13247 bp, 12 predicted proteins | sample NAcewD2O_March_2_FD_97180 | JGI IMG/M metagenome (GOLD analysis project Ga0137307, IMG submission 97180) | Mouse cecal microbial communities from Vienna, Austria - N-Acetylglucosamine amended D2O_March | ecosystem: Host-associated > Mammals > Digestive system > Large intestine > Cecum | place...
TACTCCGAACACAGCATTTACGAAAGCGGCAAAAAAAGCACAGGAAATACTGACAATATATCCTGACACGACCTGTTTCGACGTAACAGCTTCCGCAAATTCCTGAAAATCAAGCTTCCCTGCACTGATAAAAATAGACACAAGTGGTATCAGCACCAGGATGCTTAGCATAGACAGCGTAACACCCATAGACAGGCCGAAGCCCGGGATCACTCTTATGCCCTTTTTATTCTTCACTTTTACAATCTGTTGTCCCATATAATGAAACGTCCCTTCTCAAAACAATTATGCATTCCCAGGCTATTCTGTATAGATCTGGTCAAAGATCGCGCCGTCGTCAAAATAAGTTTCATACGCCTGATTCCAGCCGCCAAAGTCGTCAATCGTTACAAGATTCATATCCAGGTTAAACTGGCCTGAAAATTCCTTCAAGATATTCTCGTCTGACGGACGGTAATAATTCTCGCCTGCCAGCCTCTGCGCCTCCTCACTGTAAAGGTACTCCAGATAAGCTGAAGCCGCCTCCTGCGTTCCGTGCGCCTTTGCATTGCTGTCTACAACTGCCACAGAAGGCTGGGCAAGGATACTGATGCCAGGCGTTACAATCTCGTACTCGTCCGGATATTCCTCCATGGAAAGATACGCCTCGTTTTCCCATGCAATCAGAACATCGCCCTGTCCGTTTTCCACAAATGTATTCGTAGCCCCTCTTGCCCCGGAATCCAGAACAAGTACATTTTTATACAGCTTTTTCATAAATTCCTTTATCGCTTCTTCATTACTGTCCTGCTGCTTCGCAAACGCCCATGCTGCAAGGAAATTCCAGCAGGCGCCCCCGGAAGTTTTAGGGTTCGGCGTAATGATCTCAACCCCGTCCTTGATCAGATCGTCCCAGTCCTTAATCTCCTTCTCGTTTCCCTTACGTACAAGAAATACAATCGTAGAAGTATAGGGAGAGCTGTCTTTATCAAATTCATCTATCCAGCCCTCTTCGATCAGCCCTGCCTCTTCAATGGCAATTACATCTCTTGCAAGAGCAAGGGTTACTACATCAGCCTCATTTCCTTCAATAACCGAACGCGCCTGAGATCCGGAGCCGCCGTGCGACTGCGTCACATTTATTTTTTCGCCGGTTTTTTCCTCCCAGTACTTTCCAAATAGTTCATTATACTTTGCATAAAATTCACGGGTAGGATCATAGGACACATTCAGAAGTTCTGTGCCCCCACTGTCTTTTCCGTCACCGGAGCTGCCGCCGCATCCCCATGTGAATACAGAGACCGCCATAACAAGAGCCGCCATCAAAGCAATCACATTTCTTTTCATATTATCCATCCTCCAACTTTATTTCATTCCAAGTTTCCTGCGGATATAGCGTTTACTCTTACGGCTGATATTCTCTACTGACAGCCTGTTTTCCGCAACCTGCCTTTTCAGGTCCTCACTTTTCTTTTTCAGCTCTTGATTATCCTTTTCCAGTGTCCTTACCTTTTCTTTAAGTGCAGTAATCTCTTCATGGGAGTCATACGCCAAAACCGTAAATACACGGATCATATCATCCAGCATGGTCTCATTCTGCTTTTCCCATTTCACAGTTTCGGCTGCATCGTAATGAAAAAGCGGCTTCCCGTCTCCGATGTATTCCTGTGCGACCCTCTCATTATCCTCCCGGTAGAGTTCAAGAAACTCCTCCGTCTCCTCCTTTGAGAGCATACTGCATTTATAATTTTTATCAGACTCTTCGGAGCACATACTGACCATCCTGCGCCAGTATAAATTATTATATCTTGTCAGAACCGGCGATGTATTCATAACCCGCATGATCTCTGTTATATTCCCCTTTAATGCCAGATTTACATCTTCCTCAAGCTGCGTATATTCCCCGGTCAGCTCAAGTCCCAGACACTGAAGGAAATCCGCATATATGCTGCCTCCAAAAAAGCTGTCTCTGCTGAATCTGCGCACTAATATATTTTCCTTGCAAAAAAAACCTGAGATCCGGCTGAGATTTGCGGCATAATCAAGCATCGCTTTCCGTTTGACAGGTGCATTTTTAAAGTGATGCTCCCATGTTTCCACAGTCGTACCTTCCTTCACAAACTGATTCCAGCGTGAGCTAAGATATTCATCCTGTCGCCTGAGGTATACAATAATCTTAACCATGTATCCGTACTTTTCGGCATCTTCCTTTAAAACACTCCACAGGTCTTTATGGGAACTGTTGCTGGAAAGCCAGAGACTCTCGTCAGACATCACTACCTTCTCGTACTCCCCAAAGCACCGGTGCATCTCCTCCATACCCTGGTGAAATAGCCTCTCTTCTTCCTGCAGGTTACGATTCCCCTCTTCATCATAAACCTTTCCAATTAGAAAATGGGCATTGCGGCTTTCCCTTACAACCGGATATTTGTATAGGGACTTTGGAAAGCAGTATCCCTTTTTCTCCAGAACCTCCCTGTTCTTTGCACAGAACTCCTGGATAGAGGAGGTTGCAGTCTTGGCTGTCCCGATGTGTAAAAATAATGTTTTCATTTGTCTAATTCTTCCTTTCCTCTGCAAGGCTTTCCAGCTTTTTAAGAATGATGTCCACACACTCTTCCATACTGTTCTTGCTCGTATCAACCGTAATTTCCGGATTCTCCGGCTTTTCATAAGGACTGGAAATGCCGGTAAAATGCGCAAGTTCTCCTCTTCTTGCCGCCGCATACAACCCTTTCGGATCGCGCCTCTCGCAATCCTCAAGAGGAGTGCTTACATATACTTCTATAAAATCCCCTCCGATAATCTCCCTTGCCTGCCGTCTGTCACGGACAAACGGAGAGATGAAAGAAGTAAGAACAATTAGCCCTGCGTCGTTCATAAGCTTCGCCACCTCTGCAATCCGGCGTATGTTCTCAATCCGGTCTGCCTCCTTAAAGCCCAGGTTCTTATTCAGCCCCAGCCGGATATTATCACCGTCCAGGAGCATCGTATGCCTGCCATTTGCAGTAAGGCGTTTCTCAAGTTCATTCGCAATGGTGGATTTCCCAGCTCCCGATAACCCGGTAAACCAGATAGTCCTTGCCTTCTGCCCCATCTGTCTTTCACGGAACTGCTTCGTAATATCCATGGTGTGCCATGTAAGGTCTGTACCGCGGCTTACGGATTCCCTGATCACCCCGCACGCCGACGTGGCGTGAGTAATCCTGTCGATCAGAATCAGGGAGCCAAGTGCATTATTATTGTCGAATGTGTCAAATACCAGCCTGGAGCCTGTTACAATCTCACACAGTGCAATCTCATTTTTATAAATCATATCTGCATAGACTTCTTTTCCGGTATTCACATCAATCTTATATTTTATATTCATTACCGTGGCAGGGACTGACTGCGTCCCCAGCTTCAGAATATAATTCTTTCCTGCCACAAGCTTTATATCATCCATCCAGAGAAGATCCGCGTTAAAGATGGAATTCACAACAGCTCCTGAATTCTTCGTCAGGATGCATCCCCTTGACACATCCACTTCTGAGTCAAGGCAGATGGTCACCGCATGGCCTGCCGTACTCCTCTCTACACGCCGGTCCCCTTCATAAATATCCGCAACCAGCGCCTTCTCCCGGCTTGGAAGCACCGTGATCTCATCACCCACTGCAGCCTCACCGCTTTCAATCTGCCCCTGGAAACCCCGGAATGTAAGATCCGGCCGGCACACGCGCTGCACCGGCATGGTAAATCCTGCATCTGAAGGATCCTCGGACACATCAATCTGCTCCAGATATGATAACAGCTCGGGCCATGATACCATGGCATGCGAAGGCTCTTCCTGGTAATATTATCCCCTTCTGTTGCAGAAACCGGAATTAACACGGCTGACTTATAATTGAACTCAGCAAGGAGTACTTTAATATCCCTCTGAATCTTTTTAAAAATATCCTCCCTGTAATTTACCAGATCCATCTTATTGACTGCAAATACAAAGTGTCTGATTCCCATAAGTGAACAGATACGTGTATGGCGTCTTGTCTGGGTGAGCACCCCCTGGCTTGCATCTACAAGAATCACCGCCAGATCTGCAAAGGATGCCCCTACCGCCATATTCCGTGTATACTCCTCATGCCCGGGAGTGTCTGCTGCAATAAAGGAGCGGTTTTCTGTCGTAAAGTACCGGTATGCCACATCAATGGTAATTCCCTGCTCCCGTTCCGCCATAAGCCCGTCTAGCAGAAGGCTGTAATCAAGTGCGCCTCCTCTTGATCCCACCTTTGAGTCCAGTACAAGGGCCTGCTCCTGATCCGTAAATAAAAGTTTGGCGTCATATAGTATGTGCCCAATCAGCGTAGATTTTCCGTCATCCACACTTCCGCAGGTAATGAATTTCAACAAAGCATCCATCTAAAAATACCCCTCCCTCTTTCTCTTTTCCATACTGGCCGCCCCGCCGTCCTTGTCAATCACACGGCTGGTACGTTCAGAGGATACTGCACTTAACGTCTCCCTGATGATTCCGTCCAGGGTATCCGCCTCTGATTCCACGCCTCCTGAAAGCGGATAGCATCCAAGAGTGCGGAAACGGACCTTTTTTATAACCGGCTCCTCACCTTCCTTCAGACGCATCCTGTCATCATCAACCATAATCAGATTGCCTTCCCGTTCCACAACTGGTCTCGGGGCAGCAAAATACAGCGGAACAATCTCTATATTCTCCCGCTTAATATACTGCCAGATATCCTTCTCTGTCCAGTTGGAGATCGGAAATACCCGTATACTTTCCCCTTTATAAATCTCCGTATTAAAAAGCTTCCACATCTCGGGACGCTGGTTCTTGGGATCCCATGCCTGCTCAAAATTGCGGAAGGAAAAAATCCGTTCCTTTGCACGGCTCTTCTCCTCGTCCCTTCTTCCACCGCCGAAAGCTGCTGTAAAACCATATTGATTCAGCGCCTGCTTCAGCGCCTGTGTCTTCATAATGTCCGTGTATGCTGATCCGTGGTCAAAAGGATTAATTCCCTGGGCAAGCCCTTCCTTATTGATATATTCCAGCATCTCAATTCCATATTTCTCACTGACCTTATCTCGGAAGCTGATCATCTCCTGAAACTTCCAGGTTGTATTCACATGCAAAAATGGAAATGGTGGTTTCTCCGGATAGAATGCCTTCAGAGCTAAATGCAGCATCACAGAGGAATCCTTCCCGATGGAGTACAGCATCACCGGCTTCTCACACTGAGCCGCCACTTCTCTCATAATATAAATCGCTTCTGCTTCCAGTTCATCTAAATGATTCATGTTCTCTCCTTTGTTTATAACAATCATTCAGACAGGCCGCCCTGTCTGAATGATTGCTCTATTTACCTATTATACCCGGCAAAATATCTATTTTATGTCATCTTAAAAAAGATTCCTTGAAAAAAGCTTGAAAAAAGAGTCGAATTCAGAAAAGGTTGTCAGTATATACCTTCACCTTTTCTGATCTAAAACTATATTGGCAATCCGGCTCCACGATATACGGCTTACATCCGCTTTAAGAGTTCTTTCCTGTCTGATGCTTTCTGTAAGCTCCTTTGCCAGACGCTTCTCGAATTCCGGAAGACTATCCTGGACCGGCTCGTCTGTATTTTTCATATCCGGCAGTCTGACATACCGGATATCTGCTTCTGGAGCGACTTCCAGCATCCACTCCCGGATCCCCGGAAGGTCTGTCATTACCACCCGGTTCCCGCAGGCAAGAGCCTCAATTGCTGTAAGGGGAATCCCCTCAAAAAAAGAGGGAAGCACAAATATGTCACACTGATTATATATTCTTGAAAGAGCCGGCTGGGACAGCCTGCCTAAAAACTCCACCCGGTAAGGACACTTTTCTGCCAGTTCCGTAATCTTCTTATACTCCGTGTCATTGCCTGTGCTTCCTGCAAGATACAGCTCCAAAGCCTCTTTTCTGCAGCACAAGAGCGAGAGACTTCGAAGGAGACTTACCACTCCCTTTTTCTCCGCGATCTTTCCTGCAAACACCAGGCGCGTAATCCCGTCATACGGCTTCTTTCCTGTCTCCCGGAATATCGTACTGTTATATCCCATTCCTGCCCTCGTCAGCTTCTCCAGGCTTACCCCGTAAATATCCCTCACGCCTTCCTCCTGGGCCTTCTGGGGAACAAAGATATGGTCAAGCCGCCTGATCTGCTCTCTGATAAATCCCCGTTCCAGGTCTGTCTTTCCCATCTGTCTTAAATCCGTATTGTGGCAGAACCCGAAAACCTGATATTCTAGAAAACGCTCTCTGACTGCCGCGGTCAGCAGATACAGGTGGTGGCACAGAATCAGATCCGGCTCCAGGTCTTCCACTGCACGCTCAGTCACCACAAGAAATTCCTGTAAAAACCGTTTCACCATTTCAGGCGTCATATCACAATACCTGGTACTCGGATACGGCATCTCATCTGACATCCCGGCAATCGGAAAAGGCAGGCTCTCACTGCAGAAATAAACGGGGTAAAAAGATACCCCGTCCGGAAATTCCGCCTGATCCTCCTGATAGATTCCGGCAACAACCGCCTGTTCATGCCCTCTAAGCGCAAATTCCTTTACAAGCTCCGTCAGATAGACTCCGCTCCCGGTACTGTCCGGCTTCTGCGCTGTAATGCTTAAAATCCTCATCTTGCTTTTACAACCCTTTCATAAACCGTAAAATAGTATTCCAGATCAAAACACGTCTGTTCATCGCTGATCTTCGTCATTTTCCATTCCTTGTCTGCATCTAAATCTGGAAAATACGTGTCTGCGTCAAAGGCATGGCCGATCCTGGTAACGTATGCCCTCTCACACAAAGGAAGCATGGCACGGTAGATGCTTTCACCGCCAATCACGTAGATTTCACCGCCATATTTTTCCGCCTCGCGAAGTGCTTCTTCTATACTATGGACAATCACCGCCCCCTTTACCTTGTAATCCGGATTTTTCGTAATGACAATATTCACCCGGTTCTTAAGAGGCTGCCCCTGGGGAAAGCTCTCCAGTGTCTTTCTGCCCATAATAACAACATTTCCCTTTGTAGTCTCCCGGAAAAACTTCATATCCGCCGGGATGCTCCACATCATCCGGTTATCCTTTCCTATCGCCCAGTTTTTATCCACCGCTACAATCAGATTCATTCTGTTCTTCCTCCCTGTTTTTCCAGTATGCTCCATCCCGCCGTGCCTGTCTGATTCGTTACTATTCACGGACTAACCGTCCGCTCATAGTAACGATTCGGGGCGTCATTCCGAGTTTTGCTACGCAAAAACGCCCCTCACTTTTGTCTCATGTTCTTACGGAATGCGCAGCTTACGCGCATTCCTGACCCGTGAATAGTAACTCTGATTCCGACGCATCTTTCAGACTGCCACAGGAATATCCCTGATCTGCTCATGTGTCTCGTAATCAATCAGCTTCACATCATCCCGCGTAAACTCATAAAAATCCTTTACCTCAGGATTCAGCCAAAGCTTCGGCGCGGGAAGCGGCTCTCTTTTTATCAGCTCCTCCACAAGAGGCACATGCCTGTCGTAAATATGGGCATCTGCAATCATATGCACAAGCTCTCCTGCCTCCATCCCACACACCTGGGCCAGCATATACAGAAGCACTGCATACTGGCACACATTCCAGTTATTAGCCATCAGCACATCATTGGATCTCTGGTTCAGAATACCATTTAAAACCAGCCTGTCCTGCCCCGGCTTCTTCGTTACATTAAAGGTCATGCTGTAGGCACAGGGGTACAGATTCATCTCATGAAGATCCTGGTGCACATACAGATTCGTCATAATCCGCCTGCTGTAAGGATTATGCTTCAGATCATAGATCACCCTGTCTGTCTGGTCAAACATCCCTTCCTTATATTGATGCTTCACCCCCATCTGATAACCATAAGCCTTCCCGATCGAACCGTCCTCATCCGCCCAGCTGTCCCAGATGTGGCCGTTAAGATCATGAATGTTATTCGACTTCTTCTGCCAGATCCACAAAAGTTCATCCGTGCAGGTCTTAATAGCCGTCCTGCGAAGCGTCAGAGCCGGGAACTCCTTACTAAGATCATACCGGTTCACCACCCCGAACTTTTTAATCGTATACGCAGGAGCGCCGTCTTCCCATACCGGGCGTACCTTCTCTCCCCTCGTGTCTGTCCCGTTATCTATAATATCCCTGCACATATCAATAAATACCCTGTCTGCATAGCTCATTTACTTCATTCTCCTTCGCCACACTTCATTTTTCTCCAAAACCTTCTACACTTCTATGCTTTTTCATGCTAGCATGAAACACATGACCTTTTGACACTTGTATTATCATATTATACCAACTGCATCCCGAAAAGACAATAGTAACAAACATGCTGCTATAAATCTTGCACCCTCTGACTGATCTATGATAAAATGTTACTATTCAGTTTTGCAGGAGGGTGACACACGATTCATCTTTGTCCTGGATGAATGGGATTTTATTTTCCACAGAGATTTTGTGAGAGAAAAAGAAAAAAAGGAATATATTGACTTCCTTAGCAACCTGCTGAAGGATCAGCCGTACGTGGACCTGGCCTATATGACAGGCATCCTTCCGATTGCCAAATATTCCAGCGGTTCCGAATTGAACATGTTCTTAGAATATACAATGGCATCCGAGGAAATGTTCAGTGATGTCTTCGGTTTTACAGAAGCTGAGGTTGATCTCCTTTTTGGCCGTTTTCTCACAAACCAGGAAAATCCAAAGATTACCCGCAAGGATCTGAAGATCTGGTATGACGGCTATTCCTCAAAAGCTGGAAACCGTATTTACAATCCCCGCTCCGTAGTTGCCGCCTTGACAAATAATAATCTGGGAAATTACTGGACAAGCTCCGGTCCCTATGATGAGATCTTTTATTATATTCGTCATAATACAGACGCTGTACGTGACGATCTTGCACGAATGGTCTCGGGAATTCCTGTCCATGCAAGAATCCGGGAGTATGCCGCTACCTCCATGAAGCTTTCCTGCAAAGACGAGATATTTTCAGCAATGACTGTCTATGGTTTCCTAAGCTTTGAAAATGGCTGCATCCGAATTCCTAACCGCGAATTAATGGAAAGATTTGACGACATGCTGCGTAAAGAGCCTTCTCTTGGCTATGTTCACCAGCTTGCACAGAAATCAGAAAAAATGCTGCGTGCAACACTTGACGGCGACACAGAGGCCATGCTTCAGATCTTGGAATTCGCACATAATACAGAGGTTCCGCTGCTAAACTATAATAGCGAGACAGACCTGACAGCCGTGGTAAATCTGGTCTATCTTGCAGCCCGTGATTCCTATCGCATTGAACGGGAGGATAAGGCAGGGGTTGGTTATGCAGACTTTATCTTCTACCCTGAAACTGACAAAAAAGCAGATGGGATCATATTGGAATTAAAGATAGACCATACTGCCAAGGAAGCAGTCCAACAGATTAAGAACAAAAAGTATGCCTTAAAGTTTGAGGGAAAACCTGGTGCAACACCCAAATATACTGGCCGCATTCTGGGTGTTGGAATTGCTTATAATAAGAAAACCAAAGAACACACCTGCATAGTCGAAGTACTTCGCAGTTGAAATACACTCTTCCAAAACCACTGTATATGACTGGCAGCTTTGCACGCCAGCCGCAAAGCGGCATACTTCCTTATGCGGCTGTGCGCATCACTTTATGCTGTGCGGCAGATTTATCTGGCGCGCAGTATAATATCCCTCACAGACCTTCCAGACAGATATTCATTCACTGCACTTACCTTCGCCTTATCATAAGCATAAAAAGTCATCTGCGCCCTTACCGGGTTATGATAAACCTTCCAGTACCCGTCAAGCAGGCTGTTCCTTCCCCTCTCCCTGATAAAGCATGCAACATCCTCCACCGGATAATCCAGGAATACCCCGATCTCATGAGGAAAGCCGCTATTGTGTTCCGCATATTGACAGACCCGCCGTGACAGCCTGCCCAGCACAACCTGTATATCCGTCCCAGAATATCCATATACCTTCAGGAACTCCTGCACATCCTCTCTCCCCAGGTAACTTTCGAACTCCCGCTCCCGGTAAAACAGCACAAGACACCTCCCCTTCTGTCTCGTCAGAACCCGGTAATAAACCTCCGTTCCCTCAAAAAAACTGTCAAGCTCCTCACAGGCAGCTCCCCTCAGATTCATAATACAAGCCACCTTAAGACCCTTTAAAAACGGCGCACACTGGAAAATAATCTGGAACTGCAGACGTTTCCTGAGATCCCCACAGGAAAGCATATAAATCACAACCTCATACGGCATACATTTTCTCCTTTTTTTGAAATTAATTATTATTTTTATCGAAATCGTGCATGAAAAACACGAAAAATCACCCCTCCTAATCATAGTATTTTCTCTAACAGGCAAAAATATAAATTGGGGACGGGGCATTTTTTAAAATGCCCCGTCCCCAATCTTTATGGCTCTTCGATATTATACAGCACCCTTTTCAGCATCTTCTCCAGTGCGCTGATCTCTTTCTTATTCATACCAATGGTAAGCATCTTATCCAGCTTCTTGCGGTCCATCTCCATCCGTCTCTGTATATCGTATGCCTTTTCTGTCAGATAGATATTTTTGCACCTCTTGTCCTTATTGCTTGGCACCACAAGGATAAACCCCTTTTCATCCAACCGCTTTAAAAGCCCTGTAACAGTAGGGTTACGCAGACAAAGTGCCTTTTCAATGTCTCTCTGCGTCACCGCCTCCTTGCTGCTCACAAAAAGGTAATCCAGCACTGCACACTGGGATGCGGTAATTCCAAGGGTACGCAGGCGGTTATTAAACTCTTTTTCATATACATTATTAATCTGTTTAAACATAAAGCCAATGGTCATCCGCTCCCGCATACTCTTGTCCCTCTATATTTCATAACTGCCAGCCATCTACTGCCGCGCGCTCCCCCGCATAGCAGCCAGCAGATTTGCCCTGGATAAAATTTTTGCCGTCATATAAAACAGGAGCGTATCAACTGGCAGCATGATCAGCTGTTTTGCCGCCCTCGCCGGAAGCAATGCAAAGAATGCATCTCCATACAAAAGGGTAAGCCAAAGTGTATTAAGAAACAGATTGACCGTAACTGCCACAATACTGTTGGCAATGATCACACGCTTCAGGCTTAATGGCTTTTTATAGAGTATCACCCCATAGATGATTCCCCCAAGCATTGCACTTATAGTGAATCCCGGGAAAAAACCTCCCACTGGTTTGACTATGTAAGCAATCACATCGGAAAGTCCCCCCACCAGGCATCCGGTTACCGGGCCAAATAGCATACCAGTAAGTTCCTTTGCCACAGGATCAAATCCGATCCGCAAATAATCTGTAAGCTGCAGCCGGTAAAATCCCAGCACAACCGTAATGGCCAGCAGCATTGCCGCAGCGGACAGTGTCTTTAGATCCTTAAGCTCATAATAGGAATCTGTAAATTGTGTCTTCATTTTTCTCATAAAAAATACCTCCTTTGCAGTAGTCCTTAAAGCTACGCATAGCAGGTAATCTTATCAGTTTTACGTCCATACCCTGATACAGCATCCTGTTGTCTATGTGTAGCAGCGGGATGCGGAACATGTACCGCGCGCCCTGATACAGCCAGGCACTTCGTCCATCCGGCAACTCCCCGTCCGGATGGCACTTAACGCACACACTCCTACTCTGCTTTTCTCTCTTTTATATGGGTTGCAGTAACTGTTTTGGACAGTTACCATTACGGATTACATTCTATCATAGAATAAAGCGAAGAGCAACCCCCAATCATTTACTGAATACGGCACATTTTTGTTTTTAAAAAAATATGTTCTTTGATTCTATAATCTGTGTGATAAAATAGATATGTAATACTTATGGTTATGAAATATATTTTCAGGAAAGGAGATGGTCTGGAAATCATGTATCACAATAGACTTTTGGAAGGGGTTGATCGTTTTTTCAAATGCAATAGCATAGCACTTGTATCAAAAAGAAAGGAATACAGGATTGCAGAAGGCTGTTTTTGTTATGGACTCTTGCTTTGCATAAGGGAATAGCATCGGTTATGAACGACGGATTAACCGGAGCCGGATCTGCAGTCCCTATATAGGTGGACTCTATGGATTATATACGTGCGGCAGATATTTTGCCGCAGGAATTAATCGAACAATTGCAGCAGTATATAGACGGCGCTATGCTCTATATCCCCAAAAAGCTGGAGGAAAAGAAAGCGTGGGGAGAGCAGACGGCGGCGAGGGCATCTCTAGCGAAAAGGAATGCCCGGATCTACAAAGAATTTATAGAAGGAAAATCCGTACAGATACTTGCAGACGAATATTTTCTGGCAAAGAAAAGTATCCAGCGGATCATCCGACAGGAAAAATCAAAACACGAAAACGAAACAGAAACGTTTTGCGAAAGGAGGAGGATACAATGATTAATGGAATTCGCAGGACTCCGTCTAACCCAGTTTCATACAGTAGGAGCGCAGTGCCCTCTCAGGCAGGACAGCCACGCTTCCAAAACCGCCTGATCGACAAGGCGATTCATTCTGACAATAGCTTAAATGGAAAGCAGGCCGTCATATATATGAACTGCCTGGTAAGCCAGGTATCTGGAAGCGGCCAGGAATTACATATGAAATATGATGAAAGTTCAACTGATTTGAACCCGGTTATTTACGCATGGGGAAAGGATTCCTCCGGCAATGCTTTTGAAACCAAAATAGTTGTGAATGACATAGTTCCTTACAATGCCAGCCCGGCGGAGATGAAAGCTTTACATGCCCATTTAGCAAAACAAGAAGGCAGCGTAAAAAGTACTTCTCTGCCGATAGACGTTGCCATGAGCGGCTATGACGTCAATCAGAAGCTGGATTTTGTCCAGTACCTGGGGGAATGGAATGCTATGCAGGAACTGGCCAAAAACCCGGCGGCAGATTTAAAACGTCTTCAATTAGAACAATATTTATCTTTTTGGCAGCAGAATCAAAATGTAAATGATACCATATCGCAGCATCAGGACACACTGACAAAAAACCAGGAAAGTATTCTGAAAATTCTTGAAACGTTTGGCGTGAAGCTGACGAATGGGATAAACTGGAATTCGGACGGATCCTGTGAACTAACGGAAGCGCAAGCCAAGGATCTAAGAGAACGCTATGATATGGAGGGTTTATCTACAGATGAGTATTATACACTTCTGGTGGAGTTGGTGAACTTAAACGTAATATCTGGTGATGATTTTGAAAAA
>Ga0137307_102367_pt1 | contig 13245 bp, 9 predicted proteins | sample NAcewD2O_March_2_FD_97180 | JGI IMG/M metagenome (GOLD analysis project Ga0137307, IMG submission 97180) | Mouse cecal microbial communities from Vienna, Austria - N-Acetylglucosamine amended D2O_March | ecosystem: Host-associated > Mammals > Digestive system > Large intestine > Cecum | place...
TTACACGAGAATGAATCAAACGGAAGCTGCGACGCTTTTTCGCCGGGCACTCTGAGCTGCAGAGCCCACGGAGCAGCATTGTCGGAAGTCACTTTTATGCAATCTTCTTGCAGAACTATGGTGTATGTGTTGCCCTCGCTATCGCGCGATACAATCTTGAGTTCTGTCGCCGACGGCTCCGTCACCTCGGGAGACAGCAGTATTATAGCCTCGCCGCTGCCGGTGTTGACAATTCGCAGACCGGTCTTATCGTCGGGAGTGCTCCAGTGGAAACGGTCGACAAGCGGCAATGTGTAATAAAAGAAACGGCTGCCTTCGCCGGGGGTGTCGAGATACTCCGACTTATAGTTTTCGTCGAAAAGATGAATATCGCGAAAGCAGAAGCCATCTTTTTCCCAAAACAGATTTGCCCGATAGTAGCGGCTGTTGTACCACACAGTCTTGTTGTCCTCGCCGCGGACATCTTTCATCACAGTGACGGCGGTGGCAGGAGTAACGGTGAATCTGTCTTTGAACCAACGGCCCGATTCCTCGAGCGTCTCAAGTCTTATTTTGCCGGCCACGCGCAACGAATCGTAAACGGCAAACTGCATTTCAAGACCCTTACCCATTGCCGGCCAGGTAAACGAGTTCTCCTGTCCGGCCTGAGCATAGCCGAACGCCAGGCACGGCTCATCTACAATTGATTCTATGAAATAATCGACCCATTTCTTATCCATGCCGGCATGTCGGTATACGGGTTCAAGCGAGATAACTCCCTGATACGCCGTACCGCAACCGGCATCGTACTGATACATAGGGTCGCTGCCCAGCATACGGAAAACCGGCACTGGAATCTGCTGTTTCCCCGACTGCGCAGGCATATATGCATTTAGCTTACTCGGATAGTAGGCCTGATTCCAGTATCCGCCCCATAGGGTGTAGCCGTCGGTTCCTACCTGGTCTTTGCAGTTGCACGACGCCACGATTCCATATTTGTCGTACATATATTGCAGCGTGTGCGAGTCGATAAACCATGAGCCCACCGACGCGGGATAGCGACCGTAGATTTCCTTGAACTTCGCCATATATACATCTACAAGCTTTTCACGTTCGGCTTTTGTATAGCCGGGCGTAAAAGCTATGTTGGCAGTGGATACCCACGAATGCTCGCCGCGCCATTCAATTCCGGCAGCCTCCACATGCGGCCGGGTTATCTCCCACCAGGCACCGAGCTCACAGTTGTCGGCCAACTGTGTTTTCATCAGTTCCTGATACGCCGGATTAATGAGCGAGTCGTACTGAAATAGAAATGTCGTGGGGAAATTGTATTTGTTCGAAAGCTTAATCTGATGCTCAACGGCATCAAACATAAGGCTGTCGGCATTTTCGAGCCTGTAGTCGGTCTGCCTGATGAAATTGACGATATTGATTATCCTCGGCCCGGAGGCCTTGTCGTCGGCATTACGCGCGGCAAGCGCTTGCACAGAGCCGGCGCAGGCTGCGGCCGCACAGAGAGCTACGACTCCGGCTAAAGACTTGATTTGTTCCATTTGGCACACTTTAAAAAACTTGGAATGCTGCGGATTATTTACGTTTCCGTTTCAGAGTGAATGAATGAGTGCCGGGCTGCAGCTCAACAGTCTTTGCTTCGCTCACATTGCTGGGAAGAATTAGAGTGGCAGTTGTATTCGACGGAATAGTGGCCGTATAGACAATCTTGCCTTTTTTCGTAGTCCAGCCCGAGGTGATATCGCCGTAAGGCGACTCATGCGTTGCCTCGAAAGCATCGAGGCCTGCAGGGAAGTTTGGTTGCAGAATTATGTGTTTGAAGCCGGGCTTGTTTTCATCGGGAAAAATACCGGCCAGCCCCTTGTATGGCCATGCACCAATTTCGCCGAACATGATATGATTGTCGGAGATATCGCGTGTGGCGTTGAGGTCCCAGTTTTCGAGCAGTGAGGTAGCACCGTTCACTATCCACCATCCCCACGAGGGATATGTGTTCTGCACGGCCACTTTATAGGCCGAGTCGACATATCCGTTTTCGCTAAGAGCATTCAGCAGAGCCTTTGCGCCAAGAACACCCGTATCGATGTGGAAACCGGTCTGCTCTACTTTACGGGCAAGGCTGGCACTCACTGCCGGCACCATATCCTCAGGCACGACCTGCCACATAAGCGGCATACTCATCTCGGTCTGCGAGCCCGAAGCATATATGCCTTGCCCGCGGTCGAGGAATTTGTCGTTGATAGCGTTCTTTATGTCGGAGGCAAGAGCCGAATAATGCCTGTAATCTTCTTCGTTGCCAAATAATTTTGCAGCTTTGGCAAGGATTGTCGCATCGACAAAGAAATAGATTGACGATGTAAGCTCTTTATTCGAACCCGTGCTTACGGGCACCCAGTCGCCACGACCCCACGACGACAGATGCGAGGGGCTGTTTCTGTCGACATAGTCGACATAGCGCTTTATATTGTCGTAACATTCGCGCAGGGCCCGGTCGTCGCCGTAGAAGAGATACAGATTCCAAGGTATAATTGCAATAGTACTCGTCCAGTCGAGACCATTGTCGGTGCCGTAACCCCAGCCCCCGGTAGGAATTATATCGGGCAGCACTCCGTTGGGCTGCTGCTCGTCGCGATGGTCGGCAAGCCATTTCTCATACACGGTAATGCCGTCGTAGTTATAGAGAGCGGTCTCTATGGCAAGATGGCCGTCGCCTGTCCAGCCGTTTTTCTCGCGCTGCGGACAATCGGTGGGATAACCTATGAAATTTGATATATATGCGTTTCGCGTGGCGGCGACAATGTCTTCGAGCAACTTGTTCGACGAGCTGATTCGTCCGCGCGAAGCCACATCACTGCGCACTTCGCGAGCCTTGAGCGACGAGGCATCGAGTTCGATGGGCTCGGATGTCGTCACCTGCGCATATCGGAAGCCTTTGTAGCTGAATTCGGGCATGTATACATCGCGCTTGCCGTCGAGAGTATAAATATCGGTCTGGAAAGGCTCTGTGGCTTTGTCGCCACGGTAATACACGTCGATATTCGTGGGGTCGAGAGTTCCATCGGGATAAAGTCGCTCGCCATGCGCCACTTTCACTACTGTTCCTTTCGGGCCCTGGATATCGGCCACTGTTATGCCCGACATATTTTTGCCGAAATCGAATACATAAGTAGTATCGTTTATACGATTAATGCTTTTTGCATCATATTCCTTGATATGACGAATGGGACGCATCTGCTGCGAAGACACATTGCGCGAGGGCACGCTACGCAGGCGCACACCGTGCCATCCTTTGCCTCGATAGCCCGGTTTGTCCCAGCCATCGTTATCGTGGTTGAAGTCGTAGTGCTCTCCTGTATATATATTATTGTATACCAAAGGTGATTCTGTCGAAGTCCGCCAGCTAAGGTCGGTGCATACTGTCTCCTTGCTGCCATCGGCATACTCTATCACGAGGTCGAGGCAGAACGCCGGACGATTGCGCCACGGTGCGCTGTCAAAATTCCACACCGCTTTGGCCTGGTGGTTATACCAGCCGTTGCCGAGCACAACGCCGAGCACATTCTCGCCTTGCTGCAAGGCTCCGGTGACATCGAAGGTCAGATAGGGATTACGACGGTCGAAACGCGTATAGACCGGTGTCATCACCTGGTCGCCAATACGCTGTCCGTTCACACTCAGTTTGAAGAGGCCGCCCGCAGCGACATAAGCCGTGGCTTTTTTCACCTTTTTCTGCAATTCGAAATCTTTGCGGAATATCGGCGCCTGACGAAACTCACTGTTATGGTGGTCGCTTATCCAGTTGCCGGCCCATTTTCCTTTGAGACCGGTGAAGAATCGAGCTATGGGAGAAACTTCAGCTCCGCTTTCAACTCGCCAGAAGTAGACAGTCTGAGGCAGGAGCTCTTTTCCGGCATAGACGAGCGAGTTCCGTCCGTCGGCCGGAAGCGATGCCGTCCACATGTCGCCGCGGCCTGCGGCAACTTCGAGGCTGTCTGTTCCCACGATGATTTTTCCACCGTTCTGAGTAAGATTGTCGCAGCGCCACTGCATACGAGGCGTAGGGTCGTCCACTCCAAGAGGATTTTCGAGATGGTTGACACACAGGTGTCCGATTTCAGCAAAGGCATTTAATGAAGCCAATGCTAATGCTGCAAGGAAGATTCGTCGTACTGAAATGTGATGCATTTATTCGTCGATATTTACAATTTTATACTGTTTTGTGCCGAGTCCTATATGTTCGGCCCAGTCGATTGTGTGTGTGCCATGCTGCTGATCGATGCGGGCAAGCATGTCGGTCGGGTCGTTGTGTGCCGTTACCTTCTGATTGTTGATAATGTCTACACAGGCCTGGTCAAGAGCCACGGGGTCGAGCGATGCAAGAATGCCGTAGTCTTCGAGTTTAACCGGCTCTGGTTCGGCGACACAATCGCAGTCGATAGACATATTGTTCATCACCGATATGTAGATTATACCATGCTCGGCATTGAAATAATCGGCCACAGCCTGGGCAGTGGCGGCCATCGACTCAAGGAAGCCGTCCTGATCGCTGATATACTCGGGCTCCCACAGATGCTCGGGAGTCTGAAGTCGGCCCACAGAGTGGATATACGCCTTGCCGTTGCGGCTTGCGCAACCTATGCTCAGGTTTTTGATGGCACCGCCGTAACCACCCATAGGATGACCTTTGAAGTGATTGAGCGCCACCATAAAATCGTAGTTGGCGAGATGTCCGCCCACAATGTCGTATTTGAGATGTGTTTTGTCGCGCACTGGTATGCGTATCTCATCGTATTCGTCCATAAGGTCCACAGGAGCAATGCGGTCGAAGCCATGTTCATGAATCACGCGCCAGTGGTCGGCGGTCTCCATGCGGTCGCCCTCATAGGCAGTGCGACACTCCACAATAGTACCGCGCACTTCGTCGACAAGCTGCTCGATAAGTTCGGGCCTAAGATAGTTGGGGTTCGTACCCTCGCCGGTAGATATTTTCACTGCTACGCGACCCCGGGCCTTGACTCCCAACGCCTTATAAATGCGCACCAATGCCTCGGGCGAAATTTCGCGTGTAAGATAAACGGTAGATTGGGCCTCTGCTTTCATTGTTATTACGATTATCAGGTAATGGTATGCGTGTATATACCTTGCATCGGGCATATCTCCGGTAGCCTCAGGCGGGCAAACGCGAGATGCCTTCACATGAATACAGATGCGAATTTAACGATTTATTTCCACATTCCAATCCGCCTGCCAAAATTTATAATGATGTAAAAAAAACTGAATATCCGCAGGCTGCGGCGTGCCCTCCCGGCAATGCCGCTCACTTACGGGCGTAGTCGAGCACTGTGGTGCTCTGCACGTCGACACCATACTTTGCGGCGAAGCGGAGTATAGCTTTGGCGAGCTCGGGTTTCAGGTTTTCGGGACAATATCTGAAGTAAGCCTCGGCGGCACGGACGTGCACTGCATCGGGCATGGGATATTCGCGGCGCTCGGGGAGTCCGAAGGCGCTGTCGGCAAGTTCATCTCTCTTAAGGGTATCAAGACGGTCGTTCATAATTCTGTAGTTTTTAAAAATTTCACTGCCGGCTGAGCAGCTTCTCACATGCAGAGCTCCTATTACCGGCACTTTATAAAAAAACACTCAGCCACACCGCTTTGTTGAGGGAGAACTATACCTCGCATTAGTCGAACAGCTTGATGCAGTCTCGACGAGGCCCGAATTTTGAAACCGTTTATATAAATTCCGCCCCGACCGCAAGATGCGACCGGGGCGTGAATCGAAATAGAGAATATAATGTGTCGTTATTTGTTGCTGAAGATTACGATACGGTTCCAGTTGTTTACATCGTAGGGCTGAACATCAGAGCCTTCGGCTGCTACACTGAGACGGTCGGGATTGATGCCGTAGTCGTTTACGAGAGAGGTGCGTACAGCTTCGGCGCGGCGCTTCGACAGACCCATATTGTATTCGGCAGTACCGGTGTCTTTATCGGCGTAACCTACGATAGTTACATTCTGGTCGGGATTATCCTTCATCCACTGAGCCACGTTGTAGACGTTGACCTGCTCAATAGAAGTAATCTTAGCAGAGTTGAGCGAGAAGCGGACGGTAGCCATGAGAGGTGCGGGGGTTGTCTCCACTTCTACCACTTCGGGAACTTCGGGGCAAGGCAGCTGTGCTTCGGCAGCAGCAAGAGCGGCAGTGCTGGTTGCGAGGGCTCCGCGGAGGGCGTTGACCTGATTGTTAAGATTGTCGATATATCCGAGGTAATCGCAGGGGTTATAAGATTCGTAGTCGCGACCGCCGAAATTGATTGTGAAGCCACCTGTGACGGTGCCGTTGATATCAATAGGACGTCCGAAAGCGATATTGTTGAAGTTGTCGCCATAGAAACCGGCACGACCTTCGGCGAAGAAATCGACATATTTGCAGAGACGGAATCTCAACTGAATACCGGCACTAACCGGAAGAGCCCATGTATTAGTCTTCTTGCCGCCGTTGCCGGCGATATTCACATCGTCGCTCGGGCGATAATTCCAGCCGTACATACCTCCGAGGCCTACAAAAGGCACAATAGAGAATACACGCTTGCTGTTTACGCCTCCGAGAGAGTTGAACATATCCCACATGAAATCAACATTTGCATTCACATAGTTGAATTTTGACATGTGGCCTTTTGTTTCGTAGTGGAGCGGGCCTCCATAGAACGAAGCGCGGAAGCCCATATAGGGCGAGAACCATTTGCCGAAGGCAAAATTGTAATTCACAGTGAAATGACGTTCACGGTCGCCTTTTGCATCGACTCCTTCAACGAAAGGAACGGCAACACCGGCGCCTAACTGGATGAACCAGTTGTCATACTTGCTTACAGAGTATTGCGTTTTACAAGGAACGTCGGTAACGACAGCGGTTTCTTCCTCGACCACTACGGCGTCCTGAGCCTTGGCTTGAAATGCGGGCACCGCGAGTGCGCAGCATGCAGTAGCGATAAATAAAGCTTTCGTTTTCATTTGGTTAAGCAGTAATTTTTGTTAGACTTTGATTATTTCGTTTGTTACACCCGGAAAGTAAGTTGAAACATGTACCCTCGTCTCTTTTCCGGAGTAGCCTCGGCATCCTTTGCCTCGGTTTGATTTTATAACACCCCGTTTTTAAAGTTTGTTCAGTTTTGCTCAAAAAATATCTAAAATCTCGTTCGACAATAATTGAGCAGATTCAACCGGCAGGTGCAAATTTAGCAATTTATTTGAAGAATTCAGTTTTTTGGATTCGGAAATCAAGTTCACATAAACCGAGTTTCTTCACAAGTTTATTTATGTGCCCTTTAGGTCCACATTGAGGTCGACACCAATCGCCAATCGACTCCACAGCGTCTCCACTCAGTAGCAGATGTCGTCCTATCAAAAAAATTTGCTACCTTTGCAAAAAATTTTTATAATAAACAACAATGATTACACAGGAACAATTAAAAGAGACTTTTGAGCGTATGCTTGCGCTGAGGAGGTATCTTTGACATCGACGGGAAGAAAATAGCCGTCGAAGAGGAACAGCTGCGCACAATGGCCGACGGATTCTGGGACAATGCCGAGGCCGCACACAAGCAGATGAAGAAAATAAAAGATTTGCAGAAGTGGATTGCCGACTATGCCGAGCTTGAGGCTGCCGTCGACGAAGTGAAGCTGTCGCTCGAATTCTACAAAGAAGAAATCGTAACAGAGGAGGAGGTCGACAAAGCTTACGCGACCGCCGCACACCTGCTCGAAGAGCTCGAGCTGCGCAACATGCTGCGCAACGAAGGCGATATAATGAGCGCCGTGCTTAAAATAAACTCGGGCGCCGGTGGCACCGAAAGCCAGGACTGGGCATCAATGCTCATGCGCATGTATATGCGTTGGGCCGAAGACCACGGCTACAAACTGTCGATTGCCAACCTGCTTGAAGGCGATGAAGCCGGCATAAAGAGCTGCACGCTCAATATCGAAGGCGACTTTGCCTATGGCTTCCTCAAGAGCGAAAACGGCGTGCACCGTCTCGTGCGCGTATCGCCCTACAACGCCCAGGGCAAACGAATGACATCATTTGCATCGGTATTCGTGACGCCCCTCGTCGACGACACTATAGAGATAAAAGTCGACCCGGCCCTGCTGTCGTGGGATACCTTCCGTTCGGGAGGTGCCGGCGGACAGAATGTGAACAAAGTGGAATCGGGCGTGCGCCTGCGCTACCAGTTCACCGACCCCTACACCGGCGAGAAAGAGGAAATCCTCATTGAAAACACCGAGACTCGCGACCAGCCCAAGAACAAAGAGAACGCTATGCGTCAGCTGCGCTCGATTCTCTACGCCAAGGAACTCGACCACCGCATGGCCGAGCAGAACAAAATCGAAGCCGGCAAGAAGAAAATCGAATGGGGCTCGCAGATTCGCTCATATGTGTTCGACGACCGACGAGTCAAAGACCACCGCACCAACTATCAGACCTCCGATGTAAACGGAGTGATGGACGGTAAAATCGACGATTTCATCAAATCATATCTGATGGAATTCTCAGAGAAAGAAGCCGAAGAATAAACCGGCAGCACCTTCATTGCAAACTACTACTCAGCGACCAACGATGGACTACCTTGTCATAGCCAATCCGGCCTCGGGCACCATATCGAAATCTCAAATCATTCCTCATGTCTATCGCAAGATGAAGCATATGGGCATGAACTTTGACGTGGCATTCACCGAAGCGCCGGGGCATGGCTATGAACTGGCCCGTCGGGCCGCCGAGGAGGGTGTTGGCGCAGTGTTGGCCTGTGGGGGCGACGGCACAGTAAACGAAATCGCATCGGCTCTAAGCGGCACCGACACAGTGATGGGCATCATCCCAACCGGCTCGGGCAACGGCCTGGCACGCCACATGGGCATTCCGGTCGATGTAGACTATTCGCTCAAGGTAATAGCCGAAAACAACATCATCAAGGCCGACCACGGCCTTGCCAACGGCACACCATTTTTCTGTACATGCGGCGTGGGATTCGATGCCGCCGTGAGCGAACGCTGTGCACGCGAACGCCGTCGCGGCATATTGATGTATCTTAAAAACGCCATCAACGAATACGTAAAGTTTCACCCCGAGGAATACACCATTGAAGTCAACGGACAGACTATCACCGAGCGAGCCCTGCTTGTGGTCTGCTGCAACGCCTCACAGTATGGCAACAATGCCTTCATAGCCCCATCGGCCTCGATAACCGACGGCGAGCTCGACCTCACCATAGTGCACGGCGACAATCTGCTGTTTCAGGCCATGGCAGGAGTCGACATACTCACCGGCCTCGTACGAAAAAACGCGTATATCAACGTAATCCGTACCCGGCAGGTACACATACGCCGCAAAAAAGAAGGTGTGGCTCATATCGACGGCGATGCCGTGAAGATGCCGGCCGACATAGATGTGAAATGTGTGCCCGGCACTCTGAAACTTTTCTCTCCCACGACAAACACAGTTTTCCGGCCCATAATAACCCCCACGGCCCTATTTTTCCGCGATCTGGGCATAGAACTGCGACATCTTCTGACTCGGCAAGGGCAATAATGCGCCCGTTTTCGCGTTAGTCATTTGATGAAACGCTTCCTCAAAGTTGTCATACTCGTTTTACTGGCAGGGCTGTCGGGCGCCGAGCCTCTTGCGGCACGCACTTTCAATGACAAAGTGCATAATCTCCCCTACGCCGACAACCGCCGCTGGCACCTCGGATTCTCGATTGGAGCCTACGCCTCCGACCTGCGCCTCACTCACAACGGCTACATAACCCCCGAAGGCGAAGAGTGGCGCATCGACCAGCCCGACTACCAGCCGGGATTCTGCGTCAACGGCCTCTTCGACCTACGACTTAACAGCTACTTCTCGCTGCGAATATCGCCCGGCATGTACTTCGGCAGCCGCGACATAAGCATGAAAGAAGTAAACAGCGACGCACGCGAACGCCAGAATATAAAATCGACATTCGTAGTGCTTCCCGTCGACCTCAAATTCAACGGCATACGCTACCGCAATTCACGGCCATATATCACAGCCGGAGTTATGCCGGCCTTCGATGTGGCAAAAAAACGCAGCGACATACTGCAGCTCAAGACGAGCGACCTCTACCTCAGCGTAGGTTTCGGATGCGATTTCTATCTGCCATACTTCAAGCTCAATCCGGAAATAAAATTCTGCTTCGGCCTCAGCGACGTGCTCGCACACGACCGTCCGGACCTTGTCGACGACCCCCAGAAATTCAAATTCACCCAATCACTCACCAAAGCCACTTCCAAAATGGTAGTGCTCACATTCTACTTCGAATAACATGATGAAATCCGGAGCACTCCTCGTTGTTATCGGCATTATTGCAGCGGCTTTCGGCGCCCACGCCCAGACCGACGGCAATCTCACGCAATACTACGAGGTGCCGTCGTACTTCAACCCCTCGGCTATCGGCAACACAGACTACATCCGCATCCGCGGAGGTGCACGAATGCAGTGGGTAGGAATAGAAAACGCGCCAAAAACTTTTCTCGGAGTGGCCGACATGCCATTTAAAATCGGCACAAAACGCTTAGGCACCGGCATAAATCTCACGCAGGAAAGCATAGGCCTCTACTCCACCCTTAACCTCGGAGCACAGATAGCCTACAAACTGCGTAAATTAGGCGGCACATGGAGCGTAGGCCTTCAACTCGGCTTCGTCGACCAGGCATTCAGAGGCTCCGACGTGCGTCTGCCCGAAGGCGACGACTACCACCAGGGCACCGACGATGCCATTCCTACCACCGACATACACGGCACCGCACTCGACCTCGGAGCCGGCATCTGGTATCAGCACAAGAAATTCTATGCCGGACTGTCGTGCACCCATCTTACATCGCCCACAATCACCATGAATGCCGAGAGCGCAACCGGTGGCTCGGAGACATCGGGACGCAAATATGAGTTTCAGATTAAAAGAACACTATATTTCACCGCCGGATGCAATATCCCGATAAAAAACACGTTATTTGAATTAGCACCCTCGGTGCTCGTACGCAGCGACTTCGACTACACCGGCGGCATAGTCACCGCCCGTGCACGCTACCGCAAGATGTTCTCTTTCGGCATCGGATATCGCTGGAACGACGCCATAGTGGCAACAGCCGCCGTAGAATTCAAAAACTTCTTCCTCGGCTACAGCTACGACTACACCACCTCGGCTATCCGGCAGGCATCATCGGGCAGCCACGAAATCATAGCCGGCTACAGCCTCAAGCTCGACCTCGGCGACAAAAACACTCATCGACACAAGAGCGTCCGCTTCATGTGAGACAACATACTCAGATTATTACAAAGTAAACATCATACATCTCTTGCATATGATAAACAATGCCAAACGGATAATTTACTCGTGCATCGCGGCAGCCGCCCTTGCCTCTTGCGCCACGGGCTCTCGCTCGGCGGCCGGCGGCGAAGTCACCGGTGTCGGAGGCACGGCATGGGCCGAGCCAACTCCTTACGGCATGGTACTCATCGACCGAGGTTCCATGAAAATGGGTGTCGGCAAAGCCGATTCGCTCTGGAATCTGCAAGCCAACGCCCGAGGCATGTCGGTCGACGGCTTCTGGATGGACGAGACTGAAATAACCAACAGCAAATACAAGCAATTCGTTTTCTGGGTTCGCGACTCAATTATCAGGGAGCGTCTGGCAGACCCGGCATACGGCGGCAACGAGGAATTCAAAATCGAAGAAGACCGCGAAGGCAACCCCGTGACTCCATACCTCAACTGGAACAAGCCTATTCCTTGGCGAAACCCAAACGAGGACGAGCAGCGAGCCATTGAAAGTGTGTATCGCACTAATCCGATAACCGGTGTGCGCGAACTCGATGCCGAACAACTCAATTACCGCTACGAAATATACAACCAGACAGAAGCTTCGCGCCGTCGCAACCGTCTCGACCGTCTGCGCCGCGAGTACAACACCGACAAACCCACGCCGACCGACGACCCCATGATTTCGAAAGACACCGCGTTCGTCGACGAAAACGGCATAATTCAGCGCTCCACAATAACACGTGCGCTCACCGGTCCCTACGACTTCCTCAACACTTATATAGTAAATGTATACCCCGACACAACTGCCTGGGTAAACGATTTTGAGAACGCATACAACGAGCCATACGTGCGTATGTACTTCTCTCACGGCGGCTACAACGAGTATCCCGTGGTAGGAGTAAGCTGGGAGCAGGCAAATGCCTTCGCAAACTGGCGCACCGACTTCCTGCGCCGCTCGCTCGGCAAGGAGGGCATATACATAGAGCCTTTCAGACTTCCCACCGAAGCCGAATGGGAATTTGCCGCCCGTGCCGGCATCGACGAAAACATGTATCCATGGGACGGCGACCTCACCATGAGCGACGACAAAGGCTGTTTTTACGCCAACTTCAAGCCTATGGAAGGCAACTACGTCAAAGACGGACATGTGATTACATCGCGCGTGGGCACATACGCCCCCAATGATTTCGGCCTATACGATATGGCCGGCAACGTGAGTGAATGGACATCGACCGCTTTCACCGAGAGCGTCGGACGCCTCACAAGCGACCTCAACCCCGAGTACCGCTACGATGCCGCCGTAACCGACCCCTACAAGATGAAGCGCAAGATTATACGCGGCGGCTCGTGGAAAGATGTGGCACACAACGTCCGCTCCGACCTCCGCATGTGGGAGTATCAGAACGAGCAACGCTCATATATCGGGTTCCGCTGCGTGCGCACCCAGATTGGCTTTGCAAAAGGTCAGAAACAAAACAATAAACGATAACCCCCTCTCCTTATATAATTATAATAAGTCGAGACAATCACCTTAATTACAATGACTAAGGGAAAAGTACAGCAATATAAGAATGTAATCAGCGCTTTCATCAGCAGCGAAAACGGCCAGAGATTCTTCAACTTTGCATACAGTATCGGTGCTGCCATCGTTATCTGGGGCGCACTGTTCAAGATACTTCACCTCCCCGGCGGCAACATGCTGCTATCGATCGGCATGGGTACCGAAGTGCTTATGTTCATACTCACGGCATTCGATCGTCCGCCGCGAGAATACAAGTGGGAAAATGTGTTTCCCTCACTGCTCGACAACGAAAACGATGAAAACGGCCGTACCGACATTTTTGTCGCAGGCTCGCCGGCTTCGCAGGGATACGCCCGTCCCGCGGTATCCGACACGCAGGCTCGCCGCACGGCCGGC
>Ga0137307_102369_pt1 | contig 13230 bp, 9 predicted proteins | sample NAcewD2O_March_2_FD_97180 | JGI IMG/M metagenome (GOLD analysis project Ga0137307, IMG submission 97180) | Mouse cecal microbial communities from Vienna, Austria - N-Acetylglucosamine amended D2O_March | ecosystem: Host-associated > Mammals > Digestive system > Large intestine > Cecum | place...
GTCATGTAAACATATGATTATGGAAAAATAAATTGAAGAATTATTCTGCACCAACTTAGCCAATGCGGGCATGAACCCGAAAGCGTTACAGTATATCATGGGACATTCTAACATCACCATGACGCTTGAACTATTACGCACACGCAACTTTCGCTTCCGCAAGGGCTGAAATGGAAAAGCTGATCGCAGCATAGCCGCAGACGGATTTACTACTTCTTTTACTACCACCCAGAAGGAAAATTATATATGCTCCATATTTATATCCACATACAGATATTCTGAAGAATCCGTCAGCCGTTTTGATTTTGCAGCACTTTAGAATATGCATTCATATACCGTTCAAAATCTGGTTAAAGCCTTAGTTTAAACTTATGGCTTTCGTCATTTTTACGAAAAACTGTAAAAAAAGACAAAAAAAACTGGAACATTTACCAAAAAGCATATACATACGCCCCAAATATGTGTTACAATGAAATCAGAAATTTTGGAAGAGGAATCAGACGGGAAAAATGAGAATTTTTTTCGTGGGTTACAGTTGAAAGGGGGAAGTGTTAATGTTTACAAATTTTAAGGTGCGCACAAAATTAATTATTCTAACGGTTGTGGCAGGGCTGGCCCTATGTATCATAGGGTTCATGAATATGAACAGTATGGAAAAATCTTATTTTCAGTCCGTATCCAGTATGAGGGAAATGCTCTATGAAGATTACGATGCCCAGATTATGGGGCAGGTGGAAAATGTAATCGCCTTGTTAAATGAGATTTATACGGAATGTCAAAACGGCGCCTTTACGGAGGAGGAGGCTAAGAAACAGGCGGCAGACCTTGTCCGGGAATTAAGGTACGGGGAGAGCGGATATTTTTGGATTGACACCTATGAGGGGGATAATATCGTCCTTTTAGGGCAGGAAATTGAAGGGACTAACCGCTTGGAGACTGAGGACAGCAACGGATACCAGATGATTAAAGATATTCTGAAAAACGGCCGCCAGGAAGGGGGCGGATTTACCGAATACTATTACCCCAAGGAAGGCAGCTCGGAAGTTTATCCCAAACGGGCATACAGCAAAGCCTTTGAACCCTGGGAGTGGGTGATAGGCACTGGAAATTATGTGGATGAGCTGGAAAACCTGGCAGTGGAGAATAATGCTCCCGTGAAACGAATTTTCCGTTCCACCATAACATTTTCAGTGTGTTCTATAACCGTTGCAATGCTGCTTTTGATTCTGATTGCAGTTTTGATTGTTGCAGATATTGCAAAGTCTTTGCAGGCGGCTGCCAAACAGATGAATTGTATGGCAGAAGGGGATTATGCCAGTGATTTTATGAAAAAATTTTTAGGGCGGAAAGATGACTTTGGCCATTTGGCAAGATGCATCGAGGATATGAAGTCAGCTATGGTAACGCTAATCTGTCAGGTGCAGGCGGAGTCGGAAACAATCAGTACGGCGGCGGGTTCTGTCAATGACTGTGTGGCAAAGCTGACAGATGACCTGGCCAGCGTGTCTGCAGCCACCCAGGAATTGTCTGCAGGAATGGAGGAGACAGCAGCTACCACCATAACAGCAGACGAATCTGCCGCAGATATACATTCGGCGGTACAGCACATAGCCAAACGCTCTCAGGATGGCGCCCAGGGAGCTGCGGAAATTAAGGGCAGGGCAGAGGAGACAAATAGGAAAATTAAAGGAGCCCAGGAAAAGACGGTTCTTCTGAAAAAGGAAATCCAGCAGGATTTGGAGACGGCATTGGAAGATGCAAAAGTTATAGACCAGATCTATGAACTTTCCGGTGTAATTATGAATGTGGTCTCCCAGACGAACCTTCTGTCTTTAAATGCATCCATCGAGGCGGCCAGAGCCGGTGAGGCAGGCAGAGGATTTGCGGTGGTTGCAGGGGAAATCGGGGAACTTGCAGAGCAGTCAAGGCAGACGGTGATTAAGATACAGGAAGTGACACAGGAGGTGACACAGGCGGTGGATAACCTTTCCTCAAATTCCAGGAAACTATTGGATTTTGTGGTGAAAGACGTATCCGAGGACTATGAAGGATTTCTTTCCATCGGGGAGCAGTATGATAAAGACGGCGCCTCCGTGGATGAATTGATGAGTGAATTCAGCTCCATTGCCCATGAGCTTTTCGACAATATGGAAGGCATTAAAAATTCTATGAGCGATATTTCCAAAGCAGCGGAGGAAGGAGCCCAGGGCACCACGGAAATTGCACAGAGGGCATCCGTTATTTTAGGTGAGTCCGAGGAAGTTTTGCAACAGGTCACAAAAACGAAGCTGAGTGCAGAGACTCTCCGGGCAGAAATAGGGAAGTTCCATGTGAGCAATGAGAGCCTTGAGGCGAATCTTGCTGCCTCTGGGGCAATAACATAAGTAGTGAGAAATGAAAGGGAGAACAATGAAAAGAATACTTCTGATTGAAGACGACAAATCTTTAAATTCAGGATTAACTTATGATTTGGAACTGGAGCATTACAAAGTATATCCCGCCCTTACTTTAGGAGAGGGAATTGGAATTTTAGAGGAAGAAGAAGTGGATTTAATTCTTTTGGACGGAAACCTGCCGGATGGAGACGGATTTGACTTTTGCAGGGCAGTGAAAAAAGAAGGGAATATCCCTGTTATTTTCCTTACAGCCAGAGATTTAGACCAGGATGAAATGAAAGGGTTTGACTGCGGGGCGGATGATTATATCACAAAGCCCTTTAAAATGCCGATTCTCCACAGAAGGATTCAGGCCGCCCTTCGGAAATCCGGGGAAAATCATTCAGAACTTATTTATAATGACGGATATCTGAAAATTGATTTTGAAAAACTTACTGTTCTAAAGGGGGACATGGAACTGCCCATGACCCCCACAGAATTTAAGATTTTGCGGCTTCTTATTTTAAATTCGGATAAAGTAATGACAAAACGTCTCCTCCTGGAAAAAATATGGGACAACACCGGAAATTTTGTAGATGAACACACGGTGGCAGTGAATATAAACCGTCTGCGGAAAAAAATAGAATCGGAAGACCATGTATACATTAAAACATTGTATGGGATGGGATACCAGTGGATAGGCAGGGGGTAGCACGATATGGAAAAAGTGTTGTTTCTATTGTCCCTGCTTTTTTTTCTTACATCTATAGGGATTATGATTTATGTAAGGAAATGTCTCCTTACCTACACCACGGAGCTTTCAGACTGTCTCCAGGGGATTCTTGACGAGGATGAAAATATTGATTTTAAGGAAAACCAGGATACTCTTGTGGGAAAACTTATGGTGAAAATGCGCCGGATTTACGAAATCCTCATAATGCGTTCCCAGGAAAATCTTTATCAAAGAGAGTCGCTGGAATCTATGATTTCCGATATTTCCCATCAGTTGAAAACTCCCATAGCCAGTATCCGCATGTACCACAACCTTTTAGAGAGAAAAGAGCTGGAGGAATTAAAGAGGGACGAATTTTTATCTGCCGTGGAAAAGCAGGTGGACAAACTGGAGTTTTTTATGAACAGCATGATACGCATGTCCCGGCTGGAAAGCGGCATTGTAAAAGTAAACCCCAGGGAAAATTCTGTGTATGAGCTTATTGCCCAGGCTGTATGTGACGCAGCTTTAAAAGCGGAGGAGAAAGATATTTCCATAGGAATTTCCTGCAGTGAGGAACTTTTGGGATACTTTGACAGAAGATGGACAGGGGAAGCACTGTTTAATATTTTAGACAATGGGGTAAAATACACAAATCCAGGGGGACATATCGAAATTTCTGCTGAAAAGGCGGCTTTTTATGTGAGAATCAAAATAAAAGATAACGGAAGGGGAATCCGGGAATCACATATTCCTATGATATTCAAACGTTTTTACAGGGAACCGGAATCCGTGGATGTGGAGGGGGTAGGCATCGGGTTATATCTTGCCAGGGAGATTATGATGAAACAGAAAGGGTTTCTTGAAGTGCGCTCAAAGGAGGGGGAAGGCACTGAGGTTCTTCTTAACCTTCCGGCAGATAATGCATTTTACAACGTTTAATCCAATAAGGAAAAAGGGAGATTATCTCAATTTTGTTACATTTCTGAGAACAAATTGAGATAATCTTTTTGTATGCTTAATGTATCAAAGGAAGGGAGAAAAATCATGAATTATATTTTAGAGACAAAAGATTTGAAAAAATATTATGGGACAGAGCCCAATATTACAAAGGCCTTAGACGGAATCAGCGTTGCCGTGGGCCAGGGAGAATTTGTGTCTATTATCGGCACAAGCGGAAGCGGAAAGTCCACGCTGCTCAACATGCTGGGAGGCCTTGACATTCCCACTTCCGGGAGCGTGAAAGTCAGGGGAAAAGAGATTGCCAGGATGAAGGATGAACAGCTCACGGTTTTCCGCAGGAGAAATATAGGATTTGTATTCCAGAACTACAATCTGGTTCCTATTTTAAATGTGTATCAAAATATTGTGCTTCCCATAGAATTGGATGGAAATAAAGTGGATAAACCCTATGTGGACAAAATCATAAAAATGCTGCATCTCACGGAAAAACTGGATAATCTTCCCAATAACCTTTCCGGGGGACAGCAGCAGAGAGTGGCCATTGCAAGAGCGTTGGCCAGCAAGCCTGCAATTATCCTTGCGGATGAGCCAACAGGGAATCTGGATTCCAAAACTTCCCTGGAGGTTATGCAGCTCTTGCGCATGACCAGCACAGAATTTGCCCAGACACTTGTCATGATAACCCACAACCCGGAGCTGGCCCAGATTGCAGACCGGATGATTCACATAGAAGATGGAAAGGTCACAGAGGGATAAGAGATGAAGATGATGAAAAACAATAACAAAAAGTTTATAATAACTTTATCCAAAAACTGCCTTAAGGCGGACAGAGGAAGAAACCGCATTGCTGTTTTGGCTATTATTTTAACGGCAGTTCTGTTTATGGCCCTCACCACGGTTCTTGAGGGAGCGCAGATTTCCATGAAAGAGCATATGCTGCGCCAGGCAGGTACCAAATTTATGGTATCTATAAAAAACCTCACCAAAGAGGAGGCATATGATCTTTTATCCAATCCCAAATTTGCAGTTTCCGGGGTGGAGCGGTTTGTGGCCAGTGGGGTGAATCCGGAATTAAGCAACATGCAGGCTTTTGTGGGATGGATAGAAGAAACTGCGGCGAAATATCACTATATAGAGTTAGAGCAGGGAAAATACCCGGAGAAGGAAAATGAATTGGCCATTGACACAGAAGTTTTGCGGCTTCTTGGCCTGCCAGAGGAAACGGGAAGCAAGTTTACCCTTAAATATAATGTAGGGAATTACACCCTGGAAAAAGAAATGACGGTGTGCGGATTTTGGGAGGGGAAACCGTATGAACAGAGCACTACTATTTTGGTTTCCCAGGATTTTGTGGAACATGCCCTGGAAAAATACGACGGAATCTATAGAGATCTTGCGGAGAAAAGCTATGATGTGAGGGGAAGTTTCCCAAAAGATAAAAACATAAAGGAAAATCTGGATGAACTGGTGCGGGACCTGGGGTATAATCCCCATGCAAAAAGAGGGGAGGAAGGCTTTCTTATCCATCACATCAACCCCGTGTATGAGATGCGCTCTCTCAATAATTCTGTCCAGACTTATATTTACGGGGGCATAGGGGTGCTTTTGATTCTTTTTGCAGGATACCTGATTATATACAATATCTTTAAAATTTCTGTGGAAAAAGACATCAGGCTTTACGGACAGTTAAAGACCATCGGCACATCCCCCAGGCAAATCCGCTATATGGTGTCCCGCCAGGGAATGGTTTTATCTCTTGTGGGAATACCTATAGGGCTTTTTGCCGGCTGGCTCTTAGGCAACCTGCTTTTGCCTCCTGTGATGGCAAATACCACGGCAGGGGAATCCCTGTTTATTGTCCCGTCCCTTTGGGTCTGGATTATCTCTGGGCTTTTTACCCTGATAACGGTAAAAATCAGCTTAGACAGACCGGGGAAAATAGCGGGCAGGATATCTCCCGTGGAAGCATTAAAATATCATGGGGTACAAAAGGGCAGAAAGAAACAAAAAAAGGGAGGGACCTCCGGCCACCGCATTTTGTCCATGGCAGTAAGCAATTTAACCAGAAATAAAGGCAGGACAGTGCTAGTGATTCTCTCTGTGTCCCTAAGTTCCATACTGTTAAACAGCGTGTTAAATTATACCGGGAGCATGGATCAGGAGACTTATGTCAGACGGGATGCGGTGACAGATTTTGATGTGAGAAGCGCTAATTTCCTAAAGTTTTTACCTGGGGATAATAACAATGCGGTTTTGCAGGCTAAAGAAGCGGAAGAATTGGAACATATGGAGGGGGTCACAGATTTTGCCAGGTCTTACTGCTATATGCTCCCGGAGGAAGAACTTACGGAGGAGAGGGAAGATTTGGGAAAAGTCCTCTCTGTGAATGGAAAGGAGACTCCCTCCAATATATATGAGTACGACAGAGGAAGGATGCTCTACGGCTACAGTGAAAATGCGTTTTCCAATGTAAAAATCATTGAGGGAAGCATTGATTATGATAAGCTTTGCCAGGAAAATTATGTGGTGATTTCAGGTTTCTTAAGCGACAGGGGAGAGTATTACTATGAAACCCAGGAATTTCACGCTGGGGATGTGATTGAGGTTGAAATTGCCGGGGAGAAAAAGGAATATACCGTAATGGCGGTGGTGGGGGCGTCAAATGCTTTGAATATGAGCTACAGCGCCGGGGGATATGAGGCCATTGTCTTTTCAGAGCCTGTGTTCCTTCACATGTTCCCGGAAATGGGAAATCCCATTCACTGCCTGTTTAACGCCCAAGAGGGAAAATTTGACCAGGTGAACGCCTTAGTGGAAAGTTTTGCAAAACAGAGGGGATTATCCCTTGTCACCAGGCTTTCGGCGGAGGCAGACTTTAAGGAAATGCAAAACACTTATCGTATGGTGGGAATCATTATTTCACTTATTTTGGGATTTATCGGTGTTTTAAATTTAGTGAATGTAATATTAACCGGGGTGATTGCAAGACAGAGGGAATTCGCCTCCATGAGAAGCATCGGCATGACAAAAATCCAGCTAAGGAAGCTGATGGTTTACGAGGGCATTATCTATGCAGTAGTTTCCGGTGTGATTGGGATTACCATTAGCGCCATTCTTTCCCTTACCATGGTAAAGAACCTGTCTGTAAATATCTGGTATATGAAATACCACTTTACCATTTTTCCGGCGGTTTTCGTGTTATGTATCAGTGTGGTTTTGTCCGCCTGCATTTCCGCAGGGACAGATCAAATGTGGAATAAGGGAAGCATTGTGGAACAGTTAAGGCAAGCAGAGTAATTAGGCAGTCCAACACAGAAAAAACCGGCATATCCGCCGGTTTTTTCTGTCCTGACCTTTTTAACCCTCCAAGGGTTTGTAATTGCTGTCCAGGTAATCTTTTCTCCCAAAGGGTTCGTAATTTTCGTTCAGCATAATGATTTCCCCGTTTTTTAAATCCGGGAATTTCTCAGCCATTTCTTTTAATACCTCCCATTCATCCCGGGAATTTTCCTTATTGTCTTCCTCCACCTGCCTTAAGGCAGCTGCAATTTCCTGCTGGTTCGTTGTGGCCCAGTACAGGGGATGGGGCTGGAAAGCAGAGTGGTAAGGGCCTCCTTCATACCGGAAAAAGCAGGAGCAGGGCACTTTTTCGTATAATTGGTTTTTGGCGCCCTCCAGATTTTTTACCACCAGGTTATAGCACCCGTTTACCGTGTCGGCGCCGTCCTGGGCAACCAGATTGGCAATGGCCATAATGGTAAGGGGCTGTGTCTTTACGATTAACCCGGGAACCAAAAGCCCTTCCTCATACACCTCCCGCATGTAATCCTCCGAGATTTTTCCCGTGCCCCTCCACAGAAAAAACAGGGCCGCAAGGGCGCAGATGCCCACCGGAACCCAGAGCTTAAAATATGCCAGAACCGCCAGAACCGCCAGGCATACCACAAAGATAATTTTAGAGCTTTTTCTCTGGGAAAGAACGGCGCCTATGATTTCATCGTGCTTTTTGATGCGGCTGGCGTCTGCATGAATCCCGGATTTTGTACTTGCCTCAAATTGTGAATAATCTACCATTTTTCATCCTCCATGTTTCATATTTTTATGTATTTCTGATTTTTATTATATACATTTTATACCTGGCGGGCAATAGTTTTTGCTTTCCCGTAAAAAAAGAATTGTGGGATTTGGCAGGAACGGTTATAATAGGGTTAAGAAGTAAAAATTTGGGAGTTATGAAAGGAGAGATGGGTATGTATCATATTATCACCATTGAGCGTTCCTATGGGAGCGGGGGGAACGAAATAGGCAAACGGCTGGCAGAGAAGTTAGGATACAAATTGTTTGACCGGAATATTTTAATTGAGGCGGCTCAAAACCTGAATACACCTCCTATGTATATTGAAAATTTGGAGGAGAGCAGCTCCGGAAGCCTTATCTTTAATCTGTCCAAATCCTACTCCAAGGGAAATACGGATGAGAAGTCCCTTCCCCTGGCAGAAAAACTCTTTGCCGAAGAAAAGCGGATTATCGAAAAGGCAGCCGATGAGGGTGGATGCGTTATCGTGGGACGCGGGGCAGGCTATATTTTAAAGGACAGGGAAGACTGCCTGCGGGTGTTTGTCCACGCAGAGAGAGAAAAGAGAATACATAGAGCCATGGAAAAAGAGCATATGAGCCAGACGGAGGCGGAAAATGCCATGAAAAAATTTGACAAGCGCAGGAAAGGGTTTTATAATTCCGTTACAAAGTGGGAGTGGGGCAATCCCCAATATTTTGAATTGTGCTTAGACAGCGGAAAACTGGGCATAGACCTGTGCATCAAGCTGCTTATGGGAGTGGTATCTGCCTCTGAATAGAGCTTTTCGTTCTCATCTAAAAAAATGTTAGTAAAAGGATGTCACTATGAACTATAAAGAATATTTAAACCAGTATTTAGAAGAAAAAACACCGGATAAAAACAGTATTTTTCTTGTACAAGGATGCATGGAGCAGTATCTCTTGGCGGAGACAGAGGAGGAAAAGAAATTTTTCCTCTCCTGTCTGGAAAATATATCGGAAAAAAGCGGTGTAAGGGGCAAAAATCTCTTCGTGCTCTACGATGCTGCCGATAAGGAGATCTACAGGGAAAAAATTGAGGATAAAATGGAATCCTTAAGGCAGTGCCCCCGGAATTCCGATGGGATTTTTTGTGAATCACAGGAAAATCCCGCTCCAAAACCATGGGATTTTCTCTATGAAGCATATCCTTTTTATATGTCCTATGAGACATATTTTCACAACAAAGCGGACTATGGGGATTTTTATCTGCAGATGCGGAAGTTTGAGCCTGCAATGGTTCGCTGCGTCACCTGGGAGGATACATGCTTCCTTATGATGTTAATCGATGTGATTGACAGTATGAGCAAAGAAATATTTGAACATTACAGATCCTTAAAGGAAATTTTTAAAAGGACGATAAAAAAATGTATGCCGGCACTTACCGGCGGGGAAACAGAGGAAAAAGTGAGCCTGGCAATGGGATATGTTATCGTAAAAGCCTGCAATTTAAAGCTCCTAAACGGAGAAAAGTATGTTCCCACAGGGATGAAACTCATGGACGTCCCTCAGGGATACGGGGAAGATGAGGTTATTGCCGGGCTTTCTATGATGGCGGAAAGTGTGAAGCGCCAATACCTGAAATATGAGTAAAGAAAAATTTATCATCAAAGGAGAATAACATGGACATTCGGATGATTATGAAGACAGCCAGGAGTGTGTCTGTGGAGCTGTACGACGGCGGCATATATTACACCAAGAAAAAATATGATATTTTTTTAAATGGGGAAAAGTGGCAGAATACAGATACGGTGGTCACTACCCTTTACGGTTTAAAGCCGGACAGCAGATATAAAATAACTGTGGCAGGGGAGGACGGCAGGGAAGAGGGCAGTTTAAATATTACCACGGAATATGAATTTGTCACCTTAAATGTCAGAGATTTTGGGGCAAAAGGGGACGGCGTTTCCGATGATACAAGTTTTATCCAGGCCGCCATATCTTCCTGCCCCAGGGACAGCCGGGTATTAATCCCAAGGGGCACCTATAAGGTTACAAGTTTGTTTTTAAAAAGCGATATCAATATAGAGCTGGCAAAGGGAGCAGTTTTAAAGGCGGATACGGAACGGTTTCATTTTCCCATACTGCCGGGGCTTATTGAAAGTTATGACGAGATGGATGAATATAACTTAGGCTCATGGGAAGGCAATCCTTTGGATATGTTTGCAGGCATTATCTCAGGCATTGAGGTGAGCAATGTAAAAATCTACGGACAGGGAACGGTGGACGGAAGTGCTGATTTTGACAACTGGTGGAAAAATGAAAAAGACATGGTTGGGGCTTTCCGGCCCAGGATGTTATTTTTAAACCACTGTGACAACATAAAAGTCCAGGGCATCTTTTTCCACAACAGCCCGGCCTGGACCATACACCCCTATTTTTCCAGCAATCTGGTATTCTGCAGCCTGAAAGTGGAGAATCCGGCCCAGTCTCCAAACACCAACGGGATTGTTCCGGATTCCAGCGAATATGTGGAGATTTGCGGCACCCGTTTTTCTTCGGGAGATGACTGCGTGGCTGTAAAATCTGGGAAAATTTACATGGGAAGAAAATATAAAACCCCCTGCAGAGAGCTGCATATATACCAGTGCCTTATGGAAAACGGCCACGGGGCTGTCACCATCGGCAGTGAGATGGCCGGCGGAGTCATTGACCTTTTGGTGGAAAAATGCCGGTTTAACAATACAGACAGGGGCCTTAGGATAAAAACCAGAAGAGGGCGGGGCAAAGACGCCGTGGTTGACCAGATTACTTTCCGTGATATTGAAATGGACCAGGTATTGGCACCTTTTACCGCAAATGCATTTTATTACTGTGACCCGGACGGAAAAACAGAGTTTGTCCAGTCCAGGGAGAGCCGTCCGGTAAATGAGGGCACCCCGGAGCTTAAGACTTTCTGCTTTGAGAATATTACGGCAAATAACTGTCATGTGTCCGCCACTTATTTTGAAGGGCTTCCAGAGAGAAAAATTGAACAGGTAACTATGCGGAATATTACGGTAAACTTTGCGGAGGATGCAAAGTGTGATTTGCCCATTATGTCGGAGGGAGTGGAGCCATGCAGCAAAAAAGGGGTGTTTATGAAAAATGTTGCCCACCTCATCTTTGACAATGTAAAAATGTTTGGCCATGAGGGGGAGGTAATGGAGACTCCCGATGTGGACAGGGTAGATTTGATATAGGAAAGAACACGTAATAGTGAGGAGATTATGAAGCTGGTATTTGCTTTTGGGAGGAAGTATGATTAGTTTCATGAAAAAAATAATACAGCGGTATTATGAGAAATTTTTAAATAATGAATTGCCCATACGGAAAGTACTTTTTAATCTGATATTGTTTACAGGAATTGCAGGGGGCGCCTTCTCCCTGCTTTTATCCATGTTTGCCAGGCTTCCCATAGGGCAGATTACAGTTGTGGCCACAGCGGAAGTCATTTTAATCGGATGCTTTTATATTGCAAATTTTAAGGGGATGATGCGGCTTGCTTCCGTTATTATCTGCCTCGGAATTACGGTGGTGCTTTTTCCCATTATGTTTTTTTCCGGAGGCGGGGCATACAGCGGCATGCCTTTCTGGTTTGTTATGGGCACATTGTTTACATTTCTCTTAATTGAGGGAAAACTTTTTTATATTCTGCTGCTTTTTGGAACAACGGTGCACACGGCCTGTTTTCTTTTGGCCTATTACCATCCGGAACTTGTGATTGATATTGATACAAAAGCCGGGACATACCTGGATATCTGGCAGTGTATGATGGTTTTATCCTTTGCCATAGGGATTATCATTAAATTCCAGGTAAGGATTTACAATAAGGCTATCGAATTGAACCAGCGTCAGAACGAGCAGCTGGAATATTCCAAAAAAGAGGCGGAGCGGGCAAAGGAGAAAGCGTTAAGCGCCAACCAGGCAAAAAGCAATTTTCTGGCAAATATGTCCCATGAAATCCGTACGCCCATCAATGCGGTGCTGGGGATGGACGAGATGATTTTAAGGGAATGCACCGACGAGAATATCTGCGAATATGCAAGGAATATTCAGATTGCCGGGGGACAACTGTTAAGCCTCATTAACCAGATACTGGATTTTTCCAAAATAGAATCCGGCAAAATGGAAATTTTAAAAGTACAGTACGAACTCAGTTCCCTGATACAGGATTCCTACAGCATGGTAGAAGAGCGGGCAAGGAAAAAGAACCTGGAATTTAAGGTGATTTGTGATGAAAATATTCCTAGGACTCTTTTGGGAGATGAGGTGCGCATGCGCCAGATTATTGTAAATCTTCTCACAAATGCCATTAAATATACGGAAAAGGGCTGCGTAACCCTAAATGTCCAGGGAAAATGGAAAAATGAAGAGGAAATTCTTTTAACCATATCGGTAAAGGACACGGGGACAGGGCTGTTAGAGGAAAACAGAAAACAGCTTTTCCAGTCTTTCCAGCGTCTCAACGAAGAAAAGAATTACAATATTGAGGGAACCGGCCTGGGCCTTGCAGTGGTAAAACAGCTTCTTGAACTTATGGAGGGTGAAATCCGCGTGTACAGTATTTACGGGGAAGGCTCAGAATTTGTGATAAAGGTAGCCCAAAAGGCAGTGGATAAAACTCCTGTGGGGAATTTTGCAAAGCGCTATGAGCAGATTCATCCCAAAAATACCCTTTATCATCCGGAGTTTACCGCCCCTGGTGCGCAAATCTTAATTGTGGATGATGTTCCCATGAATATCACGGTGGCAAAAAATATGTTAAAGAGCCTGAAAGTCCAGGTAGATACCGCATCCTCCGGGCAGAAATGCCTGAATTTAATCCGGGAGAAGCGTTATCATCTTATCTTTATGGACCATATGATGCCGGAAATGGACGGAATAGAAGTGTTCCACAAAATGAACGAGATGCAGGAGTCGAAAAATCACGGTGTCCCGGTGATAATGCTCACGGCAAATGCGATTTCCGGGATGAAGGGAGAATATCTTTCGGAAGGATTCCAGGACTATCTCTCCAAACCTATGCGGGGCAGAGACTTAGAGCAGATGATTAAAAAATATCTTCCCCGGGAATTGATACATGATTTCCACCGGGAGGAAGAA
>Ga0137307_102370_pt1 | contig 13228 bp, 23 predicted proteins | sample NAcewD2O_March_2_FD_97180 | JGI IMG/M metagenome (GOLD analysis project Ga0137307, IMG submission 97180) | Mouse cecal microbial communities from Vienna, Austria - N-Acetylglucosamine amended D2O_March | ecosystem: Host-associated > Mammals > Digestive system > Large intestine > Cecum | place...
TCATCTGAAGTATTATCCCAAACACGGATATTGCCGTTCATATCCTGTATAATCCATACATCATTATCACAATTACTATTCAATATGTAAAATTCATAATCTTCTGATTCATCAGATATGAAAGCATGTTTCCCAAAACAGAAATGAATACCATCTAATTCCTCCGCATCAGAATCTTTCCTATATAATACCGGCTCCGGTTTATCATAAACCGCTTCTATTTCAGTAATTACGCCATCGACTTTGACATACTGCTTTTCCTTCCTATTGATAAATTCCCACGCATCCGCTTCACTTGGAAAGAATCTGATCCCCTCATACATCATATATTCTCTGGTGTGTGTCTCTGTGCTACTATAATGCACACAGAATCCATTTTCAATCCCAAGTCCAGGTTGATATTTCATAGCCTTTACTGGTCTTGTATGATATTCCTTTGCGTTTAAACTGAATATCTCATTCAATTTAAAGTTTTGAGTATTCATAATTATATTACCCCTTTCAAAGCCTCTGAAAACTTTTGCTCTAATCTGATTTTATTAAGATGATACTCAATATACAGCCTATAATCTGGCATATCCTTATCATCAATCGTCAATACTGTACCTGCTCTTTCCTTATAATAAGTACATCCATAACATTTATTGGATAGATTATCAGCTATAACTTCCCCATCTTTCAATTTTCCAAATGCACCAAACGGACAACGACAACCTTTTGTACTGTCATCATATACAATCTGTACTGGATATTGGCACATAGGGAATCTATTATAATAAGCTTTCTTTTCATCAGGTGAATATAATCCGTATTCCTTACATTTATCATGTGGCAGTACTCCTAAACGATAATCAATCCAGTCCTGCGGTTTCATGTGATAGCTTGTCCCTTCAATAAAACTATTGTATACAAGCTCCTGTGATTCCAATGGCAGCTCTGATAAATATTTATCCATTTCATAATCATATTTGTACCGCTGGTCTATCTCCTCATCTACAAATTCAACATCAAGATCTTCGCTTTTCTTTGTATATGACATATTTCCATACACTATTTTCATATTCCATATAGGCTTGTCATTCTGACTATCAGTAAAGCAAGATTCACATAGCTGCAGTTGAGTACTAAAACTATCAAATCTACTACCATAACCACAATCAAGTATATGTATATGATAAATGATATCAAATTCTTTAAGACATTTCCAACATAATTTATCAGTATTGCAAATTGCTTTGATTTTCTTTGTTTTCGCATATTCCAATGGTCTAATACCTCTCTTCCTTACGAATTTTCTCCAACTTTTCCTTTTTTCTATTCCTATATCTTACCTTTGCCCTCGGCTTATACTTATCGCAGTGCTGGCAATAATGAGCATGATTTGCTTTTCTGCCTTTTTTGCACAGTCCAGCGCATACATAATATAAGCATGGTGTTTGTCTATCTGTTGCCATTAGTTGAATCCTCCTGACTGACTAATTCATATAACTTTACCTTATCATTCTTTAATTGTTCTTTGAGTCTAATATTATCCTGTCTCTTTTCTTCTTTTATCGCTTCTTTTACAATATCCTTAAAATCAGATGTATTGTAATCATGATTAAGTGTTGTGAAGTAATGTTTACACAAAGTATATTTTATCTCCGTAATACACACTATCGGATTGTCATTGATAAAATATGTATACTTCTTAGGGATTCTTTCATCCCACCCACAATTGAAATAGCTACACTTAAACTTTTCTTCTTTTCTGTCTATGGTAAGTTCACGTCCTTTGTATTCGATAGTAATAGGAAGTTGCCACATCTTCTTATGAAACTTCTTACCTAAGATATCATTTTCTTTTTCATCACGTACTATCACCAAAAATACAGAAAAAATTAATATGATAAAATACGACCATTCACAATTTAAAATATTTTGAATCATTTCCTATTCCTCCGTATACTTCCATTTATCATATAATGCTTTCATTTGACTATGTAATAACTGCACTGTTTCACATACATTTCTCGCATCAGCATCTACATTATCAGATAACTCTTTATACATATTTCCAATCATCCACTTCCATTTACTAATCTCTTTAACACGTTCATAACTTCTCCCTGAAATTGGATTAATAAATTTTATATCATTTATATTCTTGTCCAATTCATCTATCTTTTGTTTCATTCCTTTTTCACAGTCATAAGTACACAGACAATGATTAACATTACAATTATAGCAATGACCTATATATGAATCATCTGGATTCATACAAGTCTCATGTATAAAAATATCTTCATCATTACTAATTGAGATACGCAACTGGCACTCTGTATAGTTTGATAAAATCTTTCCCTCTGACGTATTCAAATTTACACTTGCTATTACTTCATCACTCTCATGATCATACACAAATATAATTTTATCATTTTGTATTTTGCAAAAAATATCATTACAATATTTATCTGAATACGCCATAAACAATCTGTTGTATTCTTCTACACTTAATTTAACTTCAATCATTTTGTTTTATTTCTCCGTTTCCTTCTCACATATAAATCCATACCCATCTGCAAATTCTTTCATATCATTAAATCCAATTGGTGATTCCCAGTTTCCTGCCACTTTCCCACGCAAAAACAACCATTTAATGATTTCTGCTGGACGAACTAATATCCTGTCTGCAAACTCTCTGATTGTCATAAAATCAGGAATGTCAATCTTCTTTAACTCAATTCCATCATCAATAGTTTCAAGAAAATCTGACCAGCTAACATCATCTACTGGATCACAACTTTCTATATATTCTTTTGCATCTTCCAGACTGTCAACACCATCAACAATGATTGTTCCTTTTCTCATTACCTGCAATCTATATACTGCCATATGTTTTGATCTCCTCCATTATCCTATTTGCACATCTTATCAATGCTATCCATAATATCAATCAAATGCTGTTTACTATCAGTCAACCAGTACAATTCTCCATTGGCTTCAATCGGCTTTCCAATACTGCATTGATGCTGAATATGATCCATTACTTGTTTCCGTCCTACCTCCATACCTAATCTAAAAATCTCATTGTTTATCAAATCCATGTTGTTATTGCTCATACTGTTTATCCTCCATTCATTTATGTGTAAATAATCAATACTGCTGCTATAATACTACCTACAACAATTTGCAACACAGTCCATATTGTTATAGGCTTTTGTTCTTTTTCCATTTAAAAATCTTTCCTCCTGTCCTATTCTTCTCATCGGTTCACCTCCTCTTCATGTGCTTCTATATACTAAATGCCCTTTTTAGAAGTGATTTTCCCTACTTCATGATAAAATTTTTACAGAAGTTCTGCTTTTTCTTTTATCTTTTCCAAGTTTGGATGCACATACTTCATAGTAGTATTCAAAGAAGAATGTCCAGCTTGTGCCGCTATCTCTTGTATCGTAAATAATCCGCTTTCCATAGCATTACTACAATAAAAATGCCTTAATGTATGTGGAGTAATCCTGTCACTAACCGAAGCAAAAGCAATATTGATAGTTGATCTGTTCAATTTCTTTCCTTGCTTATTACAAAAGAGATATTCACTTTCAACCTCTGGTTTTCTGATTTTCACATATTCCCTTATGGCATTGATGACCTTGCTATTTACAATAACGCTTCTCTGTTTTCCACCTTTGCCATTCCTAACTAAGATCACATATGTTTGATAGGAAATGTCTTGTAACTTTAAATCCAACACCTCCGATATTCTAAGTCCTGAATATGCTATTAACGTTGCGATAGTGTAATTGCGTACATTGGAGCAACCTTCAGATTGTAGTAGTTTCTGCCGGAATGTATTTACTTCTTCCTTCGTTATATCCGTAGGATTGACTAAATTTTCATGTATTTTTATATAGTCCGTCTTCTTAATAACAATTTCGTCCGGCTGCATAATTCGATTGTACTTTGCAATAGATACTAATTTCAGATTGATTGTCTTTCCACTCAACGGATGATTTTCACCTGTTTTATAATCTGTCTTCTTTATATTTTTCAAATATGAAATATATTCAAGAATATTCTGTCTATACAAACGCTTAAATTCGATCTCGCCGCTTCCTAACAGCCAATCAAAATATTCCTTTATATGACAGATGTATGTGTGAATTGTTCCCTCGGCAATTCCTTCTTCTATTAATGACTTCTCAAATTTTTCCAAACCATACATATTAACAACCTCCGTTTCAACTTTGTTAAATTTTTATTTTTAGGTTTCTTTTCAACTTTGTCGAATTTTAATATTTCCATCTACTAATAAATACCCTTTTTTTTAACAAAATTGACCCTTTATTTAAAAATAATTTACTGAATTTTCAGAGTAAATATTGTATATTTTCCGTTTGGAAGGTATCATATAGATGTAACCAGATAAAAGAATGGAGTGATTATTATAGATATAGAACTGAAAGACCATAACCATATAAAAGAATTTTTCCATAAACTACATAACAGACTGGAAGACCTAGCATTTTCCATCATTCAACGGATTCCAGAGAAATTTATCCCTCATTGGCTTATGAATTGGCTTGAAAAGTATTTAGACAAGCGGATCAGCGAACTAAAACAGCAATCCATTCAAATGACCTGGCGTAATATGTATCTGCAAAATGCCGTTAATGAAATCCACTCAGCAGACCACAAAGAAAGCACCCGCAAATGAATAGTTCATCTGTTGGTGCTTCTCCCAATTTAACATTTTGATTTCCCGACTAAACAAGTTAGACTGATTCCAAAATGTTAAGTTTTTTACATACTCGCTACAGCTTTCCGCTTTAATGCCCTTCTCCGTTCAATCTCTCTTTCTGCTTCTTTGCCGGAATTATTGTAATATTCAACTTTTTCCGCTATTGTCATATCTTTTGTCCGTTCATAATTCTGTTCCCTGATCTTGTGAATATCCTCAATCGTAAAATCAGGACTAATAACCAATGCTTCCATAATCATCCCTCACTTTCCAATAATACAGATGGATTTATAATATCTATTCCTTTGTAACCTTCCAGATTAGTAATTGCCCTTATGCCTCTGATTGTCTTGATATTAACAATATGCTTAAAATTCCATGATATGATGCAGTCACAAGCATTAACAACGGCTGCTGCTATATGTTGACAGTCATCATAACTTTTTGGTGTTAATATACCCATATCAATAATTTTCTGTGCAAGTTCCAATATCTCTGCATTAATTTCCAGCTTAGTATATTCAATATCACTTAGATAATCATATAGTACATTCCTCTTTGGCTCTGAACATTTCTCTATTTCATCTAATGTTACCTGTGAAAGATATATATCATATTTTCCATTTACAAAATCTTTCCATAGTTCCAATGTGTCCTTCATGCGTTCCGGCGCATCTTCCTGTGAAAGATAACTTATAACTGATGTATCTAAGTATACCTTTAGTTTCCGCATAAAATATTACTCCTTAAATCTGATTTCATATGCCAACTCCGGCTTTAGATCAACTTTCCATTCAATTAAATCTTCTGGCTGACATTGTAATAACTGGCATATATCTTCAATAGTCTTTGTTGATACATCACACATAAAATCTTTTCCGTTGTGAGTGTCCTTGTATTTCTGTAGCTTTTGCTCAATCTCTTCCATTGTTGCACCGGTACACATTTTTAGTTTTGTTAATGTGCTTTGGGGTATCAATGCTTTCTGTCTAATAGTATATGTTGTAATTCCCTTTTCTTTCAATTTATTCCATAGTTTATTATAATTTACCATCATATTCTCCATTCAGTTATAATATACATTTGTATTCGTGTATATTATAACACTCCTTTCCCATTTTTTCAATTAGCACTGGCAGAAAATTTCCACCAGTGCCGACTAATTAATTACAACGCTTCCACCAATTTATGTATGATTTTTAGTTTCATATCCTTACTACACTTCTTTTCCGTTTGATATAGGAATATTTTTATAATCCTGTCCATAAAATCATCAGGGAGAATATTGCTCTTAAATTGATTACAAGCATAACAAGCCGCTTGCAGATTTTCCATAGAATCTTCACCGCCCATTGATAAAGGCACAATATGATCTAAAGTCATTTCCTCAAACAATAACCGCCGACCGCATAACTCGCACCGTCCACCAGATTTATTGTATATGATTTTCCGCTCTTCATCAGAATAACTTTTCCGCTTGATTTTGGCTTTATTCTTCTCTGTATCTATATAATAGTATCCAGCACATTTTCCAGGCGTTCTATTCCTTTGGTTAATCGCCCTCTCTACTGAATAAAAATCCTGTGCCTGTTCTATGTCTGCCACTTTAATTACTGCACCAGTCCTATTGTGCGCTATGTAGAATTTTCCATTCGTTAATAAAATCGCCATATTATCCACCTTCTTTTCTTAATGAAAGAAATATCCGCTTACAAACTTTTTAACTAATGCCTGATTGTAAACATTCTTTTCCTTCCATTCCTTGCTAAAATCACTTTCATACAAGCGATTATCATTTTCATCACATCCCCTTATACTAAGCGTAAATTTGCTATCCTTATCGCTTGAATGTCTGTCTATTTGTACCCAACAACCATCAATAGCATATTTCAGTACATAAGCATCTAAACAAGAAATATATTGAATATCTTCCGTATCGTCAAAAAATTTATCCCATGCCGATTTTCTTTCCATATTATCCACCTTCCTAATGATGTAGACTACCTATATATCAGACAGTCTACACAATCCGCTATTATCTCTCACACATTCCAATTAAACTAATCCGCATAAGCACGCCATTTTATATATTGGATTCCTTGCAATTTTCCGTCTACGCTCTGCTTCTGCCCTTGCTTTCCGTTCCATCCTGTCCATATAAGCAAGCCTATTATCCATTTCAAGATACTCAATCATCTGAAGCGGAGTAAGTGCCTTATATGGCGTTTTAAGGTTCCGATCTATAATCTGGTTTCCGTCTGGTGTATCAATAATTCTAAAATCAAACATAATATTTTCCGTCCTTTCTGTTATCCATATAACCGCTGATTTTCCATCACATCAGCCACAACATTTTTAATTTTTCCAAACTGCTTGTATACCCTTTTCGGCTTTAATCCGCTATTTTCCGCTATTTCTTTGAGTGAATAGCCTTGTAGCTTATCAAAGAAAATCCGCTGTTGCTCTGCTGTCAAAATGCTTTCTATCTGTTTAATGGTTTCGTCATATTCCAATGATGAAAGATTTTCCATTCCGCTGATTGACTGTCCTATATAAGCATCTATCTCATTAAAGCTAATATCCGCACCACATTCAGAACCTCTTTTTTGTGCTTTCTGTTCCCTAAAATGCCTATATACCGCACGTTTCATATACATATAGGAAACGGCTTCAAAGTTGCATTTTCCCCGCAATGCTTCATTATTCACGTAAATTTCCACACTCAATAGAAAATCGAAAACTACAATATCAAAAAATTCTTCCGCATCAAGTTTTGACAGTTTCAAAAACTTACTGATTAGATGATAATTTTTTGTTGCATATTGTCTTTCCGTTGGTGTAAGCGGTCTGATCTGTTTATTTTCCATTCGCTAACCTCCGTTTGTTGGGAGATTGCCACCGCTGACAATCCCCCTATATGTTCTATAAATTTTCCATAGCATCTTCCCATTTCTGATAATCGTCTATGTTTCCATATTCCATCGTGTCCCTGTAAAGTCTTTGTAATGCGCTATTGCGTGTCTTTGTGAGTGCTACTATAATTTGCATAACTTCCTTAAATTCCCAATCCCTATAGTCATCAATAATTACTACTGCTTTTCTTGCTATCTCACGATTGTTATAGCCTTTTTGACGCATATCAATAATAAGTTTTAATAGATCCGGCTCTGCATATCTGTAAATATTGGAATATATATCATTAAGAAATTCCTTTTCAACAACATACCGCTCCACGTTCTGCATCGGATCAATCCACCACGGCTCTATCCTGCTGCGTCTTTCCTGTTTGTGATCTTCATATTCATAATCTAAACGGACGGCTTCGCGTTCCATTGTATTTTTACCATTGTTATACTCTCGCCAATAGTGCATCATCCTACCGTTTAACCGCTGGAATAATATCTGTCTGAATGAAAAATTGATCTGCAATTCCGGCTTTTCGGTTACATACTGTTTAACCGCTGTGAGATAATCAAGAATCAATTCATCATAGAAAGTTTCTGCATCCAGTCTTTTACACTTCATATAGTCATAAATCAAATTATGGTTTTCAGGAAGTGCCGCAAATTCACGCTCCGCATTGTTCAATGGTCTGTTTGTATAGTTTGCATTGCCTTTATTTCTCATAGTGTTTTACCTCCGATTTTTTTGATTGTTGGGGAGTTGTTACGCTCCCCTTTGTTGATTTCTACCGCTGACTGATTAAAAGAAATTGTCAATCATAGCTTTTACAATGACTTTTTTCAATTCGTTCTGATATTCTGATAAGTCAACATCAATACTTGCACTTGTGAAAATTCTGTCGTCTGCCTTATCCTCAATATCAATTTCAATACGATATGAAAACTCTTTATTGTCAACAATGATATGTAATGACAAAAAGGTATTTACTCCGGCATCCGTCCAGTGCAATTCTTTGTTTTTGAAACATTCCCATTCCTTTACCATCTGCATATGTTCAGCTTTTGCAATCTCCACGGCTTCATTGATCTTGTTCTGAATATCTGCTGATACTGATTCAATACCGATAAATACATCAAGTGTATTTTCGCAAAACTCGATATCGTTCAAATTAATAGTTCCGATTGTTGTTGTAATGTTCTTTCTTTTCATAGGTCATACCTACCTTTCTTTGATATATTTGATTGATTTGTACGGCTTTTGATAAGCCGATAGGGTATGTGGGGAATCGAACCCCACACAAGAACCGTTTACCCTTTTACTGCTGGACTATTTCACCCTTAACACGTTATAAGAAGTTGTTTTCTCAAACGGTTTCAAGTCCTCACCTAAAATCTCTGTCAACTTCTCTTTGTCTAATGTTGTCCGGCTCTGTGGCTTGTATGTGATTTTTGCCGTGTTGGTGATTTCCGTATCAATTTTATTTTCTGTCATGTACTCAATGATGGAATGCTCAACCGCTTTCAATTCGTTTTCAAGTTCTTCTTTCATTACTTTCAGGCTTCTAAACTCCTGTACCTTTGTTTCAAGTTCTTTCTTTGTCATACACATAATGACTACCTCCTAAATTTGATATATTTGATTGTTTTTTGGGGCTGTCTTGCTTGACCTTGTAATAACTATACACTTTTATTCGTGAATGGTCTATTGGTAATATACACGAATAATCGGGAATATTTTTGTTTATTTTGTACACCTATATTCGTGTACTTTATCATTGACAGTACACCTTTATTCGTGTATAATTGACTTAACAACAAATCAATCAACTATATATTTTTAAGGAGGACAACAACAATGATCAAAACAGTCACATACTTTGAATACCAGACATTAAAGGTAATTGGCAAAAAGATAACCGTATTAAGAGCTAACGACAATACAGCAACCATTGTTATAGGTAAGTAGACAAAAAGCAATCACAAACATTCATCAATCAACAAACAATAATAACCATTAATCAATCACATTCAACCCAACAATCAGTTCTCTAAGCAAAGTAGTACCACGTCGGCAGTTGAATCAATTAGTTGGCAGTGCTGGAAAAGTAGCAAGAAACTGTTTAACAGGCTGAATCAAGAATATAAATTAGGAGGTCATGATATATGAAGTATTTTAATAATGTAAACGCATTGGAAGATCTGAGACGGCAGTACAAAGAGCTGTTGAAAAAGTATCATCCCGATAACCCACAAGGCAGTACAGAAGCGTGTCAGGAAATCAATGCTGAATATGATAGACTGTTCAAGGTACTGAAAGATAAGCATGAGAGCAAGCCAGACAAGACGACAGACAGTACAAATACAAAGCAGACAAGCTACAATGACAACAAATATGACTGGGAAAACGACAAGGCATTGCGTGAGATATTACAGAAAATCATCAACTTTGATGGGATTGAGATTGAAATAATTGGCGCATGGTTGTGGGTATCAGGTAATACATACATTTTCAAGGATGAACTGAAAGAGATCGGATTCAAATGGGCTTCACAGAAAAAGCAATGGTATTTTCATACTGATGCATACCGCAAAAGAAGTCGCAAGTCATTGAGCATGGACGATATCAGAAACTATTACGGCAGTACAAAAGTACAGACTGATTCAAGGGTATTGCTGGAAGCATGATAACAAGCGTAGTCACAAGTAAAAAATTAGGGTGTAACCATACAGAACGGCTACACCCTGACATATAGAATAAAAGGAAGGTATAAAAGATATGACAAGAGAACACTTTGAAAACAATACGGCATGGAAAATGAGTTATGAAGAATATCAGAAATGCGACTGTACACAATGCGACAATAAAGATTGCATACACCGCAATGCTTTCAGGCGTGTACCTGTTATTGATGGCGGTTTAGGATTATGCCCCAACTTGAAAGAATCATAAAAGCAAAACGATAAACAGATATTCAATGATATATGATAAAGGCTATGTGCTTCAATGCTCATAGTCTTTTTATGTGCGGTTTATTTGCTTGTAATTGTATGGTTATCATGCGTTTTTAGGCTTATTTTCGGCTTGAAATGGCTTCATTGATATATTTTAGGGTAATACCTGGAAAATGGCTAGAATCGGCGTGTAACTGCTTATTTGTAGCTTTATGCGGTCTGTATGATGATATAGGGCAACATATGCCAAGGGTGTATGCCGGTAGGTTTACATTATATTTTTCGGACTTTAACGTGGAAAAGTGCCCATCTATTGCACTTCGACACCAACTCAAAATTTCAGCTCCGAATCAAATATACAGGGGGATAGGGGGGGTACGTTTCAATCCCCAATATAAAATTCCATATATAAGGGTATACTCTATATAAAATATACCCTTTAATAATGCTTATAATCTAATGTACACGTTAAAATTTCAGACATAACACTTTTCCCCCCCTACCAACTTATCTTCTATACTACTTTTATCCAGAAATCAAAGATATACCATTGATTACTGGATAAGAATAGGCAGCTACATAAATCAGTGACAGGGAGGGGGTAATGTTTCCGTTTCTATATATAAAGTGTCATATATACCCTATACCCCATATACAAAAATACAAGAAAAAAATAAGGGACTCGCCATAATCAGCGAATCCCGTTAATCATTATTTCTTTTTCAATACAGCTTCATCCATAATGTTACCAATATCGTACATTATCAGTGTATCACCTTTTATCTCAAATCCTTTTATGCTCTCGCCTTCAGCAGACAAATATATTTCGCTGCCCTTTATATCATATGGTATCTCTTTGCTTACTGGCTCCATCCCTTCATAAACTGGCATATTTAAAATAACCGTTCCATTATCCTTAAACACCGCTGAAAATTCAGCATTGGCATTTTGATAATTTTCACCATAATATTCACCTATATTTTCCTGTTTGATATTCCCATTTGCCGTATTATATGATTCTATCACCCATTCGCCTACAACAGATGAAGAATTACTTCTTGTAACCAAAAATACAATAACCACAATTACAATAACCGCTACCATGCTACCTACTGCAATAATTTTCTTGTTCATTTGCATTTATCTCCCTTTTACATCATTCCAAATATGCCAACAATCCCTAAAATAAATCCGCACACAAGACCTACAATAATCAAATTCTTTATAAATCGCAAATCTCCAGCAATCTGGTGTATATCATCATAAAGTGGATCATTCTTCTGTGCAACTATTTTATTTTCAATTCGCTCTTTTTCTTTCTTCTCATGCTCTATTTCTTCATCTGACTTAATATTTTTAAGATAATCAGCCACCTTTTCATGTGTAGCATCTGAAATGACTTCATCAACGGGAATATCACCAGAATTATATGCGTTTATTTTACTTCTGCATTTACCACATATTCTATATGATTCATTATCGATTTGTATGTAATCAAAATCTACATCTAAAAACAGGATTTTCTTACCGCAACAGCTACAAGCATCTGCCATAATGCTATTTCTCCTTTTATACCTACAATAAATAGGGGGGGTATATTTAAATCTCCTATATATTTACCACCCTATATCGCCATATACCCCTATACAGAACTCCTATTTTTACCGAACTTTTTCACCGCATCCCAATAACTGCAATAAAACATACAGATTTTGGGATAGATGGTATCCTAATAAAAGTAAGAAATCATACAATAAATGGGATTATATCACTACACAAATTCTTCTTACTAAACATATTCTTTCCTACATCATTCATGCTTACTGGCTACAGCATACATTATACTAAATATCACTCTTGTAATCAATGATTTTCAGTTTCTATTCTGGTTTGATAAATTGGTAAAAAAAATGGCTATATCAGATAAACAGTGTTATCCAATACAGCCATCATATCACTCATCAGGCCTTAAATCAATTACTCCTAAACCTGAAATATCATCTATCTTCATTTCACTTTGAAACCAATTTAAGTTTTCATTCTTACTCTGAATAAAAACTTTCAAATATTGTGGTATTGATTTTTCATTATGTTGTATGCCATTTACATCTAAATTATTATATTTTCTACCACTTACCACATTATCTATTAGCAATCTACTATTAAAAAGATTCATTACATGGTCAATTTCTTTATGGTTTTTCTCGAATACCAAATCTAATATTGACAATTTGAATGAATTATTTAGTAGTTGTGAATCTAATATTTTCATTTTTGGATTTTTATAGAGTATATCATATACAACATTGGCTAATGAAATATAACACCCATTAATACAATTTCTACACCACATAAATGTTTTTGAATTTATATATTGCACATTTTTTATTTGTTCTGACACATTCGACTTCCCAACAGAATAAAACATATATAAAGGAAGCGCATTTCTAACATTTGCAGAATCCAATAACAAATCAACTTGTGTTCCATACTTATTACCATAACTAATTAAAGAATAGTTATCTTTACCATTAGGAAACAACTTCTTTGCTTGTACCATAAATCTGTATGCATTGAATTTATGTCTTCCATTTTCGTCCGTTGTTAAAATCCACCATTCCCAATCACTTCCATTTTGTGCTTCTTCATGCCT
>Ga0137307_102371_pt1 | contig 13224 bp, 10 predicted proteins | sample NAcewD2O_March_2_FD_97180 | JGI IMG/M metagenome (GOLD analysis project Ga0137307, IMG submission 97180) | Mouse cecal microbial communities from Vienna, Austria - N-Acetylglucosamine amended D2O_March | ecosystem: Host-associated > Mammals > Digestive system > Large intestine > Cecum | place...
CTATGTCAAATTCATGGGCAATCGCCGGGATATGCAGAAGGCAATTGGTGCTCCCTGAGACAGCTGCATGCACAAGGATCGCATTTTCAAAACTATCCATGGTAACGATATCACTCGGACACATATGCGGTATGGATGCAAGCTTCACCGCCTGCTTCCCCGCCTCCCTGGCAAAAGCCAGAAGATCCGGGCTCGTCGCAGGCATCAATGCACTTCCGGGAAGCGCAAGGCCTAAGGCCTCTGCCATGATCTGCATCGTCGAAGCCGTACCGATGAAGGAACACGCGCCGCAGCTCGGGCAGGCATTGCATTTTGCCCATTCAAGCGTCTTCTCATCGATCTCTCCCCTCTGATATCTGGCGCTGTACATCCCTAACTGCTCCAGGGTAAGCATATCAGGTCCTGCGTTCATCGTCCCTCCCGGCACTACCACGGAAGGGATATCCACTCTAGAAAGCCCCATCAGATTCCCGGGCATCCCCTTGTCACAGCTTGCCAGGTATACCCCCGCGTCAAAAGGCGTTGCATTGGCATGGATCTCGATCATATTCGCGATCATCTCGCGGCTTGCCAGGCTGTAATTGATCCCGTCTGTTCCCTGGCTCTCCCCGTCACAGATATCCGTACAATAGTAACGCGCACCATATCCTCCCGCTTCTTCAATTCCCACACGGACCGCTTCTACCAGAATATTCAGATGGCCGCTTCCCGGATGACTGTCGCCATAGGTGCTCTCGATCATCACCTGGGGCTTTGACAGATCCTCAGTTCTCCATCCAGTTCCGATACGCAGCGGATCCAATTCCGGTGCAATTTTGCGTATTTCCTGACTTCTCAATTCCATAATCTCTCTTCTCCTTTCTCTAAAAGCAATACAGCATTGCAACATCTGACGTCTTATGTTATTGTGGTTTCATTATAATATTTTACTTATCTTCACGCAATACATCCGATGTATGTATTCTTCATTCTATCTTTTGCACAAAAAAAGAAACTTTTCGTCACACGAAAAGCTTCCATTTTGTGCATTATGTCTATTCTGTTTTTTTGAGTCATTTGAAAAAAGTCAAATACATCTGACGTGTTATCTTACCACATATCCATTACAATTCATGATTTACTATCTCTTTCTTCAAGAAGCCTCATAATCGTCTGACGATTAAAGGTCAGATGCATCATCATAGCGCATTTGGCGCCTACAGAATCCCTCTTACATATTGCCTCCGTGATAGCCCTGTGGGTCTGCAGCGTTTCTTCTTTTAATAAACGATGCGTCAGATTGGCAAATGTATAGACAGCCGTATTGATTACCGGAACCAGTGTCTCCACCACCTGATTCTTGCTGCACCGCGCTATGCAGGTATGAAATTCAATATCTTTGCTGATATGATTATGACCGCCCTGATATAGCTGCTCCGTCTCGTCACACAGACGCTTCAGCGTGACCAGCTCGTCCTCGTCCGCATTCCTGCAGGCAATCGCCGCGATCTCCGGTTCGATCATAAGACGCACCTCGAACAGATCCAGCGCCATCTTATACTTATCCTCCATCTTCCCAAATCCCAGAGGATCCTCATCCAGAGTGTTCGTACTGATCACATAGGTCCCGGAACCTCTGCGCACTTCCAGTATCCCCCGGGATACCAGCCCTTTTACCGCTTCCCGGATCGTGCTGCGCCCCACGCCGAACCGCTCTGCAAGCTCGAATTCATTCGGGATCTTCTGTCCCGGCTCAACCGGCTCCTGCAGGATATATTTCATCAATTCATCCTCGATCTGTGCACCCAGGGGCTTCTTGTTCTTCTTGTCAAAACTATACATTCTTATATTCCTCCGGAAGCGCTTCCTGCATTGAAGTTACAAGCACCTTCGTATTCCCGCATTTCCTATTCTTAATCTCCCGCCAGATATCTACTGCCGTCTCCTGCCTTCTGTCCGTATCTGCCTTATTCAGTACAACCATATATTCCATAGATCCGGCAATTCCTTTTCTTCCCGCCCGGTCACTCACAGCAAGCATCACAATATCCTTCGACTCAAGTATATCCCCCGCATCCTTTTGCAGGAAATCTGCCGCCATCTCCGCCCGGAAACATACCTCACTGATCCGTCTTCCCACCGCATCCAGCCCGTATACCGACAGGACACAGGTTATCTGGGGCAGAAGCGCCGGCTCATGCTCTGCCGGGATCTTAACCGGAAGCCGTCTGGCCCCGTCCGCCTCTATCAATACGGGACCAGGAATCTCAAGAACACGCTCAAGAACAACCTTAGGAAGAATCTTAATCTTCCCCTCCCCGGCTCTGGCTCCGGCAAATACACACCCTACATGCTCCCGGGTCTCCAGAATCTCTTCTACAGACGGGTCGATCAGAAATCCCGGGAAATCCTCTGCCTTCATATGTGTCGTTGTGATCACGGCCGGCTTCGCATCGGATGCCTGGTATTCCTTCGCCAGCCGTTTCAACAGCGTCGTCTTCCCGCCTCCGCCGACCGCCGCTATCCTTGGTTTTCCCTGCCGTTCAAGAGACAGGGCTTCCATCAGTGACGAGCTCACCTTAAGCTTCCCTTCTATCACCTCTGCAACCATTCTGCACACTACGTCAGCACCTTCTCCAGAATATCAAACAAAGCTTCCATATCAATGGGCTTCGCAATATGCCCGTTCATACCGCTCTTTAACGCCTCCTGCCGATCCTCCTCAAAAGCATTGGCAGTCATCGCTATGATCGGTATGGACGCAAGCTTTGGATCCTCAAGCTTACGGATCGTCCTGGTCGCCTCATACCCGTCCATAACCGGCATCTGCACATCCATAAGCACCAGTTGGTAATACCCCGGTTCAGAGTCCTTAAGCATATCAACCGCCTCCTGACCGTCTTTCGCGACCTCCAGCGTGAATCCCGCCTCCTCAAGGATCGCTTCCGCAATCTCCTGATTCAATTCATTATCCTCTGCCAGAAGGATACGGCCTGCGCGGAATGATTTCTGCTCCAGAATCCCGCCCTTGCGTTCCTCTTCCTCCGCATTGACGATCGAATGCAGACAGCTCCTAAGTTCTGATAAGAACATCGGCTTGCTGCAGAATGCCGTCACTCCGGCTTCTCTTGCCTCATCCTCAATATCCGTCCAGTCATAGGCCGTCAGAATAATGATCGGAACACCTTCTCCCATCTCCTTGCGGATCCTTCGTGTAACTTCTATTCCGTTCATATCCGGCAGCAGCCAGTCAATAATGTATACACTGTAAATATCGTCGCGCATGACCGCCTGACGGGTGCGCAAGACCGCCTCTTTTCCTGACAAGGTCCACTCCGCACGCATTCCGATCTGCCCCAGCATATAGGAAACGCTGTCACAGCTATTGAAATCATCATCTACGACCAACGCCCTGCAGCCCTTAAGCTGCGGGATATCCTGAGGAATCTTCTCCCCGGAATGCAGACGGAATGTAAATAAGACCGTAACCTCTGTTCCCACATTCTGCTCGCTCTTCACCACAATAGAGCCGTTCATCATATCAACGATATTCTTTGTGATCGCCATCCCAAGGCCAGTTCCCTGGATTCCGCTGATCGTCGAATTCCGCTCCCTTTCAAATGGTTCAAAGATATGGTCAACGAACTCCTGACTCATACCGATACCGGTATCCTTGATATTAAATTCATAATTAGCGCTGCCAGCAGGCGCCCCCGGCTTCTCCGTGATCCGAAGGCTGATGATGCCGCCCGCTCCTGTATATTTTACCGCATTGCTGAGCAGATTCAGCAACACCTGATTCAGCCGCAGCTTATCGCAATAGATCTCCTCATCGAAGACATCCACCGTATCTATATATAACTCCAACTGCTTGGCATGGACATCCGCCTGCAGAATATTCTTAAGCCCATGCAGGATCTCCGGCAGACTGCACTCCTTCTCATCCAGGTGCATCTTGCCGCTCTCGATCCGGCTCATATCCAGCACATCATTGATCAGACTCAGCAGATGATTCCCCGATGTCATGATCTTCTTCAGATACTCTTCTACCCTCTCCTTATGCTCGATATGCGTGATCGCCAGAGCTGTAAATCCAACGATCGCATTCATCGGAGTTCGGATATCATGAGACATATTGGACAGGAATACGCTCTTCGCCTTGCTGGCTCTGTTCGCCTGCATGAGGGCATCCTCAAGCAGACTCTTCTTCTCCATCTCCTCGCGCATCTCCACATCCACACTGCGGAAACCCATGACAACTCCCTGGATCTTCTCCCATGCTCCGGTCCGGACGACCTTCATCTGGAAATATCTCATCTCATCATTCCACAAAGTCCGGTAATTCACGATAGAGAGTTTCTTGTCCGACAATTCGTTCTTAAGGCCGTCTACAGAAGCCGCTAATCTAAGCATCTCCCTGTCTTCCTCATACACGAACTTCTGTATGTAAGTTTCCATGCACTCTTCCAACACCAGATCACCATGGAAGATCGAATCAAACATATGCATATGGTCGTCTGCGACCTGCAGATGTCTGCCTTTCCCTGTGTCAAGGTCAAAGAAGCAGACCATGTTATAATCCACGCTCAATGCCTGAAGCAGTTCCTTATTATGCTTCTCCTTCTCTTTCTCCTGCTGCTTCTGACGGGTACAGTCCAGAAGGAACCGCTGATAGAACAGTTCTCCGTCCTCCTTAAGGAGCTTAATATTACCCATCACATGCAGAAGCTCCCCATCCTTATGCTGGACGCTGTATTCTACACTGACGCTGTCCCCTTCTTTCTTAAGCCTCGTGATACACTCCCTGAGCCTCTCCTTATCCTCAGCCACGACAGAATCCGCAACCATGTTAAATCCTTCCGCGAGCATCTCCTCATGAGATTCGTATCCCAGGATATTGAGCGCCGCTCTGTTAACCCTGATGATACGTGTTCCGTCCAGAGAATGGCAGAGGATTCCGCAGTCCATACTGGTGAAAACCGTCTCCAGCGTATGATTCTTCCTGACGATCTCCTGTTCATAGGCGCGCTCCTGAGTCACGTCGATCGCGACACCCACTGTACCCATCACGCTCCCGTCCAGATCATACAGCGGAGACTTATAAGTCGTCAAAAGCTTGGTTCCATCACCGGTCATCACCGTCTCCTCAGAGACGAACGTCTTCTTCTTGCTCATGACCTCCCGCTCCGACTCGATACAGGCCGGATCGTCGAACTCCACATCCCAGATATACGCATGCCCGCGTCCTTCTACCTGCTTCTTCGTCTTATTGACCGTCTTGCAGAAGCTGTCGTTGACCTTCTCATGTATCCCGTTCTTATCCTTATACCAGATCAGATTCGGAATATGATTGATCGTTGCTTCAAAGAAATGACTAGTCTGCCAGTAATCCTTCTCTGTCTTACACTCCCTAAGCCACCTGAGAATATGAAATCTGCTCTCGGCGTCTGTCATCGGCATCGTCCATATATCATGGATCTCCTCCATATATTCTTCCAATAACAGAATCTGTTCCTTATCTGCAAGCACAATAAGACTGGCATCCGGCCTCTTCCCGGAAACCAGTGTCTTCATTATACTCACGCTGTCCATACCATGTAGATTCGCCAGTATTACGTCTGCCCCGGACGACAGCCCTTCTTCTGGTTTCTCACTCTCCATAAACTCATGGGTAAAATTCTCAAAAGGACGTATCTCCTTCACAATATCAAAAGTACCGCATGTATGACCTATTAAATAGAAATGAATATGGCAATGGTACATCTCTGTCCTCTCCTCATATATACATATAAAATAGTAAGCATTCTTTCACATATATATTGTAACAATTGTACAATTCGCTGTCAATACGGAGATACCCGTGTTTTCGACGCATTTGCGGTTCTCTCCCATGCCGTTTAAAATATTTTGCCAAAATAAACTCCTTTTTGCCGTTAAAAAGGTTATATTAATTGTAAGACGTTTTACATAAGGGAGATGAGCCTCGTGTTGGAAGATAAGGAACTGATCCGGCGGATCCAAAACGGACAAACAGAATATCTGAACAAGATCGCCGAAAAATACTATGACGACATATACTATTTCTGCCGCTATCAGACCGGCAGCCGGGAAGATGCCTACGATCTGGCACAGGAAACATTCCTGCGCTTCATAAGATATGTAGACCATTATCGGTACCGTAACCTGAAAGGATATCTTCTGACCATCGCCATGAACCTATGCCGGGAATATATGCGGGCAGCCGCGAAGACACATTCGCAGGAGAATATCATTGACCCCGCGGCCTGGCACAGTATTCTGATAAGTTCAGAAACGCCGCATGCGGACAGCCGCACGAGAACCTCTGAAAACGCGGTCTTACTTGCCGAAGCGCTCCTTGCACTCCCGCAGACACAGCGTGAAGCCGTACTTCTCCACCATTTCTACGGATATAAGAACCGTGAGATCGCACGGATGACAGGCGCTTCTTATGATGCTGTCAAATCCCGCATCAGGCAAGGACTCCAGAAGCTCGGCAAACTTCTGGATCCTGATGATTTCAGAGAACATCTATAAAGAGAGGAGAGATTATTATGACATCACATATACCAAAGGACGATGAATGGCGATTTCCATTGGACGAACGAAGGAAAGTCCAGAGCCTTGCCGTCATCCGCCGGGAAGCTTTAAAGAAACGAATCCGGCATTATCCGGCATTTCCGGAACACATATGGAACCAGCTTCGTTTCAGACCCTTAGATCAATGGCTCACCCAGGGAGGCGTCCTCATAGCCGCCATGCTGCTGGCGCTTTGGCTTCGCCGTGAGAACACCGGGAGCCTTAATTCAGTTACCGCCTGCTCCGTGTTCCTTGTATTTGCCGGGAATATCTGTTTAAATCATGCGGCACGCCTGTTTTCCTGGCATATGGCAGAGCTTGAGCAGACACTTTACCTGAACCTGAAGCAACTGATCTGTATCCGGATGCTGGAAGCAGGAATCGCCGATCTGATCATACTGGCGCTGTTTCTTGGAATTACCGGCCATAACAATACCATGGGGATCGGAGTAACCTTGCTCTATATGCTGGTTCCGTTTCTGTGGTCAGATACGCTGTACCTGCACATGCTGGTACACATAAGAAGCACCTCCTACGGCTTCCGCTCCTTCGCCCTTGGACTGCTCTGCGGTATCCTCGCACTGTTCCCGGTACTGTGGGCACCGGCATATGAGCCGGAAAACCTGATCATATGGCAGATACTGGCCTTCGCCGGCCTGTCTGTGCTGATCGCAGAAATATATTCTATACTTACGAAAATAGAAAGAGGGGATCATATATGCCTGAACTGACATTAGACCGCATTACCAAACATTTCAAGAATAAGATTGCCGTAGACAATGTCTCGCTCTGTCTAAAAGAAGGAATCTACGGTTTCCTTGGCGCAAACGGTGCAGGGAAGACCACTTTGCTCCGCATGATCTGCGGCGTACTTAAGCCCACCGCCGGAGAGATCCGCTATGACGGCGCCGAGATCGGCAGATTAGACGGCGATTATCGCTGTATGCTGGGGTATCTGCCCCAGGACTTTGGCTATTATCCTGACTTCTCCGCCCGAAGATACCTGGAATATCTGGCGGCATGCAAGGCGATTCCAAGAGAGCTTGCCCGCGATAAGGTGCAGGAAATGCTCCGCCTGACAGGGCTTGAAGCAGACCAGCGCGCGAAGATCAAGACATTTTCCGGCGGAATGATAAGACGTCTGGGGATCGCCCAAGCTCTCCTTAACGATCCGGAGATCCTGATCCTGGATGAACCTACATCAGGGCTTGATCCCAAAGAACGGATCCGCTTCCGCAATATCATCAGTTCTCTGTCCAAAGGACGGATCATCATCCTGTCCACTCATATCGTCTCCGATGTGGAATTTATCGCGGATAAGATCCTTCTCATGAAGCAGGGCAGGATCGAAAGCCAGGGCGCCGTTGGGGAAATCACCAGGGATATAGAAGGCAGGGTATGGGAATATCTGGCAGATCAGGAAGAAGCGCTGCGTATGAACGATATCTTCGCTGTCAGCAATCTGAAGAACGAGGGAGAGAAGGTCCGTCTCCGAATCGTCTCGGACGCCTGTCCCCGCGAAGGCGCCGTGCCGGTACATCCCGGCCTGGAGGACGTATATTTATATCATTTCGAGGAGGTATCAGAACATGTGGACAATCTGGAAAGAAGAGCTCTATAAGATCGCATCCCGCAAACTCGTCTGGCTGGGGGTACTCCTTCTGCTGGCGTTCGTCACCTTCCGTCTGTATTCGGAGCAGAACACCTACTCCTCGACGATCGACGGGAAGATCTACCGGGGCGCAGAAGCAATCAAGAAGGATCAGGAACTAACCCGGCTCTATGCCGGAACCCTGACTCTTGATAAGGTTGAGCAGATCTATGAGGAATATGGGTTTTTCTCTTATGATAAGGATGATAAGACACGGCTTGGGAATTACTGCAACTGGTTTATATCGAAGGAATTCACGAATTATATGCAGACCGACGGAGATGATCCAAGTCAGGTCCATTTCTACACGGGACAGGACTGGGAATACAATGCCGAACCGCTTCTCCATGGCGGAATCCGGTTCGACTATATCTACGGCTGGAGTGATCTTGCAGAAATATATCTCATGACCATTATCGTATTATTTATCCTGCTGATCATAGGGCTGACTCCTCTCTTCTCAGAAGAATACCAATTGAAAACCGCGGATATCTTAAGAACCACGCGGAGAGGAAGACAGAGCGGAATCTGGATGAAGATACTGGCGGCCTTATTCTTCTCTGTTGTCCTAGTCTTGGCAGTGACCGCCTATCTGTGGGGAATCTACCTTGACGTCTACGGCACTCAGGGACTAGACGCTTCGGCCGCTCTCTTAAGCTTCGCTTATGGATATTACCCGGAAACAGCCGCAGGATTCCTGGTATTCCTCTTCTTCCTTGGGCTTGCGGGGGCGATTCTCCTGACCGGGCTTACGGCGGGAGTCTCCGCATTCTGCCAAAGCCCCTTCCTTGCGCTGGTCATCTCTGTCGCCGGATTCCTGCTGCCAGTCTTCTGGATCAAGGTATTTGCTCCTACATGGATCCTTGGCCCAAGACTCACGAAGCTCGTAACCCACTTCATGGCATCCATGCCGGCATATCTCCCGCAGAATCCCGGATTCTCATTTTCCAGGGGGCAGCTCATACTGCACCTGTGTATCGCTCTGGCAGCCGGGACCGGAGGGATCCTGCTCGGATACCGCAGGTACCGAAGTGCATCACACTAATATGAAACTATACCAAATGTGCGATCTTCTCCGTAAGCCGTACAAACGGCTTGCGGGATACCGCCCACACCAGCGCTATGCAAAACAGGATCAGCAAGATGCTCTCCCCGTTGCTGCGCACCGACCCCAGGATGGTCGACCGGTACTTGAAACAGCTATAGATCAATCCGTGGAAGATATAGACTGCCATCGTCCGCTCCCCCAGATAGGAATAGGACTTCTTCTTCGACGGAAGCACCAGCATGAACAGATAGATCATCAAAAACGAGATGGCGTAGCACACCACTCGGACCAATATCCCCTCTGCCGGGGATAAGCCAAGCTCCTCATAGGAATACCGTCCGTAGAACACCTTAACCGATAACCGGTGATGATAGTCGTCGGCAAATAAGGATACCGCCAGAATCCCCAGGATCCCCAGAGCGCCCATATACCCCTGCCGATTACGGAATCTTGCAAGCCACACACTGTCAAACTCCATTCCCGCCAGGAAAAACGGGAAGAAGAACAGGATCCGCGGAATCGAGAGGAAATTCCCGATCCCGACCAATCCGACTGCCAGCCCTGCCGCCAGAGTGATCGGCATATGATAAGGAATCCTCCTGACAACGGGCGCCGCCAGTCTCCACACACATAACGCCATCAGATACCATAAGGTGAATTTGGGCCTGGTAAAATACAACTCCGTCTCTTTGTCAAGAACAAACGTATATAATAAGTAATAGATCACTTCATATACAAAATACGGGATCACAAGCCCGCCAATCAGCTTCTTCACCGAAGGAATCTTCTTCGAGAAATATCCCGATATGAAGATAAACGCCGGCATATGAAACGCCACGATTCCCCATTTCAGCTCATACAAGAACGGGTTCTGGTCATAGCAGGGCTCAATAAAATGACCGATCACAACCAGCACGATCAAAAGCACCTTATAATTGTCAAAAAGATATTCTCTTTGTTTATTCTCCATTCTGCCTTCCTCTCTGATATCAAATCTTGCCGGACAAAGCCGCCCGCAGGCATCCATCCATCATCAAGTATCCTATGGGTACAGTTTATTATGATAAGCTTTGCAGATGAAAAAATCAAGCTTGAAAATCAAAAAAATGAGTGATAAAATTATCAATAAATATAGTTATACTCCAAGAATCCTGAAGGAATTTGAGTATTATTCATTCTAAAATCTATTTATTCAGGGGGAATCTTATGAAATTTCTTGTAAATCGCAAGCTTGCTACACGTATCAGTATCATTACGACAGCAATCATCTTTGCAGGGATGCTTCTTCTATGGTTTGTCGTCTCCAGCCGCGTCGCTTCCATGGTAAAAAATAATATCACGAACCAGATGACCGACGCTGTGGAATCCAGGGCCGCCATTATCAACGACTATGTTGCTTCCGCAGAAGAATATCTTACGGCCTTTTCCTTGAGCAGCGAAGTTCACAACCTTCTCATGAATCCTGACGACCCTGCCCTGCAGCAGAAAGGGCAGCAATATACCGAGGATTTTGCAGCAGTCAAAGGTGTGTTCGAAGGACTTTATATCGGCACTCCTGATACATATATCCTAACTCATACCTCTCAGGGCGCGATCGGTATGACCACCCGGAAGGGTGATTCTCTGGACGTATTCCGCGATACCATACTGTCCAAGCCGCAGCTCACCAACCTGGGGATCATGGAGTCTCCGGGAACCGGAAGCATGATCATCTCCATGTATTACCCGCTCTTTGACAATGACAGGTGTATTGGTTATGTAGGTGCAGGCGTCTACGCCAGCCGGCTGATGGATGCTCTGCTGGATCTGGACATCGAAGGTCTTCCCAACAGCGAGTATGTATTCTTGAATGCCACGACCGGCATGTACCTGTACCATGAAGACGAAGAGCTATTGAATACCGAGACAACCGATAAGGGTTATCTCAAGATCCTTGAGAAGATTCAATCAGACGGCAGCACGCAGGCGGGCACCTATTCTTATCAGGATGAAAACGGCGTAGATCAGTTAGTTGTCTACAAGTATCTAAAGGACCGGGATTGGGTATTCATGGTACACGATAATACGTCGGAAGTCTACGGAGAGGTCGGTACTGTACGTTTTACCGTAGGTATTCTGTGTGCAGCCGTAGCGGCAGTCATTATATTTGTCACGATAGTGATCCTGCACCGTGTAGGACGGGAACTCATGGTTATGGAGCATTCCATCCGTCATCTGGGTAATCTGGAGCTTTCCGCCGATCAGGAACTAGTACAGCATTGCATAATTAACAGTGGATAATGTGCTTGATATCTGCGTCAGATGTGCGTCTACAAGCCGACGGCGTAGCGGGCTACGTCTAGGATTGGAGGCGTGCAGCTGGCACAGATAGCGAGTGCAGAATTCACTGCTAATTACGCAATGCTGTACTAGAGTCCTTCTATGGAAGGGCAGACGAGATCGGCATGATCGCACAGACCATCCATAATGTCTGCAACTGCCTCAGGAAGACCATCGAGGATATCGGACGGATCTTAGGTGAGATGGCCAATGGCAATATCGCGGTGGACGTCGTAAAGAACGAGTCTTATTATATCGGTGATTTTAAAGTCCTTGCCGAGAGCCTTAAGAGCATACGGACCCATCTTACAGATGTAATGCGCGATATCACGCATATCGCTAATCAGGTCAATAGCAGTGCCAACCAGGTGTCTGCCGAAGCGCAGGCCTTATCACAGGGCACCATGCAGCAGAAGGATTCTATCAACGGACTGGTGTCCAATGTCACAGATATCACCGCACAGATCCAGAACAGTACCGTCCGCTGCAACGACGCTACCGATCTGGTTAACCGGGCTACCGGCTATGCGGCCGAAGCCGATACGAAGATGGAGCAGTTAATCACCGCCACGAGGAATATCGACCAGTCCTCATCCCAGATCGGCAGCATTATAAAGACGATCGAAGATATCGCTTTTCAGACGAATATCCTTGCGCTGAATGCCGCTGTCGAAGCTGCCCGGGCCGGTACCGCGGGTAAGGGCTTCTCGGTTGTAGCCGACGAGGTCAGAAGCCTGGCCGGCAAATCTGCCGATGCAGCCGGCAGCACGAGCACGCTGATCGGCCGTTCGCTTCAGGATGTGAAGACAGGCACAGAATCCACTAACCATGCTATCTCTGCGATGAAGGTGATCGGCGACTGCATCCAGTCTATCAAGACATTGATGGATGATATCGCACTTGCCAGCGTCCAGCAGTCTGAGATGATCGCTTCTATAGAGAACAGGATCAAAGAAGTCTCTAAGGTGACAGAGGAGAATTCCGATGCAGCCGAAGAGAGCGCGGCAATTTCCAATGAACTATCCGATCAGGCAAAGACTCTGAACCGTCTGATCAGCCAGTTCCGTATACAGTAAGTTCTATCTTGTCATCTAAAAAGCAGCCGGGAAGGTTGAATTCATCAACCTCTCCCGGCTATTTTTACTGCAGCGCTAATCAGCCGTTTGGCATACATGCTATCGAAAATTTCTGAAAATACTTCCCGCCCTCACAGCAATCACAAGCGACGTTACGCCGGAAAACAGAACCACCGCATATTCGTATCCCTCACAGAATTCAAACAACACACCATACAGCGCATTTCCCAACGGCTGTGCACACATGGCGATCGTAAGAGCCACCGCGATCACCTTCCCGGTCAGGTTCTGGGGTGTCTCCGCCTGCATGAAAGACATCATCTGCACCGTAAAAACCGTCGATAGTATCATAATAATAAAGCAGCATACGGTGAGTACAAGATAATTGACCATCCCGGACGAAAACAAGATCAGCACAGCAGCTATTGGAAATATACATAAGGCGCTGGCAGTGATGAGGCTTCCAGCCTTCTGGATCGACAGTTTCCTGGCAAATATGCCCGCACCGATTCCTCCCGCCAGTCCTCCTGCCGCCAGGGCGCCCTGAGCATAAC
>Ga0137307_102375_pt1 | contig 13218 bp, 8 predicted proteins | sample NAcewD2O_March_2_FD_97180 | JGI IMG/M metagenome (GOLD analysis project Ga0137307, IMG submission 97180) | Mouse cecal microbial communities from Vienna, Austria - N-Acetylglucosamine amended D2O_March | ecosystem: Host-associated > Mammals > Digestive system > Large intestine > Cecum | place...
ACGACTTGGGTATGTACTAATCGTCGTCCATTGCGTTCAACATATCCACCTCATACTTTGTAAGACAAGTCGGCGTATCTCGCATAGCACCGCTATCAAACTTTTCTGCCGATATAGGCTTATCTTTTAGTTCCGAACTCTTGGCATTGAACAGCGAACATACTATTGACTTACTTATCGTAGTGTTCATTACTATCTCTTGTAGTAGTCTAACCATCTCGGTTATACATTCATCCGATACCGTTTTAACTTCTATTGCCTGTGGACGCTGTTCTTCTTCCAACCGCACCGTGTTATCTTGTTTACTCTCCAACAACAGCGGCAATCCGTATTGTAGCGCATCATTTACAAGCCTATTAAAGCTCTTATAGTGCGGCAACAGTTTTTCGATTATTTCGAGCATATAGCAATCCGTAACCGAAATATACTGCCTTGTATTGCCGCTTAATATAGCATCTCTATTCATTTAATCCTCCTTCCGAAAAGTGGGTTTCCCACTTGTTCGTTTTCGCTCGGCGAAAACCTCCAAAGTACAAAATGGTGTACTTTGCTTTACCTGCTTGTTTTCCATAGGGATAATGGTGCAGTTTGCCTCTCTTATGATTACCGTTTGCTTCCTTAATTTTATTTGCAATTTATACCTCCATTTGTTTATTTTGCGCAAGTATTTATAGACCACTTGCAAGTCTTTTTAATAGCACATAAGCATCACCTCCTTAAAATATCTCTCTACTTAACCAAGCACACTTATCTCCAAAACGTGGCGGTCTGAATGGAAATTTCGCAAAAGAATTTTTATACCCATCCATATATCCAAGGACACTTTTTTCAAAAAGTACACGGTCTAAGATAAAAATTTTTTAGTTCCTCTATATAACCAAGCACACTTTTCTTAAAAAGTTCGGGATCTAACGTAAAATTTCCTTCACTTAACCAAGCACACTTATAGGCAAAAATATAGACGCAGGGATAAAAGTTTTCTAAAAGTAATTGTCCCTCTACTATACCAAGCACACTTTTTCGTAGAATATTTATTCGTGGTCGAAAGTATCTCAAAAAAACACCCTTCACTATACCAAGGACAGTTTTCTTGAAAAGTTGACGGTTTGAACTTAAATTTCTTCAAATAATTTTTCATACTCCTCTATATATCCAAAGACACTTATAATCGATTTTGCAACCACGACGGTAAAAATTTTCACCAAATTTTAATCTTCGGCGCACGAAAAAGGAAGTCAGCTAAGTTCCGACTTCCTTAAACCGCTTATTAAGTTGTTATAGTTTAGCCTATGCAATCTGGCAATCTTTCTTTGTTATTATCTATATCTTATCGCCGTTTGCTACAATAGCCGAGCCGACATTGACTTCAACCGATTTGTTTCCATTTTGCAAAAACCAATCTTCAATACAATCTTTATATCTATCGGTTAAGCAAATAATTCTTTGATTTGCTGAGCCAATAATCCGCCGCCTTGTTTCTTTGTTATCGGCTTCGTAAGCTCCGTCGAGTACAGCATCACAGCCGCTCAATATATCTTTGGCTTCTTCGTAGAGTTTGCCCGTAAAAGATATAACACCCAAGCAGAGATTGCGTATCGCTTCGGTAAGCTGTGGCAGTCCTAGTTGTAGCGTTGGCTCGCCGCCCGAATACGTTACGCCCTCTATACCGAATTTTTCTTTCGCTTCGGTTATAATTGCAACAAGCTCGTCAAGTGAAAGAATATTTTTCGGAACAAGCGGTTGGTAATCGGGATTGCAACACTCACGACAGTGAATATTGCAACCCTGAAACCAAATGCACAATCGCTTATACGGGCCTTCGACTTCGGTGCATTGATTGATACTTGCAACGTTAAACTTAGTCATTATCGAATTCAAAATGCAATTTATCTTTTGCTACGCTAACAACAATTTTAGCACCTTTGAACGATGACAAATCTTGCTTGTTTTCAAACATAAACATTGCGAGTTCATCCAAAAGTTTATCGTTAATTGCATTGAGAATATCTCGACCGCCCTTGCTGCTATCCGCACCGCCCAAAATATAATTGATAAATTTGAGTTCATCATCGAATTCCAAATCGATACGATACTTTTCGGTGATAGCCTTCAGTACCGGGCGAAGTTTGGAACGCGCAATTTTGATACTAAATTCCTTGTCTTTAATGAAGTTAAACGGCACGATATTGCTGTACCCGATACGTCCCAAGATTTCGGGGCGCTTAATTTCATTGTCAAAATAGTTCTTTACAATTTTGATAAACTCATCGGCAATCTCATCGTTCGATCCGCTTGAAGATACTTCCGAAGCACCGAGGTTGGACGTAAAAATAATAACGCTCTCGCTGAAATAAACGGTTTCGCCCTTGCTGTCGGTAAGACGACCGTCTTCGAGAATTTGCAAGAAGATATCGAGGATTCGGGGATTAGGCTTTGCCGCCTTCTCAATCTCATCAAACAAAATGATACTGAACGGCTTTTCTTTTACGGCATTGGTAAGCTGTCCGCCCTCTTCGTAACCCACATATCCCGGAGGCGCACCAATGAGCTTTTGGTCGCTGTTTTCCTGCGCATACTCCGACATATCGAAACGAATACAAGCCTGCTCGTCGCCAAACAAGAATTTGGCAAGCGCTTTGCAGAGTTCGGTTTTACCTACGCCCGTAGGGCCGACGAAGAACAGCACGCCTTTGGGCGCAGAACGGCTTGAAGATTTGTGAATGCCAGTAAGCCCCATATACGCTTTCACAACAACCTTTTCAATCTTTTCGATTGCTTCTTCTTGTCCCACTACACGCTCGGCAAGAATTTTCTTAATCTTCTTCACGGCATTATAATCGAGCTTTTCCCAAGGGTTATCCTTCTCGCCATACTTGAATAAAAGATACAACTGCTCAAAAGGCATCTTTCCCTCTTTGCGAGAAAGCCTTGCAAGCTGTATGATTTCACGGTTGGTAAAGTCGTCGAGCATATCAACGTACTCGTTCTTTTTATCACAAGTCATAAGCGTTTCACCCGGCTTTAACTTAACCTCGAATCCACTCTCGATTTTCTCCATCATCTTTTCGCGCTCCGCTCTATCGGGCTTTGAGAGCGTCAAGCAAGATACTTCAGGATTTCCTTGGTAGAACGAAATGGGGAACATTGCAAGTTTGCTCGTGATGAGTACGATAGTGCTTTCATTGACTTCCGCAGAAAGATAATCGACTTTTTTATCCTTGATTGCTTTTCCGAGAAGCGTAATAAGTTGGCGCTCATCGGGCGGCAACTGCCCACCGGTAGTAAACAAATAATCTGCCCAATTAAGGACAAATGCCCTTTTGCGGTTTGGCTTTTTCAAATTCTTAAATATGATATTAAATATCTCGGCAGGTTCTTTGAATTGACCGCTACCCGTTTTTTCTTCTTTTTGTTGCTGCTCGTCTTCGTCATCAAAAGCATAGGCATCACCCTCTACTTCCACCTCATCTACAAGTGTAAGACGAGATACGTCCCCATCCAAACCGTCGATTCCATCCCAATAAAGCACGTCGTCGTAGCCCATAGCTTCGAGCATATCCATAAGATATTGCTTGAGATCGACGATTTGCTTCTTCTCGTTTAAGTAAACGTCACCGACGTTGCCCTCAACGATAACGCATCTTTTAATTCCTATTTCGCGTTTTAATCTATTAAAAGTCGTGATAAGTGCCATTGTGTTTCTCCTTATTGTTTATTTTTATTGGTATTCATTGCCTGATACTTCATTGTGGAAATCTTATCCGGATTGCTCCATATTTCCGTTTGCTTGATAACTTTTATGCCGTACACTTCTTCGAGGTCGTGCATAAACGGCTCGATGTCCTTTTGGCAAGCTTGTCCCTCGTAGCCGTGGAAATCATAAATAAACTTACCGTCAAGGAATATTCGGAATTCCGCCTTTTCTCCGCTCGCCTTTAACGCAACCATAATTACTTCATTCGTGTCGCGCTTGATTTTGATATTCTTTTTATCGACCACGAAGCCCCGTTGCTTGATTGCGTCCATTATGATTTTAAGCGACTTTTGGCGCACCTTTTCGCCGACGATTTCAGCGGTAGCATTTTGACGAATTGACGTAAGCTTTTCTTGCGCCGAGCCTTGCGCCTCGTCAATCACTTTATTTATCGTTTCGGGCGCAATGCGCGAAGCTTCGAGTTCGGCACGTATCTTTGCTCGCTCAGCTTCATAACGCTCCTCATACGTTTGATTGACCGTCTGTTGCATAAGCGCTTGTCCTGCTTGCAATAGCTTATCGCCGACGAGCGTGTTGTCGCTTAAATACGCCAAGTACGTAAACTGTCTGAGTACTTCGTCGCTTATTCCGTCCAGCAACGTTTGTGTGCGCGAATCCACCGTTACGACACCGTTGTTTTGCTCTCGCAATTTGCGTTGATGTTCTTGTATGCTTTCGCCGAGTAGAGTTTGCAATAAACTTTGAAATTCAATGAGCTTCTGTGTAGCAAGTGTATTCACTGCTGTTTGTAAAGCACGTGAATTACTGAGCGTGGTAGTGACGGCATTGCTTCTATGAGCCGCTTGCGTTATTGCCTGTTCTCTCACAAGCTTAATTTGTTTCTCTAAATTAGCTCTTTCACGCTCTATTGCTTGTGCAAGATCAGTAGCACGCTCACTCATAAGACGGCTTGACTCAGCCTTGACTTTTGCAAGCATTTCATCCAGCTCGGCTAACTGTTTTTCCGCAACCTCGCAAATGCTTTGACATTGAATTGCTATACCTTGGTAGTCTATTTGAACAGTGTGGCTCATTTTTGTCCTCCTATCATAAATACGATATCTCGCCAATTTTCTATCGTCGGTTTATCGAATGGAATCTGTTTGCGCTCGGGGTGCTGAAAACCGTTTCTGCACATACGGAGCTTATGTAATGCGTCGGCTTGCGGTTTGGAAATCAACTTGTTGGCAACAGCATTATCGATCAATTCGTTGGCTTGCGTTTCTCTGTCCGCTTGCAATAGCTTCCGCAAATCGTATTGCAATTTTACAAGCAAATCGCAAATTGCATCTTTGTACTTACCGCGCGCTATGTGTTCGTCAATATACTCTTTCGTAATCTTTTCCGGATTGGACGAAGCCGTGCGCTCAATAGATAAAATTTCGTGTATCGTCTCGAATATTGCAAGGTAACGACTGAAAAGCTCATATTGTTTGGAAGCAAATTGCTTATACTTCTCAATCGACTTTATCGCACTTTGTAACGTTCCGTAAGCATTAAAGAATTCGTCCGTATTATAATCGTCGCGCAAGGTGTATTCCGCACTACTCTCAATTCCGAGCATATCGTTTAATTTCCAAAGATTGACTGATACCGTCTTATATTTGGAAGCAAGCATCGTTTCGGAGGCAATCGTTTCTCTCTCTAAAACCGCCGCCATAAACGACTCGATAACGTTTGCCACAGACAATATTTCAGTATCGTTAAAACCTGCTGAATCAAGTGCTTCATAAACGATTTCCAGCGACTCGGTTTTGCAAATATTCTCCGAGAAGGCACGAAGATACTCGGCATTGGAAATCTGTAAGGTTTCTTTCAACGGCGTTAATACCGTATTCTTATAAATGATATTCTCGATTTTTACACCGCTTACGCTCTCACGATAAAGCTTACTTGCCGCCTCAACGAAATAATTTTTCCACGCGGGATGCCGCTTAAATTCCGAATTAAACTTTAATAGAATCCCTATCTGCTCGTCCACATTAGTCGAAGCCCTCAATTTCTTATCGATCAATTTTCCGAAATACTCGTGTTGTCCCAAACTATCAACGGAATAAGTCACGACTTTACCCACTTCATCGTCAAACGATTTCTCGGAGTATTCGCTATAAAGTCTTTCTATGAGTTCTCGGAATATTTCGAGATCCGCACTACTCTCTGTCAAAAGAGGAAGCGCAAACGTATCTCCGAAATTCTTACACGGCATACTTACGTCTAATGCACAATAATATCTACATCCCGATTTATCCAACAGGGCAAACTCCGCATTCTTGTCTATTTTATCGAGCAATTCACAAGAAAGCCGCTTATCTGCGCAAATCACGTCTTCACGATCAATTTCCGCATTGCCTCTATTCAAAAAGATGATGCACGGACGCTTTGCTTGCTTAACAAGTTCGTTAGGCAAGTACAGTGCAGTAAGATTATGTAAATCGGTAATATTTACCGACGGTACACTTTCACCCATTGGAAACTTGAATTTATCTTTCATAATCATTCCTTGCCTAATTATTGCAGAGGAATAATATTTATCGAAAAACACTTTTTCAGCAGAAGAAGCAAATGTAAACTCGATATACGAAGGATAGATATTCAACGTAATATTTTCTTCCGTACGCACATTCATCTTTTGCGGTTCATCGGTCGCAAAAGATGTCATACGCTCTTCGGCTTTTAACCCTACCTTAGTAGTGTTTGCATTCAAATAATCTTCCAAGCCGCTGATATCTATCTCTACACAATCTAAAAATTCTTCACCCAAAAAGCAACTTGCAAGCGGCGAAATAGGCATATTATATTGCACGTCAAACTTGCGCGTTACGGGACTGAAGTATATATCTTTTGCTTTCTCTTTTTCTAAACCTGTCGGTATTGCACCTTCGCGGAATAATTTTTGCCCTTTGGCTGTGAGTTCGACTTCATTGACTTTGATTTCTCCAAAGTATTTTGGATCTTCAAAATGTGACTGACGATAAGGCGATTTAACAATTTCCGTGCCTATCAACCCTGCAAGTTCTTTACCGAAAATACTATGTAATTCCGTAGGTATTCCAAATTTTAAGAGCGCTTCACGAAACGACGTATCAGACCGTTGCTTGGAAATTAGTTCCAAAAGAATATAAGCGATGCCAGAAGCTTTACGCACCTCGTTGTATTTGATATGCGTTTTGTAAATCAACAGCGGAAACGGACACTGTGTTTTAATTTGCTTGATTATCTTTTCTTCCATATCATTCTCCTATGATATCGCGGGCAAGAATAATTTTGCCCTTGAAGTTAATCGTATCGATAATCTCTCTGTAAACAGGATAATTGAGCTTATCGGCGCTGTGATTTCCTTCCATATCCGGCAAATCGATAATTCCGTTCTCGGACAAGAATTTACGCGCACCGACTACAATCAAAAGTTTACGCGCACGGGACAGCGCCACGTTGATACGCTCAAACTTTTTAAGGAACTCTAAATCGAAATTTCTTCCGGCAGGATTTCTAACCATAGAAAGTATTATGATGTCGCGCTCATCGCCTTGGAAATCGTCCACCGTACTGATAATCAGCTTTTCGTCTTGCTTGTCCGAAAAACTTGAGAACTGTTTCCCTCTGCGTTTTTTCTTAATTAGTCCTGCCTGATCGCCATAAGTACAAATCACGCCCACGCTCGGTCGTTCGTCTATTCTCTTTTCCTTATTAACTTTGAATTTACCCGATTTTACAAGTTCCCCGCTTGCGCTGTCCAGCTTTTGCAAAAGTTCGATTGCAACACGAGCCTCCTGCTCGTTGACCTTAGAAGTACTCCCCTCGTAAGCACTCGATTCCCGTTCTTCACAATCGATAAAGTATATATGATGTTCGGGATCAATAACCGTGTTACCGCCGATGCGCACGGTGAGATTATGTTGTTTTTCGTTGTCTTGTTGTTTTGTTCCTACCGTCAATCCCTTTTGACTACCACCGTAGAAATGGTTGAAAACTTCCATAATGTGGCTGTGGCAACGGTACTGCTTATTCAGCATCACTCTGAAATCGTCTGTAACTTTTTCGTACAGCGTCTTAAAGAAACACTCTTCATACAACGCCGTATATCTATCATTGATTTCTTTTGTGATAATGCTCTCATCAAGTCCCTCGAAATCATCTGCTCTCATATGGCGCAAATCGTACATAGGCGGAAGCTGTCTATGGTCTCCCACAAGAATTACAGTCTTTCCGTACAAAATAGGAATCAATAAATCAAGAAAAGACGATTTGGACACCTCGTCAATAATTACCACGTCAATCCCTTGCGTACGTATATTGACGTCCTCGATTCCGTATCGTCCTAACTCCTCAAGCTGTGATTTCGTGAATCTGTCACGGCTGGTGCAAGTAATTCCGAATACGTTTACATTGTCAAAAAGCGCGCGAGTATAAGCCTGCCTATCTTCTTCCAAGATGTCGGGCTGTTCAAGGTATTTGCAAATTCCGCGATACATAGGAATTTTCGTCGCATTGTCCGATTGCATAGATTGATAATCGCGCTCGATCGTTTTCCATTCCTCGGCAATGATTGAAAATGCTTCTTCCATATTGTCGGGATCGTATTCTCGCACAATATCGAAATCACGCATAAAACGCGATACGCTTTGCTTTAATACGGAATTAAGTTCGCCGTATTCTGCAAGCGTTTGATTTTCGCCAAGCTCTTCATACTTTCGTTTTTCGTTGCTTATAGCAAGCTGTTTCTCGCTTATATCGTCATCAAGCTGTTCTTGCTTTTTCAAAACAGCTTTCATATCCGTTTCGATTTTATCTTTGCACTCACTAACCGCACGTTGCACTTCTATTTTGAACGCGGTAAATTCATCGGGCAATTTTTTCAGCTTATCGTTTGTAACGTGCGGCAAGATTGAAAATATTTTACTTTCAGACAAATCGAAAGTGCTCTCTTCCTGCGCTTTTTTGATATCCTTGCCAACCGCCACCAATTCGCTCTGATACTTTTTATATTCCGCAAAATGCTCATCACCTTCTTGCGGGGCTTCGTCCGTTTCGGGATCTCGCAAATCAGAAAGGATATCCCTTAATTCCTTTTGGCGATTTTTCAACTTCACAAGAACGTCTTCGGACAACAGTTTGCTAAGTTCATCCTTGATTGTCTCAACATCCAGCCTTATCAGTTCGCCAACTTTCTCTTTGGGCAAATCCGCAAAGCACTCATACTTTGACAGTAGCGATTCAATGCTTACAGCAAACTCATCGATATACTGTTCTTTTATCTCTTCTGCAGTAAACCGATATAGTTCAATGTATTTAATCGTTCTTTTATAACGCTCAATCTCTCCTCTGACAACTGATAACTCGCCACGCAAACTATCAAGCGTATCATTCAATTTGTTAATGTCAGAAGATATATCTTGCCGTTCTCGCTCAACCTGCCCGATTTGCCTCTTTAACCGTAACACTCTGTCATAATCCAAGCGAAGTTTCTTCATTGTTTCACTGAAAGTCGCTTGTGCTTCCTCGAAATGTTCAAAGCGGTTGACCTGCTTTTCAAGATTGCGGCTGATATTCAAATAAAAATTATCTACCAATCTTTCCGGGCTATAATTTGTTTCTTTTCCGTTTTGCGACGGAATGAGCCTTAACGGTCTGATTTCGGGAATTTTAGGAAGTCGCTCGAATACGTTATCAATGGCTTTGTGCGTTTCGGAAGAAATCAAAACTTTCTTTCCGCGCCTACACAGTTGTGCTGTAATTTCGGAGATAACTTGCGTTTTGCCTGTGCCGGGAGGCCCCTGCAACAAGAATAAACTTTCACTCGCAAGCGCCTTGGCAACTGCCGTTTTTTGCCTATCGTTTAGGCTTTCCAAGCACCAATCTATATCTTTCCCTATTGCTTTTGTCGTTTGCCCAAGCGCCTGCGGTGCAAACAAATACGCAGGCAAATACGGGTTTTTAACGTAACCGCCCATAAAAGAAGCAAGTGCTTTCTCTTGACGCTCTATCTTTGCTTTTTCGGCTCGGTTATCGTAAGTAAGATAGCGCGCTCCCAATCCGCTGATTTCTTTCTCAAGGCTTTTCAATGCCTTATTGATATCGTCGGGGCGGAAGTAAATACGGTATTGCCGTACAGTTTCGTTCTCGATTTTAATCGCCTTTTCTTCGTCGCGCTTTTGCGTCAAATCCTTTTTAATAGTTTCCTTTTCCGCACGTATTGCCCCGCTGTACTGTACTTTTAACTGTTCTTCTTTCTCCCGTTTTATTTTATCCAACTCAACCTGCAAAGCTATATCCAAACTCTTGCGCTTATTAGCAATGAGCTTCTCATTTCTTGCAATATAAAAGTCACGAATGTTTAATTTACGCGCCGCATAAGCACAATCTTCTTCGTACTTACGTTTCAATGCGGAAACCTCAGTCTGTAACTGCGCTATCTCTTTATCATCTTTTTCTTTCTTTAATTTGGATATATTGCGTTCGATTTCAATGCGTTCTTTATCGTAAGCGCTCTTTATCGGCGCAGTCAATTCCTTAACCGCACGTTCAAATTCTTTTTGCACTTCTTTGTCGTTGTTAGCGCGAATCTCATCATCGATAGTATTATTTAATCTACGCACGAAATCGTCTAACTGACGCGAATACCGCGCAGATGCCGTCGGAGTTTGTGCGCTCATAAATCTATTTAATTCGGCTGAAATGATGGCAGCATACTTTGCATCAATATCTTTATCTGCCGTCTTACACGCCTTTTCGAATTTGCTTTCAATCGCTTCACAATCAGGTTCGATATCGGTAAAAGCAAATAAATATCTTTCACCCAATATGTACTGACTAAAACGATAACCTTTTGGCAAATTGCCGTTTTCATCATATCTCGGCTCAAATGCCGATAACCCCATTGCATCCCGAGTATATCTTTGCAAATCGGCTTCGAATTTAGGCTTACCTTTACCGCCCCTTCCCGTAGTTTCGCTTAATACTTCCTTACGGGTCTTATCAATATCAACGCGGATTAACGGAAAACTTTCCGAGCCGGTTACTTCTTTTGATAAAATTACCTGTTCGCCCTTTGCAAATGCCGCCACGTCATCAAGCAAAAGTGAAGCATAATCATCTTCCTTTCTTCTATAAACTTCGCGGGAAATCATATAAGCATCGCACACCGCAACAGCGGAAATAGCCCTGCACTTTTCCGATTGTTTGTTAAGATAATACTTTCTGAACTCTATATACTTCTTCCAAGCATCGAAAGTTTTTAGTGCGTCTTGCGGATTGGGAACGGGATACAGCTCGTTGCATAGCTCGTCCATAAAATCGTTCGTGAATACGGAATCACGCAAATCTCTCGTTCCGTAATCCGGAACTGTAACGCTTCGACCGTTAGCTATAAATGATTTGCTCTCAAGAGCGCCCGCAACAGTGCAATGGACCGATTTTTCTCCATACTTTGCAATGTCTACATCTATAAGCTCAATACCCTTAACAGAAATATCGATAACGTTTCCAAAAGTAACGTCGCCAATAATGATTACGTCGTAATTATCGGGTAGTGTGCGCGAATAAATATCTTTCTTCGCACGAATTACAAGATTATATATGCACTGTTTGCCGCGACGGTTTTCCTTTATTGCGCGATCAAACCCCGGCAAAGAAACATAATATTCTTTGCTAACAGTCGGAAAAATTTGCGCAATAAATTGCTGTAACGTTTCCGGAGCATAATTTCCCAACTTCGGCTTTAATGCTCCATATTGCTCGTTAAGAGAATTCGTATAAAAATCATCTCTTCCCCAAGCCTTACTGCCAAGCCCCGCATCCAAATTATCAACAAAATTCAAATATAGGTATGCCATAGTCATCCCCTTTAATTTTTGCTTTCGGTGAACTTACGATATTTTGAGAAAATATCGATATAATCAATAAACTCTTTCATTTCGGCGGCACTCGCTCCAACAGCAATTTCAGAAATTTTATCAAACAATACCGCTCGCGTAAATTCATCAATGCCCGAAAATTTTTGTAACGCCACAAGCTGTCTTTGTAGTGACGCATTCTCTTTTAATAATCTCTCATTCTGCAAAGTCAATTCTTCGAGCGACGCAATCTCTTGCTTTTTGCCATTTACGCTATCGGCTAAAATGCTTGATATACGATTAAGATATTTATTCAGCATTTCGCCATCCGACTCATCCAAAACAAGCTCAAGTTCTTCTTCCGTTTCTTTTCCGAAAAGATACAGTATCTTGAGCTGTTTATCGCTCGGTATATCCGAGAACTTGTCCAAGTTACGATAATTGTAAATCGTCGCCTTAGAAATCTCTAAATATTTAATCAAATCCGTTACTTTGATAGAAAACTTTGTAACTAATCTTTCAAATAATTTTGTCGTCATACAGCACCATCCAAATTTAAACTATTTTCAACACGCTCATTGTACCAAAATATAATATCAATGTCAATACTTTTATCTAAAATAGTCTAATATATTTTGATAGCACCTCAATTAAAGGCTTATTGCTGGACTTTTTTAGACGCAAAAAGTCGGAAATATATTCTTCCGACTTTCTAATAACGAACTTGCTATTTGCTTTGATTTTCGTGATGTTTCATGGTATACCCAAGAAACTAATTTTCCGTAATTTCGATCATCCCCAATTCACCATTGATATCTATTACGGATTGAAATATATGTTTTATTCCTGCACGTTTTGCAGAAGCAATAACTATACGCTTATCGTTTTCGCTGATTTTCAGTCCCAATATAATGCCGTAAGGAATCCACTCACGCATCACTGGTTCTTTCATTAAACAAGGCAGTACCATTCTCCACTCGGCATCATACTCATGACATTTAGATTTTATAAGTGTAACTTTTTCTTTTTCCCAAACACAAGGATCGAGTTGCGACAACACTTCTTCTGCAGACATATCAGGATAAACATGTCTTAAAAAATATTCATGTGCTAAATTATAGGCATACTTCGTTGCATCATATCTTGTTTCGGAATAATACATAGGATACAATGGCGTTCCAAATTTGTTTATCCCACAATTCTGACATTTGTCTTGTTTGCCACATAAAAGCTTTTCATCATCCTGCAAACTATATGCCAAACAAAAGCCTTTATATTGGTCGGCATATTTTAACCACATAGTTTCATTCAATCCACTTTCGGAAAAGCACACGGACATTGATGTGTTGCGTATAAGGGCTGTATCTCACTCGTTAAAAAAGACACTAAAACATTAAAAAACTGTTCTATGGAAGTTTGATTGATTTCCTTAATTTTACTTTCGATTATTTTTCCATCCACACCTTTTTGCACACAAATCTGCTTAAAAATTCCAACGGCAGCTTCCTTAGAGTTTTCCGTACTTAATAATTGTTGATATATACTCTTATAGTCAATGTGCAAATATGTATCAAATGGATCGTCATAGTAATTTGATCGTGAAAAATACAGCTTATTATTTTGTAACGCATC
>Ga0137307_102379_pt1 | contig 13195 bp, 10 predicted proteins | sample NAcewD2O_March_2_FD_97180 | JGI IMG/M metagenome (GOLD analysis project Ga0137307, IMG submission 97180) | Mouse cecal microbial communities from Vienna, Austria - N-Acetylglucosamine amended D2O_March | ecosystem: Host-associated > Mammals > Digestive system > Large intestine > Cecum | place...
ATGGTGCAAACGTGGAAATTGTAGAAGAAGTGGGCGAAGAAAATGCCTTTATTTTCGGAATGAGCTCTCAGGAGGTCATTGAACATGAGCAGAAACGGGATTATGCCCCCATGCAGATATTCAACAGCGACCAGGATATCCGCCAGGTACTGATGCAGCTGATTAACGGAATGTATTCCCATAATGATACGGAACTGTTCCGTCCCCTGTACAATTCTCTGCTGAATACCCTGGATACCCAGTATGCGGATACCTATTTCATTCTGAAAGATTTCCGCTCCTATGTAAAAGCACAGGAAGAGGTGGAGCAGGCATACCGGGACGAGAAGAGATGGGCCAGAATGGCCATGCTGAATACGGCTCATTCCGGCAAGTTTACTTCTGACCGTACCATTCAGGAATATGTGGATGATATCTGGCATCTGGACAAAGTAAAAGTGGAACTGCCGAAATAAGAACCTATGAATAAATTACAGATAAAACATTCCCTGCTGCTGTTTCTGACTGCCTGTATCTGGGGCGTGGCTTTTGTGGCTCAGAGCGTGGGAATGGATTACGTGGGGCCGCTGACCTTTAACTGCGTCCGGTCCCTCCTGGGCGGCGCGGTACTGATTCCCTGTATCTGGTTTCTGGAAAAATACGGCAGCCGGGGCAGAAAGTCTGAAAACAGAGAACCGTGCCGGTCGGGACAGCCATTGGAAAGTAAGGTACAGTCGGGCATTACAGAAAAAATTTCTGACAGCAGGAAACTGGCAGCAGGAGGAATCCTCTGCGGCATTCTGCTGTGTCTGGCCACTAATTTCCAGCAGGTGGGAATTGCCTACACCACAGTGGGGAAGGCAGGATTTATCACTGCCTTTTATATTGTGCTGGTTCCCATTCTGGGGCTGTTTTTCCATAAGAAGTGCGGATGGACGCTGTGGGCCGGTGTAGTTCTGGCGCTGACAGGACTGTATTTTCTGTGTATGTCAGGTTCCGCCGGACAGAAGGTACAGGAACGGTTAATTACAGGCATTCCCATTGGAAAAGGAGATTTTCTGGTATTTATCGGAGCGCTTCTGTTTTCAGTGCATATTCTGGTGATTGATTATTTTACGGAACGGGTGGATGGAGTAAAAATGTCCTGTATTCAGTTTTGGGTCTGCGGGTTGCTGTCGGGAATCGGGATGTTTCTGACAGAAGAGCCACGTCTGGCAGATATTCTGGCAGCCTGGCAGCCCGTTCTGTACGCGGGGGTACTGTCCTGCGGAGTGGCCTATACCCTTCAGATTGTGGGGCAGAAGGGCATGAATCCCACGGTGGCGGCCCTGATACTCAGTCTGGAATCCGTGGTTTCCGTACTGGCAGGCCTGATACTGCTGGGACAGCATATGACCTGGCAGGAAACAACCGGGTGCGTGCTGATGTTTGCAGCCATTATTCTGGCGCAGATTCCCGGAAATTCCGTATCACGAAAGAAAGACCGGGAACCGGAGTCTGTACAAAAGTGAACGGAGGACAGAATCAACAGGAAGCAGCCGGAAAGAGAGGGTAAAATGAAATCAGGAAGAATGTCCCACAGAATAAAAAGAAAAACCGCTCTGCTGCTGGCTTTTGCCCTGCTGGGAAGCACGGTCCTGGCAGGCTGCCAGGACAAAGAAGCATTGGAAAACCAGCAGGCATACCGGCAGCTTGGCATTAATAAACTGAGCGAAGGAAGTTATGAGGAAGCGGTGGAGGCCTTTCAGAAGGCTCTGGACCAGTCTCAGGCAGTGGTAGGAGATATGGAAATTGATATCTGCTATTATAAGGCCACAGCCCAGTACCGGGCCGGAGACATCGAAGGGGCTCTGACCACCTGCAAGGCCCTGATTGATTATAATAAAAAGGACGCCAAAGCCAGTTATCTGCGGGGCTGCATTTATCTGAAAGAAGGGGACCAGGAAAAGGCCATGAAAGATTACCGGAACGCTTTTGAGAACAGCGGCGGTTATGAAATCTATGTGTCTGCCTGGGAGAATCTCCGGAATGCAGGCTGTACGGCAGAAGCGGAGGAAGTGCTGAAAGAAGCATTGAAACAGAAGCCGGAAAAAGCTGCGGATTACCGGGAACGGGGCCATATTTATCTGCTGCAGGGCGATTATGAGCAGGCGAAAAAGGAGCTGGACCAGGCCATCAATCAGGAGGATGTGAAAGCATTGCTTTATATGGCCCAGGTATATGACGCAGAGGGCAATTCCAGTCAGGCCGACGCCCTGTATGAAAGCTATATTTCCAAAAATAATTCTGATGTGTCAACCCTTGTATCCCTGGGAGACGCCCAGATGGAGGCAGGTAATTACAGCCAGGCGCTGGATTTTTACCAGCAGGCATTGTCGGTGGAAAATCCTCCCAACGAGCAGCAGATTCGGCGCAATGAAATCATTGCCTGTGAACAGATGCTGGATTTTGAGGGAGCCAGAGAAAAAATGTTGGCCTATCTGAAGGATTATCCGGAAGATGAACAGGCTCAGAGAGAATATGTGTTTCTGCAGACCCGGTAAGAACAGGAGGCTGCCGTACTGAAATCAGTGCGGCAGCCTCCTGTTTAATTTATCTTCCGGCAGGACTGGCGTTCCACCAGCCGGCAGGGAAGCTGTATCTTCATGGCAGTGGCCGGCTGCAGTTTCAGAATATTAAATACAATATTGGCGCCGAAGCTGCCCATGTCGTAAGCAGGGGCATGAATGGTGGTCAGAGGCGGAGCAGTAAATGCCGACAGACTGGTGTCGTCGAAGCCCATCAGAGAAATGTCATCCGGCACATGAATATTTCTGGCAGTCAGAGCCCGGAGCGCACCGATGGCAATGGGGTCGCTGGAGGCAATGACGGCGCCGGGCAGGTTCCCCTGGTCCAGCAGCCGGTTCATCATCTGATAGCCGGATTCTATGGTGAAAGAACCCTCCAGAATCCAGGATTCACAGTCCACACCATGTTCCCTGCAATAATCGGTAAACAGAGTTTTCCGTACATCCGGAAACAGGGAGCCGTCTGCCAGGTATTCTTTTCCTCCCAGAAAACCGATTCTGGTATGGCCGAGGGCAGTGAGGTAATCAAGACCTGTCTCCATGGCATGTTGGAAATCCAGTGTAATGGTGGATATGGCAATATTTTCCACCGGCATGTCCAGAAAGATAATACTGGAAGTCATTTCACGGAAACGCTGAATTTCGTCTTTACTGAATTTTCCCACACAAATCAGAGCGTCCACATTTTTCAGGGCGTCCATATAGTTTACATCTGCCTTGTAGGTGCGCACCACATGAATGCAGTTCTGCATACAGAAATCCTCAATCCCCTGGCGAATCAGCAGATAGTAATTGTCCTCCATTTCCTGCTGGGGAGAAAACCACTGGACAATGCCAAGAGTATAGACGGATTTGCCGGAAGCACGGGATTTTTTCCTGTAATTCAGGCTGTGGGCCGTGTCCAGCACCTTCTGCCGCGTTTCAGGAGAGACGTTCAGCGTGGTATCGTTGTTGAGTATTCTGGAAACAGTAGCAGGAGAAACCCCTGCAGATACTGCAATATCTTTGATGGTTGTCATAAATTCCTCCAAACAATATATCATAATTATTCTGATATCAGTATAACAAAAAATCAGTAAAAAGGGAATTGCAATTTTAGTAAATTTACTAAAAATATTCTAGAACAGGTTCTGGAGATATGAAAAATCCAGGAGAAATACGTTCCGGAAAGTTTGCAGTAACTTTTTGTAAAATATTTACTAAATATATTGACTGTTTACTAAAAAGCATATATAATCATAACATGCATACAAATAAAGCAGGGTTCCGGTGTTCCGAAGTATATCCTCAGAACACCGGTTCCGGAGAGGCAGATTTAAAAATAAGTAAAGGCGGGGCATTATCATGAAAGAAACAAAAGTATTACTGGAAGAATTTGCAGCAAAGCAGCATCAGGAACGTCTGCAGGAGATATATGTGGACACAGGGGTACTGGACTGTCAGAACCGGCGTTATCAGGATGCAATTCACAAGTATGAAGAACTGTACGGAGCAGGGCCGGTGGAACTGTTCAGCGCACCGGGGCGAAGTGAAGTGGGAGGCAACCATACGGACCATCAGCATGGAGAAGTGCTGGCGGCTTCCATCAATCTTGACGCCATTGCAGTGGTAAGCAAATCTCAGGAGCCTGTGATCAAACTCCTGTCTGACGGGTATCCCATGATTACCGTGGACCTTTCCAGCCTGGAAAAAAACAATGGGGAGGAAGGAACTTCCGCAGGGCTGATTCGGGGTATGGTGTACGGTCTTCAGAAAAACGGCCATAAAACCGGAGGATTTCAGGCATATGTGACCAGCGACGTGTTAAACGGTGCAGGCATGTCAAGTTCCGCAGCCTTTGAAGTTCTGGTGGGAACCATCATTTCCGGCCTGTATAACGAAATGTCCATCAGTCCGGTGGAAATTGCGCAGGTGGCACAGTATGCGGAAAATGTATATTTCGGAAAGCCCTGCGGCCTCATGGACCAGATGGCATGTTCCGTGGGCGGGCTGATACATATTGATTTTGCAGATCCGGAACATCCTGTTGTGGAAAAGGTGGAAGTGGATTTCAGCGCTTACAACCACAGTCTCTGTATTACGGATACCAAAGGTTCCCATGCGGACCTGACGGACGAGTATGCGCTGATTCCCCAGGAAATGAAGCTGGTGGCTGACTTTTTCGGAAAAGGGTTTCTGAGGGAAGTGAAAGCGGAAGAATTTTATAAAAAAATTCCGGAAATCCGCAGAACATGTGGCGACCGTCCCGTACTGCGGGCCCTTCATTTCTTCGAAGAAGACAAGCGGGTGGAAAAGGAAGTTTCCGCACTGAAAAAAGGGGATTTTCAGGGATTTCTGGATACGGTGCAGGATTCCGGGAATTCTTCCTTCAAATATCTTCAGAATATCTATACCAATAAAGATGTGCAGAACCAGAGTGTTTCCATGGGCCTTGCAGTCAGTGACAGTATTCTTTCCGGCCATGGAATCAGCCGGGTGCATGGAGGCGGATTTGCCGGAACCATTCAGGCATTTGTGGCAGATGATTTTGTGGAAGAATACCGGAAAACACTGGATGGACTGTACGGAGAAGGTTCCTGCCATGTGCTGAAGGTAAGGCCTTTCGGCGGAATAAAAGTTCTGGACTGAACAGGAATCTGTGAGTATTGTCTGAAATAAGGAGGGAATTCTTATGATAAATGAAGCAATTAAAAAACTGGTTTGTTATGGACTGGAGCGGGGACTGATTGGGGAAGAAGACATTATTTATACCACCAATCAGCTTCTGGAAACCCTTAAAATAGAAGAATATGAGGAACCGCAGGAAATTTATCGGAATGTGGAACTGGAGCCGGTATTAAAAGAACTTCTGGACTATGCGTATGAGCATGGGGTGCTGGAAGAAAACGGTGTGGTATACCGGGATTTGTTTGACACGAAGCTGATGGCAAAACTGATGCCCCGGCCCAGTGAAGTGATTGGGAGGTTCTGGGATATTTATTACCGGGACGGTGCCAGGGCAGCCACTGATTTCTACTATCAGTTAAGCCAGGACAGCGACTATATTCGCCGTTACCGGATTGCAAAAGATGTAAAATGGAAAGCGCAGACTCCTTACGGAGAACTGGATATCACCATCAACCTTTCCAAACCGGAGAAGGACCCGAAGGCCATTGCAGCGGCGAAAAATGCGAAACAGAGCGGATATCCCAAATGTCTGCTGTGCGTGGAAAATGAGGGGTATGCGGGACGCATCAACCATCCTGCAAGGCAGAATCACCGGATTATTCCTGTGACCATTCAGGACAGCCGCTGGGGATTCCAGTATTCTCCCTATGTATATTATAACGAGCACTGTATCGTATTTAATTCTCAGCATATACCCATGAAAATTGAACATGGGACTTTCTGCAAACTGTTTGATTTTGTAAAACAGTTCCCCCACTACATCGTGGGCTCCAATGCAGATCTGCCCATTGTGGGAGGCTCTATTTTAAGCCATGACCATTTCCAGGGAGGGAGCTATGAATTTGCCATGGCCAAAGCTCCGGTCGAACGGGAATTTACAGTAAAAGGCTTTGAGGATGTAAAGGCCGGCATTGTAAAATGGCCCATGTCCGTGATCCGGATTGCCGGAGAAGATACGGAGCGCCTGATTGGACTGGCAGATAAGATTCTGACATCCTGGAGAGGATATACGGATGAAGACGCATTTATTTTTGCAGAGACAGACGGGGAACCCCATAACACGATTACGCCTATTGCAAGAAAACGGGGAGATTTATACGAACTGGATCTGGTGCTGCGCAATAACATCACCACAGAAGAACATCCTCTGGGCGTATACCATCCTCATGCAGAACTGCACCATATCAAGAAAGAAAATATCGGCCTGATTGAGGTAATGGGCCTGGCGGTGCTTCCGGCACGTCTGAAAGACGAAATGGAGCGGCTGGCAGAGGCCATTGTAGAGAAAAAGGATATCCGTGCAGACGAAATCCTTGCAAAACATGCAGACTGGGTGGAAGAATTCCTTCCCGCATACGGAGAAATCACAGAGGACAATGTGATGGATATACTGCAGAAGGAGATTGCCCTGGTGTTCAGCCAGGTGCTGGAACATGCAGGGGTCTATAAGAGAAACGAAGAAGGTCAGAAAGCCTTTGACCGGTTTGTGGAAAGCCTGAACAGGTAACAGGGGAGTGAGACATTTACAATATGCGGGCTATGTGCCTGTGGGGATGACAATGGTTTTAACTGTAATACGGTTTTGGGCAGGAGCGAATCAGGCTCCTGCCTTTGTTTTCTTATAGGAAAGAACTTGTCACGCTAAAGTGTGAAAGTGTCTTCCTATAAGAGAAAAGTAATATGCGCACTCGTGCAACAGGTATTAGTCGCTAAAGCGACTGCACTCGGCGCAGCAAACCGTCCAGGTCCCTCATGAATGAGGGATTCAGGGAGCTGATGCGGACCTGTCCGCTTTGTTATCTTATAGGAAATTCCGTTGGATTTCCTATAAGATAAAATAATTATCACACTGCGGCGTAAAAGAAATATGTCGCTAAAGCGACCCGCCGCAGGCGAAGAATGCGCATGACGCATTCTTTTTTATATATCAGAGAAAGCGGAAAAATTCTTTCAAAGCATAAGGGAAATTGCAGTTAAGGCAATTCCTTTTTACAGTTCTCCAATATTTCCTAAAGTTTCTATCCAAACAACCGATAAATAAATTAGATAACAATTCAGACAGCTGGATATACTAACAGTATAGAAAGAGAGACAGAAAGGGAGGAGATGCCTTTATGCGTATAGAAGCATATAATCAGATAGGCCAGGTTTTTAATACGGGGAGAGCTTCCAGAATTAAAGGCAGCGGAGCCGTCTCCAGAAGAGATGAAGTGGAGATTTCACAGGCAGGCAGAGATTATCAGGTGGCCAAACAGGCAGTAGCAGACGCTTCTGATATCAGAGAGGATAAGGTTGCCGCGCTGAAGAGCAGTATTGCATCCGGAACCTATAAAGTGGAGACCGGAGATTTCGCAGCAAAATTACTGGAGAAATATGAAGCATATTTTTAGAAATGAGGTTTTCGCGTGGCCAGTTTAATGGAAGATTTTATCAGTATATTGGAGAAAGAGAACGGGGAATATGAACGTCTTACCGAACTGTCTCAGAAGAAGCGGCAGATTATCATTGACGGAAATATCCCCGCTCTTGAGGAGATCACCAGCCGGGAAGAGGAAGTGACCAGTGTTCTTAAGAATCTGGAAAATAAAAGAGAAGAAGTTGTCAATGATATGTCTATCGTACTTAGTAAGAAGCCGGAAGAACTGACTATTACTAATATGATAGCCTTTTTAAATAAACAGCCGAAAGAGCAGCAGCAGTTAAAGGAACTGAAGGAGAAGCTGCGTACCACACTGGAGAAAATGGCGGATATCAATGCACAGAACGAAGCGTTGCTGAAACATGCCATTGAGATGACTGAATTTGATCTGACGCTGTTTAAGAGTATGCGTCAGGCCCCCACTACTGCCAATTATGACAAACGTGCCAATAACACCGGAGATCTGCTGGGAAGCAGCGGGTTTGACGCGAAGCAGTGAGAGCGTCGGTCGGTGAATATGTATAACAGAATTACAACAGGGAAGGCAGAATCAGCAGGGAAGCGGAAATAGAAGGAGAAAGCAGATATGGCAAATGGAATGGGAAGTTTGTATATCGGTGCATCCGGGCTGCAGAACAGTCAGAATGCGCTGAATACTACAGCCAATAACCTTGCAAATGCAGATACCAAAGGATATGTGAGGCAGCAGGTATTATTTGCAGACAGAGATTATGTAACCTTTCAGAGTGCTGCCATCAGTAAACAGCAGGCGGGACTTGGACTGGCGATTGCCGATGTGATACATACCAGAGATTATTTCCTGGACAGATATTACCGCACGGAGAATGGTCGTCAGTCTTTTTATGAGACAAATTACCTGGCTGTACAGGACGTGGAAAATATTTTCCAGGAACTGGAAGGAGAGCAGTTTCAGACTCAGCTGGAAGAATTCTGGGAATCTTTTGCAGAGCTGAGCAAAGGTCCCAATACAGAAGTAAACCAGAACCTGGTGGTTAAAAACGCAACCCTGTTTATTGAAAGAGCGCAGGGTGTTTATCAGAATATGAAGGAATACCAGAAGCGGATTAATATTAAGATCCGGGAAGGTGTTGACCGTATCAATGAACTGGGCCATACCATTCAGAATCTGAATAAAGAGATTATGAGAATCGAATCCGGCGGTGTGGAGACAGCCATGACCCTGCGGGATGAGCGTGATAATGCGCTGGACGAACTTTCCTCCCTGGCCAAAGTGGAATTTCGGGAAGATGCCAACGGAGCAGTCAGAGTCCGGCTGGAAAATGTGGAATTTCTGGATGAAGTCCATGTATTTGAAATTGGTATTCGGCAGGATGATGTGACAGGTTTTGTAACGCCCTACTGGCCCCGGTTGTCGGATCTGAGCAGAGGAAAATATGCGGATGTGTTTGACTTTGATGTGGATATTGCTCCGGAATTGAATTCAGATATCGGAGAACTGAAAGCCCTTGTACTCAGCAGAGGAGACAGATTTGCTACTTACCGTGATATTGCCGGACTTTCTGCAGACGAATACAATGACGGAGCCGGCATGTCTGTTATGCTTTCGGCAGAAGCTGAATTTGACCAGTTTATTCATGAAGTGATTACAGCCGTTAATGATGTGCTCAGTCCCACTAAAACCATATCATTTACAGGGGCGGACGGTACGCCGTACAATAATGTCCGTGTCTGGGATGAAGATAAAGGATGCCTGGGGGCAGACGGACAGAAGCCCGGCAGAGAACTGTTTGTAAGACGGGGCTGTGACCGTTACAGAGAAGTTGCAGATAATCAGGTTCCGCCCAACATTTACTATGTGTACAATGAAGAAGATTCACCCGATACCTTTAAAATGTATACCATTCAGAACGTTGACGTGAATCCGGATTTACTGGAGACAGAGTCCGGAATGCCTCATCTGAATCCGGATGGGACTCCTGCCTGGGATATGGCTCAGCAGCTTGTGGATATCTGGGAAGCCAAGAAATATATCAGTAATCCCAATGATACCAATCCCTGTAATTTTAAAGAATATTACAAGAAAATGATTGTTGATATCGGCACAAACGGCAATGTTTACAAGTCAATGGCCGAAGACCTGGAGGCTGAGGTGGCTTCTATTGAGAACAGCAGACAGCAGGTATTTGGCGTATCTTCTGATGAAGAACTTCAGAATATGATTAAATATCAGAGTGCTTACAATGCAGCCAGCCGGTTTATCAACGTAATTTCTGAAATGCTGGAACATCTTGTAACCAGACTGTAACAGGAGGGAAAATATGCCATCAACATTTTTTGGACTGACCATAGCGGGTTCCGCTTTAAATACATTTCATGTGGCCACCAACACGGTTGCCAACAACATTTCCAATGTGCACACGAAAGGTTATACCAGACAGGAAGCTGTGCGTGTGGCTGCAGAGGCCCTTCGTACCCATCAGCGCTACGGTATGGCGGGCAGCGGAGTCTGCACTACGGAAATTATACAGAAACGTGATTTTTATTATGATGTAAAATACTGGGAGAACAATGCCAGAATCGGTATGTATGACGCTCAGCTATACGGGGCACAGCAGATTGAGAATTTCCTGGAGGATGAAGACGCAGTCAAAGGATTCGGAACGATTCTGAATGAAATGTTTGACGCGCTGGATGATGTGAAAAAGCATCCGGAAAGCCTGGATTCCAGAAAAGCATTCATCAGTAAGAGCCAGAATTTTACCAATTTCTTTACCAGCATGAACGTGGGACTGATTCGTATTCAGGAAGACGTTAATCAGGAAATTGCCACACAGGTGGCCCAGATTAATGCCATCGGACAGAAGATTTCCATGTTGAACCGCCAGATTAACATTATCGAACAGCAGGGAACTAATGCCAACGACCTGCGTGACCAGCGAGCTGTTCTGGTGGATCAGCTTTCCGAACTGGTGCCTGTGGAAGTGACAGAATCCAAAGTAAGCAACAGCAATTATCCGGATATGTATACCGGAGGTACCAATTATATCGTGAAAATCAACGGCCAGACACTGGTGGAAAATTTTGAATACAATACGCTGGAATGCAGAGCCAGAGACTACAAGGTGAATGCATCCGATGCGGAAGGGCTGTACGATATCTACTGGACCAGGAACAATGTACCCTTTAATGCTTCCGGAAGAACCTGTACGGGAAGGCTGAAAGGTCTGTTTGATGTCCGGGACGGCAATAATAACGAAGCATTTCAGGGAAGAGTGCAGGCGCTGAATGTGGTCGGTACCGGTGATGACAGACATTATCAGGTTACCATCAAGAATCCAAGTATCACCAGCGTCAATCAGATGACCATGGATTCCGAGGGAATCATTACAATAAATAACAGGGATTTTGCCTATACGGGATTTTCCTATGATTCCGAAACACAGACCTATGTGTTTGATTTGAAAATAAATACCATGAACGCGGAGACGGAGCAGGCTTTGCTGGAGCGGACCGCAGTGATTGGCGGAGATATCGACGCCATGGGCGTACCTTATTATCAGGCTCAGTGCAACAGTTTTCTGCGGGAATTTGCAAAACAGTTTAATGAGCTGCACAAGTCAGGAGTCGACCTGAAAGGAAATGACGGGATTTCTTTCTTTGTGGCAGAGAATCCTGCCGACGGCTCCGAATATAATTTTGCAGATTTTGATATTGACAAAACAGACAGCATGACTTCCACCGGAAATTATTATTATATGCTGACAGCGGCAAATATCAAGGTGGCGGATGCGCTGGAGCACGACCCGAATTTCCTGGTGACTATGAATAAGCCTGATGTGCCGGATGATGTGGCTGTTCAGGATATTGTAGTGGAAATGCTGAAGCTGAAGAAAGACGTGAAGGTATTCCGGGGCGTCGGAGCAGACCAGTTCCTGGGCTGCCTGATCAGCGACAATACCGTAGACACGGAGCGAGCAAAAACGTTGCTGAAAAATTATGAAAATATTGGCGAGACGATTGTGCAGAAACGGATGTCTATTTCCGGTGTGGATGAGGATGAGGAGGCGCTGGATATGCTGAAATTCCAGAATTCCTATAATCTGGCTTCCAGGATGATTCAGACCATGTCAGAAATGTACAACCGCCTGATTCTGGAAACCGGCGTGTAAGGAGGTTTGATAAGCTATGATGCGAGTAACCAACAGTATGATAAGCAGAAACAGCATGACCAACATTAACAATAATAAAGTCAACGTGGATACACTGAATACCCAGATGACCACGCAGAAAAAGATTATCCGGCCTTCTGACGACCCCATTATTGCAGTCCGGGCCCTGCGCCTGCGGAGCAATCTGAGCGAGTTGAATCAGTATTATGAGAGAAATATTCCGGACGCCAAATCCTGGTTCGAAGTAACGGAAGGCGCCCTGAAAAATATGGAAGAAATTCTGCGGAATGTTTATGAGAAATGTGTGGACGGTTCCACCGATGTGAAGACACAGGAAGACCGTGCGGCCATCCTGAAGGATATGCAGTCCCTTCGGAAGCAGGTATATGCAGAAGGAAATACGGACTGTGCCGGAAGAAATGTGTTTACCGGTTATAAGACCAACAGTAAGCTCACGTTCCTGAAAGAGGAAGCAGATACTTCCTATGAAATCACCGAGCCGGTATCTTATGAAGATATTGAGGAAAAACGTTTTTACAGTAATGAGGTAAAGGTACCCAATTCTTCTGCGGAAGTTCTGACGGGAGTAGCGCTGGGCGATATGCCGGAGGAACATGTGATTAATAGAATCCGTCTGTCTTATGAGGGACTGGGAGACATTGAGGCAGGGGATATCAAATATATTGATGCAGATGGAAATGTACAGGAGCTGGAAGGAACAGGTTACGATGATGACGGAAGACCCATCACAGTGACCACAGATATGACCTATGATCAGTGGGTGAAAGATGGATATCCTGTGGGGTATGGAGAGGTAATTTATTTCAAGGAAACCGGAGAACTGGTAATGGGAAAAGGAGTGGCAGATTTTCTGGGCAGTGAAAAAGCCCAGCTGAGCGTCACCTATACCAAACAGGGATTTAAGGAAGGCGAGGTAAGACCGGAGCATTATTTCGACTGTAAGAACACCACAGATCCCAAAAATGAGATTACTTATGTAAAAGAAAATCAGGAAATTAAATTTACCATAGCATTCGGCCAGGAGCTGACCATCAATACCCAGGCCAGTGACGTGCTGGACGCTTCCATCGGGCGAGATGTGGATGATCTGACCAATGCGGTTCAGGCAGCCATTGCAGCCCATGATAAAGTAGAGAAGATTAAAGAAATGCAGACGCAGCAGCAGTATTCCGACCCTGCTTCTCAGGAGGCGCTGAGCCAGTGGCTGGAGGCAGCGAAAAAAGAAGCGGTATATGCAGATGACAATATGCAGAAACTTTATGCCAGAGGAATTACGAAATTCCAGGGATATCTGGACCAGGTAAAACTTGCCAGAACAGATATGGGAAGCCGGGAAGGCCGCCTGAATCTTACGGAAAACCGCATGTCCAACCAGCAGACTACCTTTGAGC
>Ga0137307_102381_pt1 | contig 13194 bp, 7 predicted proteins | sample NAcewD2O_March_2_FD_97180 | JGI IMG/M metagenome (GOLD analysis project Ga0137307, IMG submission 97180) | Mouse cecal microbial communities from Vienna, Austria - N-Acetylglucosamine amended D2O_March | ecosystem: Host-associated > Mammals > Digestive system > Large intestine > Cecum | place...
CAGAAGGTGGAAGAATTTATCGGAGAGAGAGCAGAACGGGTAATAGAGACAATGAAACTTCTGGGAATTGATGCAGGCAGAATGGCAGAGTATTCAACAGATATATTGTCTGAAGTGTTTTGCTTTGGAGATATGGAGTATTTTGCAGGAATTAAATTGTTTAATAGAGTAATGGATAGATTGGAAATTAATATGGAACAGCAGAAACGATATGAAGTGTTTGACCGAATTTATGAGGACGGGATGCAAAAGAAGGATTACAAATATGATAGGTATATTCGTTAAAGTTAATTATAGTTCCGTATAAATTTTCTACTTACACTAAAATACCATTAAATGCTGTATTTGTAGAACAAATTGTAAGCTTAATAAATTCTACTTGTATTGAAGATGATGGATTTACTACAACCCAGAAAGTTAGTGCCTATACAGATTTATAATATTGCAAAATAATGCAAATGGAATTTGGCTGCAGAACTATAGGCTGATGGATAAACTTAAGCAAAGAGTATATGGATAGTTCAAAATATTTAAGAAAAAGTATTTTCAACTTTAAAGCAGAAGAATATTATCTTATATCAGTTTGAAGGTTTATATAAATTTTAGAACACTCTCGTCATTTTTTATGCTATAATAATGCCATATCATTGGCATAGACAATAAAGGAGAACAAAAGTATGGCTTATTCAGAAGAAATAAAGAAGATTCGTCAGAAATGTTTTTTGTCACAGGAGGCTTTTGGCAGAGAACTTGGTGTTTCATTTTCATCTATTAACCGCTGGGAAGGTGGAAAAAGTAAACCTAATATGTCTGCTATGAAAAAGATTAAGGATTTTTGTGATATCCACAACATTGATTTCAACGGATTAGAAGAACAGTGGACACAGACGGGAAAGGATGAATAGTAGCATGGCGAAGAAGAAAACGGCTGAAAAAGCATTGAATATAGATAATATTTTATTTAATTGCAGAGATATTCTGCGTGCGGCGCGTAATTCGGGTTCTTTCTTTGAGAAACGTGACATGATGCTTACGCTTGTATTTTTACGTTTTATTGGTGAGAAATACGAAGACGGAATTGAAAGGCTTCGTCAGACTTTAATCGAACAAGGGCTTGATCCGGAAGATGAAAATATTAGAGCAGCATTCTTTGATGATGCTACTTTTACAGATGGAACATATAATTTGCCTCTTGAAGCAAGGTGGTCAACTATCATCAATACTCCTGCACCGGGGCTAAATGTTGCACTTGATACAGCACTTCATAGTATTGCAACCGCTTCAAAGGATTTAAAAGGCTGTTTTATCGAAGGTACGTTTACTACTCGTAATCTTGGCGCAAATGATATTAAGAAACTTGTTGATGAAGTAAATAAAATCAGCCATAAGGCATTTGGTGAAGAAAAAGACCTTATCGGTCGAGTTTACGAATATTTCCTTAAAGAATTCGCGGTAAATGCTACAAAGGAAGAGGGAGAATTTTATACACCTCATGATGTTGTGCAATTGATTGCGGCAATGATAGAACCTTATGACGGCACTTTATATGATCCTTGCTGTGGTTCGGGTGGCATGTTTATTCAGAGCGCCGCTCTTGTAAAATCAAAACAAGGTGATATCAACAAAATCAATATTTATGGACAGGAAAAGGACGCAGCTACTTATCGTCTTGCAAAAATGAATCTTGCACTTCGCGGACTCAGCCATAACCTTGGTGAAACAAATGATTCGTCCTTTACACACGATTTACATAAAGGGTTATACTTTAACTATATTATGGCAAATCCACCGTTCAATCTGAAAGGTTGGTATGATGAAAATTTAAAGAGTGATGTACGTTGGTCAGACTATGTAACACCGCCTGAAAGCAATGCGAACTATGCATGGATTCTGCATATGCTTTCCCATTTAAAGAAAACGGATGGAGTTGCGGGATTCCTTCTTGCTAATGGTGCATTGAATGATAGTGATACTTTAGAAATCCGCAAGAGGCTGATTCAGAATGATAAGGTTGAAGCGATTATTGTTCTTCCAAGAGAACTGTTTATCACAACAGATATCAGTGTTACATTATGGGTTTTGAACCAAAATAAAAAGGGCGGTAACTACCACGGTAGAATATTGCGTAATCGTGAGAATGAAATGCTCTTTATGGATTTGCGTACATGGACAGAAAATTCGGTAAAGGGAGAAAGCAAAAAGAAAGTATGTTTGGTAACAGAACAGATTGAAAAAGCAGCAGATATTTACCATACATGGCAGAGTGAAGGAACTGACGGAACAAAATATGAAATTCCTGAACTTTATCGTAGCGTAGCTATTGCAGAAGTTGAAACCAAAGGTTGGGTGCTTACGCCAAGTAAATATATTGAATTTGTCGACCATGATTTAGAAATTGACTATGAAAAGGAAATGACTCGTGTTCAGGCAGAAATGAAAGAAATCATGAAGGCTGAAAAGAAATCCCAGCAAATGCTGGAAGATGCATTTAGGGGGATTGGTTATGGGATTGATTAAAATTCGTTTGGGTGATTATATTGAACGCTCAACAGTAAATAATAGTGATTTAAAGTATGGGATTGATTTCATTGCAGGAGTAAACAATCAGGGAGTTTTTACTGTACCAAAGGGAAATACAGAAGGTGTGGACTTAAAGCCTTATAAAATAGTAAATAACGGTGCATTTGTATATAATCCTACACGACTTGACTTAGGGTCTATTGCATATCGTATGGAGGATTTGTGTATTGTTTCGCATTTGTATATGGTGTTTTATCTTACTGAAGAAGGAAAGAAAATCATTGACCCTTTATGGTTATTTATCTATTTTAGACGAGCAGAATTTTGTAGAGAAGTAACATTTAGAAATTTTGGAAGTCAAAGACCCGAATTTAATTTTAGTGATATGAGTGATATTATTATTCCTCTTCCAGACATTAAAATTCAACAGAAGTATGTTGAGATTTATAATGCAATGCTTGAAAATCAGAAAAGCTATGAGCGTGGATTGGACGATTTGAAACTGGCATGTGATGCATATATTGAGGATTTAAGACGGGAAATGCCTTGTGAGGCAATTGGTTCTTATATTGTGATAGTAAACGAAAGTAACATGGAAGGAAAGGTTACACATGTTCAAGGAGTTGAATCCAGTGGCTCTTTTATGGATACACGAGCCAATATGAATGATGTAGATATTAGTAAATATACGATAGTACGAAAAGGAAATATAGCTTATAACCCGTCAAGAATAAATATAGGTTCAATTGCGATGTATTATGATGAAATGCCTTGTGTAGTTTCGCCTATGTATTCGGTTTTTAAAGTGATTAATAATGAAAAAGTATTGCCAGATTATTTAATGCTTTGGTTTGGAAGAACAGAATTTCAAAGATATACGTGGTATTATGCAGTTGGTTCTGTGCGTGATACATTTGATTTTAAATTGATGAAAGAAGTTGAATTGCCGCTGCCATCAATAGAAATTCAGAAAGATATAATAAGTATATTATCTGTCTACAACAACCGTAAAGAAATCAATGAAAAACTCAAAGCACAAATAAAAGATATTTGTCCAATTCTTATTAAAGGCTCTATAGAAGAGGCGGTAAAAGCGGAGGAGGCATAGTTTATGGTAAGCTTAAAAGAATTTAATGGTCGTTATTGTGAATCAGAATACGAATATGCCTTCATTGGATTTTTGGAAGCTGAGGGCTGGATTTATACTTTTGGTAACAATATTTCTCGTGTAACCAAAAGGGATGTGCTGATTGCGGCTGATTTCAAGAAGTTTATAGCCGATACAAATCCAGACTTAATGGAAGATGAAGTTACTCAGATTTTTGATAATGTTCGCCTTGTTGGGAGTGAAAGTGATTTTGCGACTTTGCATAAAGTATATAGTTGGATGGTTGATGGCGTTCGGTTTACGCCGCAATATGGACTGGTGAAAATGATACCACTGATTGATTTTGAAAATTGGGACAAGAACATATTCCGTGTGGTAAATCAGTTCACAGTAGAATATACAAATAATGGTCAAAAACAAAATCGTAGACCGGACGTGGTTTTGTTTGTAAATGGTATTCCGTTATGTATAATTGAATTGAAAAATCCTGCTGATGCGAATGCGACCATTTATGATGCCTGGGAGCAAATCAATATTCGTTATTGGAGAGATATTCCACACCTTTTGCATTACTGTCCTCTGGCGTGCATTTCAGACGGTGTGAAAACAAGACTTGGGACAGTTCGTACTCCTTATGAGCATTTTTATGCATGGAGACGTGTGAATGATGGAGATAAAATATCTACTCTGCCTTTTGCAGAAACAGAAACTATGATAAAGGGCGTATATGCTCCTGAGCGATTTTTAGAAATTTTTAGAGATTACATTTATTTTCAGGATAGTATTTATGATAGTTCGGAAGTGGAAATTGTATGTCGTTATCCACAATTCTTTGCGGCTAGATTACTAAAGCAAAGTATAGTAAATTCTGTTGCCACCAAAAGCGGCAAAGGTGGAACATACTTCGGTGCAACCGGATGCGGGAAAACATACACAATGGCTTTTCTTGCCCGACAGCTAGCACTCCGTTGTACCGATATACCGGAAATCGGTTCGCCGACAATTATATTAATTGTTGACCGTGAGGAACTTCAAAAACAAGGGGCAAAATTATTCACAAAAAGCAAAGAATTTTTGAACCTCGGTGAAGTATCTGTTGTTAAAAATAGAACACAGCTAAGACAGGAGCTTGGTGCAAGACAAAGTGGGGGTTTTTATATTTGCACCATTCAGAAATTCTGTGACAGGGAAGATGACAAAATCGGGATTATCAATGATAGACAGAATATTATATGTTTTTCCGATGAGGCTCATAGAACACAACTTGAACATTCTAAGAAAATTCAGTTCAGTAAAGATGCTGATGAAAATATGAAAGCGATGGTTTCAAAGCCATATGCAAAAGTATTGAAAGAAGCATTTCCACAGGCTACGTTTGTTGGATTTACCGGCACGCCTATTGCAGAAACATATCAAACATTTGGAGATGAAATTGACCGATATACAATGGATCAGGCAGTTGCAGACGGTTTGACAGTTTCAATCAAGTATCACCCTCGTATTGCCAAGGTATTGCTTGATAATAACAAGGTGAAAGAAATTGAAAATTATTATAAAAAATGTGCTGATGATGGTGCAACCTATGAGGATATCGAAGCAAGTAAGAAAGCAATGAGCTCTATGGAAGTGATTCTTGGCGAACCTTCCAGACTTGAGCGTCTGGCAACAGATATTCATGACCATTATGTTTCAGCTTGTGCAGGTGACCCGGATAGAATACAAAAAGCAATGGTGGTATGTTCCAATAGAAAAATTGCTTATGCATTACTACAGAAGTTTAAGGATAAATACCCTGAATGGCTTGAAGAGAAGAAAGCACAGGATGGCGTTTCAGTAACGGAAGAAGAACTAAAAGAATTGAAACCAATGCCATTTATTGCAATGGTATCGAGTGTCGGCAGCAACGATGAAAAAGGTATGTATAATTATTTAGGAGGAGTTAAGAATGACAAGCGTTCGGAAGAACTGGATATTGCTTTTAAACAGGAAAAATCGAACCTCCATATGGTTATTGTTGTAGATATGTGGATTACGGGTTTTGATGTTCCATGTCTTACATATTTGTATAACGATAAACCTCTTAAAAAGCATATGTTGATACAGACCATCAGCCGTGTAAACAGAAAATATCCGGGCAAAGAATTTGGTATGGTTATTGATTATATTGGAATTCGCGATAATATGCGTGAAGCAATGAAGATGTATGGCGGTGATACTTCTGTTGCGCCTACGTCTGATGATGTTGAGCAGGCTACATCTGTGTTTAGAGAAGAGTTAGAAATATTAAAAACTCTGTTTACGGATTATGATTTAACCCCTTTCTTAAATCTGGATTGTGACCCCGCCGCACGTTATAGACTTCTTGCAAAAGCTGCAGAGTATGTATTTGTATCAACGCAGGAATTGAAAACAGAAGGAAATAAAGGTTCTCAAAAGGTTTCATTTAAAACTTACTTTCTAAAGACTGTAAAACGAATGAGAACTGCTTTTGATATTTGTCAGCCTTCCGGCTACCTTGGTGAAGAAGAATCTGCACTTGCACAATGTTTTATGGCTATAGCTGGTTTTGTCCGTAAAATGAGTGGAACAAGTGAAGTGGATACAGATACCATGAATCGCGCAGTTTCAAAGATGGTTGAGGAAGCGTTGAAATATAATCAGGTGGAAAGTGTTCTCGAAAGCGGCGAGGAAGAAGATATCTTTTCACCAGAATATTTTGAAAAGTTATCTGATGTCAAAATGCCAGCAACCAAACTTGAACTTCTTGTCAAAATGCTGCGTAAGCAGATTAAGGAATATGGAAAAGTGAACCAGTTGGCTGCAAAGTCATTTCAGGAAATGTTAGAAAAGACGATTGCGGAGTATCATGAAAGACGCAAACGTCTAACTGCCGAAGAAGCCGGAGAAGCGCAGGAACAGGCATCTGAAGATATTATTAGAATTGCTACAGAACAGGCTTTGGTTATTCTTCGTCAGATGAACGAGAACAGACAAAGTTTTCGTAAAATTGGTTTAACATTTGAAGAAAAAGCATTCTATGATATTTTGATTTCTCTGCGTGACCAATATAACTTTGAATATGGGACAGATCAAGAAGTTGACGGTGTCGTAATCAATGATAAGTGCAAAAACTTAGCCAAAAAAGTAAAGGAAATCATTGATACAAAATCTTCGTTTGCAGACTGGCTTAATAATCAGAATATAAGAAATCAATTAAAGCTGGATATTAAAATATGCTTGGTTAAGAATGGATACCCACCTCAATATAGCCCGGAAGTATTCAATAAGGTTATGGAGCAGGTAGAGAATTTTGAGGAGTATTCAGGAGCAGAAGATTTAAAAAATGAGACATCTGCTTCGGCAAAGATTTATCAATATGAGATAGAGAGCAATGTGATGATGGTTGCTGAAGACTCGGTACCTTATGGTAAATCATAAGATAATTAGGGAGGTAATAGAAATGATTAGTCCAGATTTACCAATTACAAAGTTTGAAGATGATATATTGAACAGAGGCTCATTTGCGCAAAGTCTTGCCCAAGTTTTGTTACAGTATTCTCATTCTTCTTCTTTTTCTATTGGTTTATATGGAGAGTGGGGAAGTGGAAAGACTTCTTTGCTAAATATGGTACTTGGAATTGTGGAAAAATCCGATGAAAACATAGTTATTCTTCGGTTTAATCCATGGCTATGTTCAGACCCCAAACAATTAACAACTCAATTTTTTAAACAAATGGCAACTGCAATAAAACTAAAAAAACCAGCAGCAGCTCAAGCATGGGAATTGATTGATCAATATGCAGATATTTTTGATGCAGCCAGCCTTATTCCAGTTGCAGGTACTTTTGTAGCTATTGCGGGCAAAATATTGACCAAACAGGCAAAAAAGCAAAAAGAACAACCCGTTAATGATTTACAAGACATCAAAAACAAGATTATAGAAAAGATGATTGAGGAAAATTTGAAAATAGTTGTGTCTATAGATGATATTGATAGGCTTTCGGAGGAAGAGATTATTGCTGTGTTTCAGCTGGTTAAAGCATTAGCAGATTTTCCTAAAACCATTTATCTGCTTGCGTTTGATTATGATGTTGTTGTGAAGGCACTTAGAAAAGTACAGCATGGCGATGGCAAAGAGTATTTGGAGAAAGTTATACAAGTTCCATTTGAAATACCTGCACCTAGTATAAAAAGTATACATGAAGCACTCTTTTCAAAGCTGAATACTATACTCGGTGATATTTCAGAGGAAAGGTTGGACAAGGCAGCATGGGCGGAATTATTTCAGTTTGGTCTTAAAGAATATATTAAATCTATTCGTGATGTAATACGTTACACAAACGTCTTTTCCTTGAAATATGAACTTTTAAAGAATGAGACGGATATTGTGGATTTGCTGGGAGTCGCTTGTTTACAAGTATTTGAACCGACCATTTATTCCAGACTTCCAAATTTGAAAGATATACTGTGTGGTGCAACTAGCAGTTATTCATATGAGAGTCAAAAGGCTGAGGAGGAAAAAATACAAAAGGCTATTAGTGCACTTATTGCAGATAGTGAGAAGACGGCAAATATCGAATCAGCAAAAAAAATACTTGGTATTTTATTCCCTAAAACAGGGAATGCAACAGGTATTGCCTATAGTATCGGCAGAAATTATGTACATAGAGATTTTTTAATAAACAATAATATAGCGGTGTCGGCGTGTTTTGATAGATATTTTTCACTATCATTGGAAAATGAGGCTATACCTACAAGCATCATGAAAAGATTGATTTATGAAGCAAATGAAGTAGAATTTAGTAATGGAATTGAACAGATATATCAAGAGGGGAAAATTGTCCGCTTTCTTGAAGAAATTGATGCATATGCAAATAAAAATAGTTCTGTAAGGCTTTCATCAGAACGTGCATCACTAATATTGAAGCAGCTTGCTCGATATTGGGGACTTTTTAAGGTGGAGGAAAAGGGATTTTTCTCTATTCCGTTTGAGTGGAGATTTCTATTTTGTGTTGATCCACTATTAAAATCTATAAATGAAACTGCTCGTTATTTTTCTCTTCGAGATATTTTTGAAGATAGCAAGGTGCAGCCGTCTACTTTGGCATTGCTATTAGACGATTTTGAGACACAACATGGGAGGTTTCATGACGATGCTACGGTTAAGGATGAACAAATAATTACATTAGATCAAGTTATAGAATTGGAGGAAATTTTCAAAAAACGTGCAATTGAAACATTAGAATCAGGATCGGCGTTGGACCGGTATAATGGGTTGAATTTTTTATGGATGTTAGGAAAAATAGATCCTGAACTTGTTGCAAGTAAGAAGAAGTCAATAATTACGGATGAAATATCTCTTGTTAGAGTTTTAAGTTATTGCACATCAAATGGAAAAGTATCGGGAAGAATAACCTCTAAAACGTGGCAAGTGAATCTGAAAAATATTGAAGAATTTATTGATGTAGATGAAGCTTACCAACGTATTCAAGCATATGTAACAACGAATAATTTCTTAACACTTTCAGAAGATGATCAGATGAATGTTACGGCCTTTTTACTTACTATGGAGAAAAAGTCAGAGAATGGAATAATGGAAAACCATATAGTTGAGGAATCTATTCAAAAGGAACTGCGCAAATTGGTTAGTAACATTACAAGTAATGATTGATTATTGTTTTTGAAATTATATATCAGATATTCCAAGTATTGATAAACAGGCTCTGATTTTAAGTTTCGTTTATCGGCTATCATGGAAAATATCTTTTGAATTAGGAAATACATTAACTTTATTAAAAGTTGCGACACTGTCGCAATTTTTGGGAAGGTGGTATTCATGGGAGATGAAATAGTATTGTCGGATAATTTTGATCATGTTTATGATGATATAAATGATCTGATAAAGCGAAAAAAGTGCGAAGTTAAAAGTACTGTTAATGATGCAATGATTTCTTTGTATTGGGGGATTGGGAAAAAACTAACAGAGGAAATAACGGGCGTTAATAAACCTGAATATGGGCAAAAGGTAGTTATTGAAATCAGCAATAGATTATCTGTAGATTATGGAACTGGGTTTAATAGATCTGCTATTTCTCGTATGATAAATTTTTATCAAGAATTTCCGGATTATGAAAAAGTTGCGACATTGTCGCAACAATTGACATGGTCGCATTTTATTGAAATATTGCCGATTAAAGATGAACTGAAAAGGAATTTTTATGCCGCAATGTGTAAAAATGAAAACTGGTCAGTCCGCACATTGCGTGAACGCAAAAAATCCATGCTTTATGAGCGAACAGCAATCTCAAAAAAGCCCGATGAAACGATAAAAAATGAGATTGCAGAATTGAATGAAGAAAAGAAAATGTCAGTGGATATGTTTTATCGCGATCCATATATGTTAGACTTTCTTGGATTGAAAGATACTTATAGTGAAAAAGACTTGGAAAATGCTATTCTTGCTCAATTGGAAAAATTTATATTAGAGATGGGTTCGGACTTTGCATTTTTAGCACGTCAAAAGCACTTTGTCCTTGATGGTAAAGATTATTTTATGGATTTACTTTTCTTTCATAGGACATTGCGGCGTTTGGTGCTGATAGAGTTGAAATTAGGGGAATTTGAGCCGCAGGATAAAGGACAAGTCGAATTGTACCTTCGTTGGCTTGAAAAATACGAGAGGGCAGAGGGCGAGGAGAAACCGATCGCACTGATATTGTGTGCAGAGAAATCGCAGGAAACGATAGAATTGATGGAGCTTGATAATGGGAGCATTCATGTGGCACAATATTTGACTAAAATGCCGCCAAAAGAGGTGTTGGAGAAGAAGTTGCTACAGGCGATAGCAAATGCGAAGGAGCAGTTGGAGCAGAGGGAAGAATAAATGTATTTTCTTAAAAAATGATGTAGGAGGAGACAATGAAGGCAGAGGAACTATTTTTTGATGAATTGATAAATGAAAATAGATGTGTGAAGGTAAGAAATACTATTGATTATTGTAAAGGATTTTCTGACGATACAGAAAATATAGAAGTCATTGAGAAATTGAGAAAAATAATTGAACCATGGTTAAGCGGAATTCTTCAAAGTGAGCATTTGGCATTGCTGGTTGGAGCAGGATTGACGCAATCAGTGTGTTGCATTGCTGATGTGCTATCATCTTCAATGGGAACGGCTGACTTTAAGGAATATCAAGTGAAAATAGATAGCTATGCCCAAAAAGCAGCCCAAAAGATGGGGAGAGGAAAATATAATATTGAAGATCAAATAAGAACAAGTTTGGAACTGTTATCAGGATATGAAATTGATGAAAACATAGATGCCGCTAATGAGTTATCGCCGATTATTGATGATGTACTTGAATCGTTTGGAAACAGTATTTTACGTGCAGAGAGTGAATTTGTAAAAAAGTTAGACAAAGGAGATGCGAAAGCGGAGTGGGCATTAAAGTGCTTGGTTTCGTTTATGTTGACGTTTAGTAGTAGGAATGCAACAAGAGATAGACTGCATATTTTCACAACAAATTATGACAGATTTATTGAATATGCTTGCGATAATGCAGGAATAAAAATATTAGATCGTTTTTATGGAAAGATAGAGCCTGTGTTTTCTCAAAATGATACAAATTTAGACTATTACTATCGGGTTTCTGATTCTCAAAATGAATTTAGGTATGCGGAGAATGTGGTGCGGTATAGTAAATTACATGGATCGGTAGATTGGTTGCAAAAGAAAAATAAAATATATCATAGTAGTTTGAAATTTGGGGCAGATAAAATAATGGATATAGATAAGGATAAATATAGGGAACAACTTATGATTTATCCTAATTCTATGAAGTCGATAGAAACATTGTTTCATCCGTATGCAGAATTATTCAGAGATTTTAGTAGTTCTATATGCAGACCTAATTCGGTATTAATAGTATACGGATATGGTTTTGGGGATTCCCATATTAATAAAATTATTAAAGAAATGTTGACTATACCGTCCACACATATTGTGGTCATTGCGTATAATGCAGATGAGCGTTTGATAGGTTTTTTAAAAACAGTTAATTTGGATCAAGTGACATTATTGTGTGGAAGTGAGATTGCGAGCATTGATAAGCTTGTTTCTTATTATCTTCCGAAAGCTGCAATTGATAAGATTTCAGTGACAGTGTCGAAGTTGCTTAAGGAACGCGAAAGTTTTAAAGAAGAAACCACGGAGGATAGCCAAAAGAGTAATAATGAATAATTCAATTTTAGATAGAAAAATAGGAATAGTAGATTCTGTTTCGGCAAATGAAATAAAAGGTTTTTTATTAGATGAAGCACCCCAAAGTATTTCAATTTTGGAGGGCAATGTTACTTTTTTCCCTAGAATTAACAGTTATTTGGTAATTCCTAATGAAACGGGATGGCTGGTAGGAATGATTTCGTGGATTGGATATAATCATGCTGTTGTAAATAATGAGGTCAACCTGCCCAAAGGACAAAGAATGATTTATCTAAATATTATGGGGCATATTGTAGAAACATTACATGGTCTGATATTTGAAAGAGGAGCGTTTTCATTACCGACAGTGGGGGATTCTATATTAATGCCTTCTGTAGAACAAATGGATGCTGTGGTAAAGAATTCTGATAAAAATACCATTACGGTTGGCACTTCACCGCTTGCGGGCAATCAAGAAATTAAATTATCCATTGATAGTCTGTTTGGACGCCATTTGGCGGTATTGGGTAATACGGGAAGCGGAAAATCCTGCACTGTTGCGGGAATTGTGAGATGGTCTATTGAGGAGAGTATAAAGAAGGCAGAAAAATCACCAAATGCTAGAATTATTGTGTTAGATCCAAATGGAGAATATCGACACGCTTTTGATGATTTGGATATGGATGTTTTTTGTTATGCGATTAAAGCTTCTGATTCGAAACAAGATTTGAAACAGTTGAGAGCTCCAGCATGGATGTGGACAAGCCAAGAGTGGTCAAGGATTTTGCAAGCAAGTGGAGGGACACAAAGACCGATATTAAGAGAAGCATTAAGGGGGTTAAAATCGTCCAATGTTAATATTGATGTTGAAAAAAGTAAAAATATAATTTCTGTAGATTTGTTAAAGGCACATTTTCACAATTGGCAGATGTTCCTAAAAAATTCGATTATTAATCAAGATTATTTGAATGCAAATAAAAATAAATTTGGTACGCAATTAAATGATCGTTTAAAAAGTATGTGTCAGATTATTAATGAAATCAAAGATACATATCCATTGTTACAGGAGAGCAAAGATTTTTATATTAAAGTGGATGCTATTTTGAAAAAGAGCTTGGTTCAAAAACCAGAATTTTCTTTTTATAATGCATTTAGTTTGAGTGATGTAAATGATATATCTCAAGAATTGCAGAAATTGATGGACAAGCTTGGAAAACCAGACGAACAATATCTTTGTAATGAAGATGATCCTATCAAATTTGAAATAAACCAATTAGCTCCATATATTCGTGTGTTGGCACAAGATTCAGCAGCATCTCAATACCTTGAGTATATGACAATTAGAATCGAATCTTTGTTAAAGAATA
>Ga0137307_102382_pt1 | contig 13184 bp, 13 predicted proteins | sample NAcewD2O_March_2_FD_97180 | JGI IMG/M metagenome (GOLD analysis project Ga0137307, IMG submission 97180) | Mouse cecal microbial communities from Vienna, Austria - N-Acetylglucosamine amended D2O_March | ecosystem: Host-associated > Mammals > Digestive system > Large intestine > Cecum | place...
AAGACATAAAGTTAGTAGATCTTGTGGTGGAGCTTGTGGATGCAAGAGTGCCGCTTGGCAGCAGGAACCCGGATATTGACGAGCTGGGGAGAAATAAGGCGCGTCTGATTCTTTTGAATAAAGCGGATCTGGCAGATGAGAAAGCAAATGAGGCGTGGATGCATTATTTCGAAAAAAGGGGGTACTATGCGGTGCGGATAGACGCCAGAAACCGCGGAGGTATGAAAGCGGTACAGGCAGTGATCTTAGAAGCCTGCAAGGAGAAAATGGAGCGGGACCGAAAGCGAGGTATTAAGAACCGTCCGGTGCGGGCGATGGTGGTAGGAATTCCAAATGTGGGAAAATCCACCTTCATCAATACGTTTGCGGGAAAGGCGTGTGCGAAAACAGGAAATAAGCCGGGGGTTACAAAAGGAAAGCAATGGATTCGTTTGAATAAGAATGTGGAACTTTTGGATACGCCGGGAATCCTCTGGCCGAAATTTGAGGATCAGAGCGTAGGTCTTAAGCTGGCGTTGATTGGCTCCATTAAGGACGAGATATTGAATATAGATGAATTGGCGCTGGAACTGCTCCGCTATCTTCTGAAGCAGTATCCAAGTCTGCTGAAAGAACGCTACGAAATAACGGAAGTGGATGAAGTAAAGGCGCTGGAGCAGATAGCAGTGAACCGAAAATGCTTAAAGAAGGGAAACGAGTTGGATTACAGCAAAGCAGCGGCTCTTGTTTTGGATGAATTCAGAGCGGGAAAAATCGGAAGAATTACTCTTGAAAAGCCGGAGCAGGAAGCATAAAATAGAGAGTGGAAAGACATCAATGAGAGAGAAACAATCGGATAAGAAAAGGGCAGCCGCCAAATGGACAGTAAGAAAATTTTTCGAGTGCATGATGTATCTTGTAATTGTTATAGCGCTTACATATGTTGTCATTCGCTTTGTAGGACAGCGGACCGGAGTAAGCGGTTCTTCGATGGAACCGGCTTTGAGTGACGGAGATCATCTGCTGATAGATAAGCTGTCTTATCGCTTTCATGAACCAGAGCGATTTGATGTCGTTGTATTTCCGGATGAAAATACAAACAGTAAGTATTATATCAAACGAGTCATCGGACTGCCCGGTGAGAGAGTGCAGATTGACGAAAAGGGATATATCTATGTCAACGGAGAAGAATTATGCGAATCCTATGGTTTAGAAGTTATCAAAGAGGCAGAAGAGATCATAGATCTTGGGGAGGATGAGTATTACGTACTGGGAGATAATCGGAATAACAGCGAGGACAGCCGTGGAGATGTGGTTGGAAGAGTGCATAGGTATGAGATTGTCGGTAAAGCATGGTTTCGGATATATCCGATAAATCGGATCGGCTTCGTAAAACACGGATAGGAATGGAGAGACGCTATGAAGCGGAAAATCGGAGAGATTAAATCAGAATTACAGGCAGCAGAGGATTCCATGCTGCCTCATTTTATAACTGCCTATGAAACAGATGAAAGAAGCGGAGTCAGGGCGCTTGTAGAGCAGGCAGGAAGACGGTTAAAAAAGCTGGAAGAGGAGAAGGAGCGGACGTGGAAGCTCGGAGAGTATGAGCGTTTATACGCATCTTATGGACATATTTGCGGAATTGATGAAGTGGGAAGGGGACCGCTGGCAGGACCTGTCGTGGCGGGCGCTGTGATTCTGCCGAAGGACTGCAATATTCTCTATATCAATGATTCTAAGCAGTTAAGTGCAAAGAAGCGGGAAGAGTTATACGAAATCATTATGGAACAAGCCGTTGCGGTTGGAATTGGCAGGGTGGAACCGGAAAGGATTGATGAAATCAATATTCTTCAGGCTACCTATGAGGCGATGCGGGAAGCCATAAATAATCTGTCTGTGAAACCCGATATATTATTAAATGATGCGGTAACGATTCCGGGTGTAGAGATCAGGCAGATACCGATCATAAAGGGGGATGCGAAAAGCATTTCTATCGGAGCGGCAAGCATCATTGCCAAGGTGACGAGAGACCGGCTGATGGAAGAGTATGACAAGGTCATGCCGGAATATGATTTCGCATCCAATAAGGGATATGGTTCCAAATCACATATTGAAGCTTTGAAGAAATGTGGACCGTCTCCCATACATAGGGCAAGTTTTATAGGAAACTTCGTATAGGAAAGATTTAAATATAGGACATGTGAAAGGAGTAAATGACAATGCAGATATCGGATTTAGTAGGACAATACAACAGAAATATTAGTCAGGATGTTTCCGTGGCGGCGCCGGCTCCGGAATCACAGCAGCTTGTAGATGCAGTGCGGGAAATGGCAGCGGGAAATATTTTTGAGGGAACCGTAAATGAAATGCGCCGGGGCGAGGTTGTGCTGGGGCTTAGCAACGGGCAGACGATTTCGGCAAAGCTGGCGGGAAATATCACGTTAAGCAAAGGGCAGTCCATGTTCTTTCAGGTGAAATCCAACAACGGAAGCCAGATAGAGATACGTCCATATACAAAGGGGAATCTGAGCAATCCGATTTTGTTAAAAGCATTAGATACGGCGGGAATACCGGCAAATGAGCGGACTGTTGGGATGGTCAATGCAATGATGGAAGAGCAGATGTCCATTGATAAGCTAAGTCTCTTGGATATGGCAAGAACGGTAGCGACACAGCCGGAAATTGATGTGGCGACGATTGTACAGATGAAGAAACTGGATATTCCCGTGACGCCGGAAATGGCAAACCAGTTTCTGAATTATAAGCTGGATCAGTCTGCCATTACCACACAGATGGAAGCATTTTTCGATGGGCTTTTGTCTGCATTTTCCGGTGAACTGCTGACCGGCGAGGAGGCGTTGAACAGAAACAGTGAAATTCTGAAAATCCTGTTTCCCGGCGAAGGGGATGCCGGCGCCGACGGAGTGACGCTTGTAAGTGCGGGAGGGGAAAATTCTGCGGAGGCGTCCGGCATTCAAGATGCCTTGGGCGGGAGTGCGGCTTCGGTGCAGGAAACGGCTGAGAACGCTGAAAATATTGCTGTTCTGGAAGAGGGCGGGGCAGAGGAGCTGCCGGTAAAACAGCAAATGGATTATCCGGAAGGCTCATCAGGCAGACTTCTGACAGATGCGCAGGCAGAGAGGCTTGGCAAAGATTTGGCGAAATTTCCGCAGCTTGCGGCGAACGAGAGATTGTTTGTGGACGGCAAGCTGAATCTGGAGCTGTCACCGAAAGATATGCTTTTAGAATTGCAGAAATCCTTGCAGCAGACAAAGTCCGGGGATTCCGGTTCCGTAAAAAAGCTGCTGGCGGGCGAATCTTATCAGAAACTGCTGCGGAATGTCTTTGAGGAGGAGTGGCTTTTAAAACCGGAGGATTTAAAGACAGCAGATAAAATAAAAGATTTGTATCAGAAGCTGGAGCATCAGATGACTCAGTTGGAGAAAGCTTTTGAGCAGACCGGAATGGATAAGGGACAGCTGACACAGGCGGCTGCCGATGTACGCAGCAATGTGGAATTTATGAATCAGATTAATCAGAACTATACCTATCTGCAGATTCCGTTAAAATTAAGAGGTCAGAATGCGCATAGTGATTTGTATGTGTACACCAACAAAAAGAGCCTTGCGGACAGAGAAGGGGATTTGACGGCATTTCTGCATCTGGATTTGGATAATCTCGGTTCTACAGACGTTTCCATCCGCATGAGAGGGAAGAAGGTGCACACAGATTTCTTTCTTTCAGATGATAAATCCTATGACTTGATTTTCGAGCATATAGATTTGTTAGAGGAACGGCTGGAGAAAAAAGGGTATCAGTGTACGATACAAGTGCAGAATAAGGAAAAAAAGATTAATTTTGTAGATGATTTTCTGAAAAAGGATCAGCCTTCAACGGGAAGGCTGCACAGATATTCATTTGATGTGAGGGCGTGATAATATGGCAGAAGGAAGCAAAGGCTGGAATCCGAAACAACTGTCAGAGGAAACAAAGAAAGAGAAAACAGCGGTGGCGCTTGCCTATAATCCGGGAGATGCGGCGCCGAAAATATTAGCCACAGGAAAAGGCCATGTGGCGGAGAAGATTATTGAGAAGGCAAAGGAAGAGAATGTTCCGTTCTATAAGGATAACAAACTGGCGGATACGCTTTCTAAGCTGGAAATCGGCGAAACGATACCGCCGGAGCTTTATGAGGTCGTAGCGGAAATACTGGTGTTCGTGGATGATATGGACAAAATCAGAAGTAAGCTGAAATAAGCGGTGATGAGAATGAAAGAGTTGGAAAATAAGCGGCAGAAGGGCAGCAGCTATGAAAGACGTGCAGCAGATTTCTTAGTGGGGCAGGGCTATGAAATTTTAGAGATGAACTATCGCTGTAAGTTTGGTGAGATAGATATTATAGCCAGAGACGGAGAGTATCTGGTATTTATAGAGGTGAAATATAGATATAGTGCAGCGGGTGGGCTGCCGGAGGAGGCGGTAGACTGGAAAAAGCAGAGAAGAATCAGCCAGGTGGCGTCCTATTATTGCATGAAGTGTGGAATCAGTGATGCCATGCCATGCCGGTTTGATGTGGCTGCTTTTTTGAAAGATGAAGTACACTTGATACGCAATGCCTTCTCCTATCAGCCTTAATATCAGAAAACAAGAGGGATTCAAATAGATGGAACAATATAAACTTCGTTGGAAAACAAATCAGAAAGAACAGCTTCCCTGTTGGAAGGAGGAAGCTGCAGGCCGCCCTTGGCTGTTGGAATATCCGGCGTTAGCAGCTACCGGTTTGGTAGAGCATTGTTTTACGACAAGGGAAGGCGGGGTCAGTAAAGGAATTTTTTCGACCATGAATTTAAGCTTTACGAGAGGAGATGAGCCGGAAGCGGTCAAGGAGAACTATGCAAGGCTTGCGAAAGCGCTGCATACCTTGCCGGAGCGGTTTGTATTTACGGATCAGACGCATACTACAAATGTGCGGGCGGTGACGGAAGAAGATGCGGGAAAAGGCTTGACAAAAGAGCGGGACTATTGGGATGTAGACGGATTAGTGACAAATGTGCCGGGACTGGTACTGTCTACTTTTTATGCGGATTGTGTACCGCTGTTTTTTGTGGATAGAAAGCACAGGGCAATTGGATTGTCTCATTCAGGCTGGCGCGGAACGGTAAAACGGATGGGAAAGGTGACGCTCGAAACCATGAGGCAGGAATATGGGACGAAGCCTCAGGATGTGGTCTGTGCCATCGGACCTTCCATTTGCGGGGACTGCTATGAAGTCAGTGCGGATGTAGCAGAGGCATTTATGCAGGAATTTGCAGGTCACGAACAGGAAATTTTGACGGAGAAAGGCGCCGGAAAGTATAAGCTGGATCTGTGGGAGGCAAACAGGCGGGTGCTGACAGATGCAGGCGTTGCGGAAAAATATATCAGTTGTACGAGTCTATGTACCTGCTGTAACCCTGACGTTCTGTTTTCACATCGGGCAACAGATGGAAAAAGAGGTAATTTAGGGGCGTTTATGTACTTAAAGGAGGTGGCTGACCGATGATACGGGTTGAAAATCTGAGTAAGAGTTTTGACGGATATCCTGCACTCAGCCACGCCGATATGCATGTGGAAAGGGGCGCAATTTACGGTCTGGCAGGACCGAACGGAGCAGGGAAATCCACAATGCTCCGTCATATTACAGGGATTTATAAGCCGGATGAGGGTTCGGTTTTCATTGATGGCGTTCCGGTATATGAAAACACGCAGGCAAAAGAAAAGTTTGTCTATATACCGGATGATTTCTTTTATTTTCAGCAGGCAAATACACTGGAAATGATGCGGTTTTATAAGGGAATGTATAAGAAGTTTGATAAGCAGCTTTTTGGGAAGCTGGGAAATGCATTCGCCACCATCAATCCAAAGACAAGCATCCGGAGACTGTCAAAGGGAATGCAGAAACAGGTAGCGTTCTGGCTTGCAATTAGCTGCCGTCCGGAACTGTTAATATTGGACGAGCCGGTGGACGGTCTGGATCCGGTCATGCGGCGGCAGATCTGGAGCATCATTCGTTCGGATGTTGCCGAGCATGGTATCACGGTGCTCGTTTCCTCCCATAATCTTAGGGAGTTGGAGGATGTGTGCGATCATGTGGGAATTATGCATCAGGGCAAGGTAATGATTGAATGCTCCTTGAGTGAACTGCAGGGAAGCGTCTGTAAGATACAGGTTGCCTTTCAGGAAGGAATGCCGAAGCTGCCGGAGGATTTTGACGTGCTGCACATGTCTAGTACAGGAAGGGTGTATACAATGATTGTCAAAGGAAATCAGGAGGCGGCGAAGGAGCAGTTAGAAAAAATGAACCCGATGCTGATTGATGTGCTTCCCCTGTCATTGGAGGAAATCTTTATCTATGAGTTGGGAGGTGCGGATTATGCAGTCCAGGATATCCTTTTTTAACGGAACGGTTTTTAAGAAGAATATCAGCCATTACTGGCCTCTATGGCTGGTGTTTTTGGTATATCTCATCTGTCAGATTCCGATTAATATATTTTTGAGCGTTTCCCCAGTGGATATGATTAATTCTTCTGAAAATGTATTAAAGCTGAAAACGGATGCATATTTTAATGCGCTGGCAAATTCTTTGACTCCGACAGTCTGCTTTGCCGCCGGAGTGATAGCGGCAATGGCTGTGTTTCATTTTAATTTTTATACAAGAAGCGCGCATGCGTTCCATTCCTTTCCGGTGAGACGTGAGGAACTCTTTTTTACGGCGTATTTTTCGGGCTTTTTGTTCTATACAGTGCCGTTGCTCCTAAGCTTTTTAATGGGGGCATGTGTCTGTGCGTTAAAGGGAATTACAGCGTTGGAATACCTTTTGCTCTGGTTCCTTTTGATGGAGGGGATGTGTTTCTTTTTCTATAATATGACGATATTGGTGGGAATGTTTACGGGACAGTTCTTTGCAGTGCCGTTGCTCACATTGATTCTGAACTATTTGTATGTCGGCTGCCGTTATGTAGTATTCAACATTATGGGAATGATATCCTATGGACTTTCCGGATTTTATTCCATGCGTCTGGTAAGCTTTTTATCGCCGCTTTACTTTATGATAGGAAAAGTGGGTTTTTCCATGAGCTGGGTGGAACAAGAAAGTATATACATGGTCAGCGGCTGCAAATACGTTGCAATCTATGCCGGGCTTGGACTGATCGGCGGTATTGCGGCATTTTTCATGTATCGGAAACGGAGAATGGAATGTATCAGCGATATTTTGGCAATTCATTTGGTGAAACCGATTTTCCGCTGGGTTTTTGCGGGCGGCATTTCCATGCTGTTTGCGACGGTTGTCTGCGGCTCTCTGATAGTCCGGGATGCACATACCAAATTTCTTTTCATTTTGATGCTTGTTCTGAGCATGGGAGTCATCTGCTTTTTTTTGGCAGATATGCTGATTCAGAGAAAGCTCCGTATATGGAGCAGAAGGCGTTTTTTGGAATGCGGAATCTATACCCTTTTTATGGCTCTGTTCTTGATTGGTCTGGAGTGCGATGTTTTTGGAATGGAGCGCAGGATACCAGAGATATCAGAGATTGAAAAAGCGCAGCTCCATCTTTATTATCCTTTTTATGGGGACGAGGAAGCAGATATTGAGCAGATTCGTAAGTTTCATAGACAGATAATTGAATCGAAGGAGGAATTTGAAGACTATTATGCAGATGGGGAGCTGGAAGGACATGTCATCGGGTATGTACAGATTCAGTATCTGTTAAAGGACGGGACGCCGTTTGTCCGTAATTATGAAATTCCTGCGGACGAAGGCTATTTGAAGGATAAAGGGTCTTTGGTGTCCGAAATGCGAGAGTACGCCTGTGATATGGAGCGGTATCTGAAAGGAAACCTGTGCCCAGATTTTGAAGAGACAGAGATGAAATCTATATCACTGGAGGTATTTGACGGAGAATTGGATCTCAAAACAGTTCCCATTGAGAAAAAGGATTGGGAGATGTTTTTTGAGGCTTTAAAAGCAGATGTTCTGGAGGGGAATATTTTAACGGATCCTCAAGAGGATTATGAGCAGGAGGATGATAGGGTTTATTGGAATTCTCTTTGCATTGAGCTGCACTCATCCAAAGGGATCAAAGATTATTGGGATGAGATATACACAAACGGAGTGAAAGCGCAGAATGTAACCTCGTATCTCAATTTTAACCGGGATTGTTCTCATATCTTAGAGGTATTGGAAAAACTAAGTCTGATAAACGGAACAGATCGCCGGCTGCTGACGGGAAAAGAGTATGAGCAGATTTCAAATGAGCTGATGGAGGAGTAGAAACGTGCGGTCAAAATGAAAAAGGAGTAGTTATGTCAGGAAAAAAGCATGTCATTTTTAAGATAGAGGAAGGCAGTATTGCAAGCGAGCTTGAATTGGAGCCGGGAGACAGTCTGATATCTATCAATGGCAATCAAATAGAAGACGTATTTGATTACCAGTATCTGACACAGGAGGAATATCTGCTGGTTCTGGTAGAAAAAGGAAATGGAGAAGAGTGGGAACTGGAAATTGAGAAGGAATTTGATGAAGATTTGGGAATTACCTTCGAGAGCGGATTGATGGATGAATATAAATCCTGCAGCAATAAATGTATGTTTTGCTTTATTGACCAGATGCCTAAGGGAATGCGCGAGACATTGTATTTTAAAGATGACGATTCCCGGCTTTCCTTTTTGCAGGGGAATTATGTAACGCTTACGAATATGAAGGACAAGGATATTGAACGTATCATACATTACCATCTGGCTCCTATCAATGTTTCGGTGCATACGACAAATCCAGAGCTGCGCTGCAAGATGCTGCACAACCGTTTTGCAGGGGATGCATTGAAGAAAATAAAGAAATTGTCGGATGCCGGGATTGAAATGAACGGTCAGATTGTACTCTGCAAAGGCGTGAATGATGGGGAAGAGTTAGAGCGCAGCATCAAAGACCTGACGGAATATATTCCGAACATGCAGAGCGTGTCCGTCGTTCCGGTCGGACTGACAAAATATCGTGAGGGGCTGTATCCCTTAGAGCCTTTTGAAAAGGAAGATGCGGAAAAGGTTCTTGCGTGTATCCACAGATGGCAGGATGATTGCATGAAAAGATATGGAACCCACTTTGTACATGCGGGAGACGAGTGGTATCTTCTCGCTGAGGAAGAGCTGCCCGAAGAAGAACGCTATGACGGTTACATTCAGTTGGAGAACGGCGTGGGAATGATTACGCTGTTGCGGGATGAATTTGCAGAGGCTTTGCAGAAGATAAAAGGAGACAAAGAGTTAGAACGGAGGGTAACGCTTGCTACAGGAAAGAGCGCCGCACCGCTTTTAAGGGAGCTTGCAGGAAGACTTAAGGAGAAATTTCCGAAGGTATGCGTGGAAACTGTGGCAATCCGCAATGATTTCTTTGGGGAGCGGATTACGGTTTCCGGGCTTTTGACGGGGCAGGATCTGATTGCCCAGTTAAAGGGCAGGAATCTGGGGGATGCGCTGCTTTTGCCATGCAGCCTGCTTCGGAGCGGGGAAGAGGTCTTGTTGGACGATATCACCCTTTCGGATTTGAAAAGAACTTTACAAGTTGGGATAGATATTGTAAAATCAAGCGGTCAGGATTTGCTTCTTGCAATGATTGGAAAGGAGTAAGAAGATGAGTAAACCGGTAGTAGCTATCGTGGGACGTCCGAATGTGGGAAAGTCTACTTTGTTCAATGTGCTGGCAGGGGAACGTATTTCTATTGTACAGGATACTCCCGGTGTGACAAGGGACAGAATCTATGCGGATGTGTCATGGTTGAAGTATAATTTTACATTGATTGATACAGGAGGAATTGAGCCGGATTCCGGAGATATTATATTATCCCAGATGCGGGAACAGGCTCAGATTGCCATTGATACGGCGGATGTGATTATTTTTATTACTGATGTGAGACAGGGGCTTGTGGATGCGGACGAGAAAGTGGCGGACATGCTGCGCCGTTCCAAAAAGCCGGTGCTTCTTGTCGTGAATAAGGTTGATAATTTTGATAAATTCATGCCGGATGTCTATGAATTCTATAATCTCGGAATCGGAGAGCCGATTCCGGTGTCGGCAGCGTCCATGCTTGGAATCGGAGATATGCTGGATGAGGTGACAAAGCACTTTACCAATGCTATGGTGGAAGAGGCGGAGGATGACAGGCCGCGGATCGCAATCATTGGAAAGCCGAATGTGGGAAAATCTTCTTTGATCAACCGGCTCTGCGGCAACAACCGTCTGATTGTTTCGGATATTGCAGGAACGACCAGAGACGCTATAGATACGGATATCCGCTACGACGGCAGGGATTATGTATTTATAGATACGGCGGGACTTCGCCGGAAAAGCAAAATAAAAGAAGAAATTGAGCGTTACAGCATTATCCGCGCCGTGACGGCAGTGGAGCGCGCCGATGTAGTGATTTTAGTGATTGATGCGACAGAAGGCGTAACGGAGCAGGATGCGAAGATTGCAGGGATTGCCCATGAAAGAGGAAAGGGCGTGATTATTGCAGTCAATAAGTGGGACGCAATTGCCAAGGATAATAAGACCATTTATCAGCACACAGAGAAAATCAGGCAGATACTCAGCTTTATGTCTTATGCGGAGATTATGTTCATTTCCGCAAAGACCGGACAAAGAGTGGGTAAGATTTTTGAGATGATTGATATGGTCATTGAGAACAACAGTATGCGGGTCAGTACCGGCGTGCTCAATGAGATTATGGCAGAGGCAGTTGCGATGCAGCAGCCGCCGTCAGATAAGGGTAAGCGCCTCAAGCTCTATTATATTACGCAGGCAGCGGTCAAGCCTCCTACGTTTGTCATTTTTGTGAATGATAAACAGTTGATGCATTTTTCCTATACGAGATATCTGGAGAACCGGATCCGGGACGCCTTTGGTTTCCGGGGGACTTCTTTGAAATTTATTATCCGCGAGAGGAAGGAAGATAAGGGATGATAGTGGAACGAATCATATCAATCGGAATCGGATATATCTGCGGGCTGTTTTTGTCTGGATTTCTCTATGGCAAATCCAGACATGTAGATGTAAGAGAGTCGGGGAGCGGCAATGTGGGAACCACCAATACGCTGAGAACCTTAGGCTGGAAGGCGGGAGCCGTGACGCTTGCGGGAGATATCGGTAAGGTCTTTGCAGCAGTTTTTCTGGTATGGCTGCTGTTTCATAAGAGTCAGCCGGAGATGGTGCGGCTCTTGGAAATGTATGCCGGTTTTGGTGCAATACTGGGTCACGATTTTCCATTCTATATGAAATTTAAGGGCGGCAAGGGAATAGCCAGCACCGGCGGTCTGGTGCTTGCCTTCTGTCCGTTTGCGGCGCCAATCAGCCTTGGATTGTTCATTTTGGCTGCGCTGGTGACAAGATATGTTTCTCTTGGCTCGGTTTTAGGTCTTATCAGCATGTTTATTCAGGTATTGGTATTTGGAAAGTTTGGAATGTTTGCTGTGCCTGAGGATAATTTGATAGAAGTTTACATAGTATTTGGTATTATAGCGATGATCGGACTGGTGAAGCATCGTTCAAATATCAAACGCTTGTTAAACGGTACTGAGAATAAAATAGGTTCAAAGAAAAAGGAAAATGAAGGAGCATAAAATGTCAAAAATTGGTATAATCGGCGCGGGAAGCTGGGGCATTGCGCTGGCGCATGTATTGCAGAAGAACGGACATGAACTGTCAGTCTGGTCATTTCTGGAGAATGAAATTGTGATGCTGAAAGAGAAGCATGAACAGGCAGATAAGCTGCCTGGAGTAATACTTTCTGAGCAGACTGTCTTTACAACTGATATCAGAGAAGCGATTGAAGGAAAGGATATGCTGGTTTTAGCGGTTCCGTCCCCGTTTACCAGAAGTACGGCAAAACGTATGGCGGAATATGTGACAAGCGGGCAGGTGATTGTTAGTGTGGCAAAAGGAATCGAAGAGGATTCTTTGATGACGCTGTCCCAGATAATTAAAGATGAGATTCCGCAGTGTGTAGCTGCTGTTTTATGCGGTCCAAGTCATGCCGAAGAAGTCGGGATCGGACTTCCTACGACGCTTGTAGCTGGGGCAGATACAAGAGAAACCGCAGAGCTTGTGCAGAATACCTTTATGAATGAGACGCTTCGTATCTATACCAGCCCGGATGTGCTGGGGATGGAATTGGGGGCGGCCCTTAAGAATGTAATCGCATTGGCAGCAGGAATGGCGGATGGCCTGGGATATGGAGACAATACCAAGGCGGCGTTGATTACCCGCGGGGTGACTGAAATGGGCAGGCTGGCGCTTACGATGGGGGCAAAATTTGAGACAGTAAGCGGATTGACCGGGATGGGCGATTTGATCGTAACCTGTGCCAGTAAGCACAGCAGGAACCGCAAGGCAGGGACTTTGATGGGACAGGGCTATACGATGAAGCAGGCGATGGACGAGGTAAAGATGGTAGTGGAAGGCGTTTTTTCCGCCAAAGCTGCGGCTGCTCTCGGCAGAAAATATCAGGTGGAACTGCCGATCATTGAACAGGTAAATGAAGTGCTGTTTTATGATAAGCCGGCGAAGGAAGCGGTAAAAGATCTGATGCTCAGGGATAAGAAGAATGAGCATGAAGAGCTGGATTGGGAATGATACTATTTCAGAAGTACAGAACGGAGAAGAAATGGAAAAGATACGAATCAAGTATTTTACGGATAAAATTGAGCCTTTGACCTATATAGACGGTAAGTCGGACTGGATTGATTTAAGAGCTTCAGAGACAGTGGAGTTAAAGAAAGGCGAAGCGGCTTTGATTCCGCTTGGAGTGGCAATGGAGCTGCCGCATGGGTATGAGGCGCATATCGTACCGAGGAGTTCTACGTTTAAAAATTTTGGAATCATCCAGACAAATAGCTGTGGAATTGTGGACGGCTCTTATTGCGGCGACGAGGATATGTGGCGTATGCCGGTGTATGCCCTGCGGGATACCAGGATTGAGGTAAACGATAGGATTGCACAGTTCCGTATCGTTGAAAATCAGCCGAAAATTGTGTTTGAAGAAGTGGAAGTCCTTGGCAACGGCAGCAGGGGCGGCTTTGGAAGCACTGGAAAGCAATAAAGCAAACAAAAACGGTAAGGAGGATTGTTTTATGGAAGGACGTATGGTGAAGTTTTACTCGAAAGAGAGCAATAA
>Ga0137307_102384_pt1 | contig 13177 bp, 13 predicted proteins | sample NAcewD2O_March_2_FD_97180 | JGI IMG/M metagenome (GOLD analysis project Ga0137307, IMG submission 97180) | Mouse cecal microbial communities from Vienna, Austria - N-Acetylglucosamine amended D2O_March | ecosystem: Host-associated > Mammals > Digestive system > Large intestine > Cecum | place...
ACTATTGGATATGGCGCAGGCGCGGACGAGGCCGGCGACTGTGGCCGCGTAATGCGCTTTGGGGACAGCAAGCTGTACCTGCGCAGTACGAAGAAGACAACACCATCGTTGAACGTAAAGATAGGCGACAAAACATTCTATGGAAACATGAGCACATCGACCAAGGGCAAGCTGCGTATTAAGAAAGACGCAACCACGTACAGTGTTCATGACGATAGTATGTAAAGCAGATTCGCAGGTTATAGTATTTGACCACGAGGCCTTTGGCATGTAACATATTCATACATGAAGAATTATGATGTTGTTATTATTGGTGCCGGTGCCGCCGGTTTGACCGCGGCCGCAACAGCGACCGCCCGCGGGCGACGCGTGGCGGTACTGGATATGGGCGACGCCCCCGCACGCAAGGTGCAGGCATCAGGCGGCGGCCGCTGTAACTTTACAAACATGGCCGCAACACGCGATAGATATTTCGGTGCAAATCCTGACTTTGTTCGTGGGGCACTGGCCCGGGTTACGCCGGCGGATATACTGCAATGGGCCCAGGGACACGACCTGGAATGGCAGGAGAAAGCCGCGGGGCAATTTTTCTGTAAAAGCGGTGCCGGCCCCGTGGTAGGCGCACTGTTACAAGATGCCGCCGGTGCCCGGATTATTACAGGATGCACCGTAACGGGAGCGACATATCAATCCAATCGATTTATAATAAAATCTAACATTGGCGATTTTAGCGCCGACAGTCTTGTTATTGCAACGGGCGGGATGTCTTTTGCGACATTGGGGGTGTCTGATATCGGATATAAAATTGCAAAAAGCTTTGGTCATAAAATAATCCCTATACGGCCCGCATTATGCGCAATTGATATCCCGGCATTTCCACGCGAATGGGCGGGGATTTCCGTCGGTGCTCAAATAACTGTGAAAGAACGCAAAATCACGGGCGATATGTTATTCACACATTTTGGAATCGGCGGCCCCGCGGTTTATTCCGCATCAATCGCGCCATCGGATTGCGATATAAAAATAAACCTGATGCCGGGGATTGATGTGAATGACTGGCTGCGCCAGGCTAAGCGCAGCGCCGGTCGCAAGGCGTTGTCAACAGTATTGGGGGAGCGCCTGCCAAATCAAATTGCAAAATACTTTGGCGGGCCGGCCCGAAATATTGCAGACTTTCGTGACAGCGAGCTAGCAGACGTCGCCGCACGGATTACGGATATTACGCTGCATGCGGGAACATGGCACCACCATGGAATGGCCGCAGCCGAGGTAACGTTTGGCGGCGTCGATACTGCGGATATATCTTCGAAGACGATGGAATCAAAAATCCAGCCCGGTCTATTCTTTGCCGGCGAAGTAATGGATATAACAGGTGACTTAGGGGGATTTAACCTGCACTGGGCATGGGCATCGGGGCACGTGGCCGGTGATAACGCATAATAAAACGCCCCAACAGGGCGTTTTATTTTATTCCGACTGCAAAACCATTATATTTCCGTCATCAACAATTAAATCAGGATCATCGGCATACGTTTTATCCCCGGCCCATACCCTGTATTCATATGGCGTGGCGGCATTGCCTTCTATCTGAATTATATGATGACGCGTCTCTAGTGTTAAATCACTGTCGCGCGGGACCGAATATTTTACCACGGACGCAGATTGGACATCAGGCTGCGGCATAACGACCGTCTGATATTCAATATCGTCGGCATAGTCAACATATTCTGTTGGCGCGGTGCGCGGTTGGCACCCGCAAAGCATGCAAACGCCAACAAACAAAAGTATATAGTTTTTCTTCATGCTTATCATTATATCATATCTCAGGCTGTTTTCTAAGCTTTATTTTTCAAGTCGCGACAGGTCGCGCGATATATCACACGATAGCATATCGACCAACACGCCCATGCTGTGGACATAATCGGCATAGCTGTCGCCACATTCTGCCCAACCATTATAAAGCGCAATTATTAAATTTTTTTAACGTTTTTTGTTTACAAGCATACCAAACATGTGATAATATTCCTTTTATAGGCAATAATATGACGATACGAGAACATTTACGCAGGAATAAAAACTGGCGACAAAATCCGATTGAGCAAGCCCTGCAGGGCGCTAATACGGCCGCACGTGCGGCCACGCAAATTGAAAATTTGCGTGAGTTACGCGCATTTTTGAAATCACAATATGGCATAACCGACGTTAATCCGGTCGCTTCTGTCATTTGTAACAAGTTCCTGACGGGAATGGATTCCAACGGGCGACGACTGTTTATAAAAACAGGCTCGCATCAGGGAATATATGAAAATGAATATGTTATGGGTGGTCGCCTGTACGATATCGATAGTCGGCACTTTCTGCGCCCACTATACTTTAATGATTATGACAAGTTCAATTTTTTTGCCAACGAATACGCCGATGGGATGACACTCAAAACCGCTGTTATGAAAAAATGTCTTAGCCGCGAGGAAAAGTCAAAAATAATCAGCGACATCTGGCGCATCTTTTGTGCACTAAAAAAATCTGATGTTATACATCGTGATATTCGCCCGGACAATCTAATGATTATTGACGGTCGTCTTGTCCTGATAGACTTTCAACTGGCGGTTTCAAAGACAAATTTTGTAGAACTGGAATATCTGGCAAAGCGCCCTAATCGTTTACGTCAGTTGGGAAACAAAAAGTTTAGATATCGGCCATTTGTATGGGATGATTCGTACTCGCTATTAAAAGTTATGGAATTTGTCGGACGCGATAAGTTTTACGGCATAAGATATGATATAATTTACAAGCATATAAAAGAATATGTCGGTTGCGATAAAATAAAAACCGCGGTGCGGGAAACCGATTTTCATCGTATGGTTCGCCATATAAGCGCACTTTATCTGTAGCAAGATATTGATTTAAACAAAACCCCAATATGTTATAATAGACAATAGAAACAGTAAAAAGCCCAAAATCGGAACCAACCATATCTGTTTGCGATATACTCTTACTAACCAAAACAACATAAAAGACAAGATAAGCAATATCAATACAATACAGACAATATCATAATTTGTCATACAATTTAGATACGCGCCATCAATATCAAACTGACAAGCATTTGCCCAAATATGATTAAATTTTGAAATTTTGCCGATACACGCCAAGTCAAATAAAAAAATATACAAGGCACAAAATAAAGATACTGTTATAATATAACTTATTCTGTTTAATATTTTTCTCATTCTGTGCCTTTGTAATATCAAAAAACTATATAAAACATAAGAAGCGATGACCTATCGCAACGAACAAAACCACTCCTGCTATTGGTATTAACAAAACCCGATATCCATAATGCTTAAATAATGCTAATGCCAATAATCCAAATATAGCCAATGACACTAAAATACATAATATATCCATGTTTGCCATTAAAACTAAGCCGCGATTGGTTCCTTCATATTCTTGAAATGTCCTCTCCCATATGCCACATACTTTTCCACCACGATCAAAAATCGCTAAATCTATTAAAAACACTAGAAACGCACAAAATGCTGCGACGGCTGAACAAGTCATTATTGGCGTTAAATATTTTTTCATTTATATTTCCGTTTTCAATATTCTACTCTTAGTATTACATCTTTTTTATTATTTTCAAACCACTTTGTAAAACCATCCATCCGATCCGTCAAATCAATACAACCAGCAGAACCAGGCTCTGCGCCGCCGTGAATACTAAAGCCACTACGACCGTATGTATTTGTTTCCTTAGCTGGCTCCAACCAAACTCTGGCCTTTCCCCAAGAATAGGTTCCTCCACGCCAAGTGCCACGCCCCAAAGCAGAGCGAAGCCTATCCCAACGGTCTATATCTTTGTAAAATTGCAATCTTTCTTTTCGTATGACATATACCCCTTGTGGAATCGGTCCGGTATCTTTTTTATTTTGGTACTCCTGGGATTGATAACTCGGCCTACCAGAACCCCCAGCAAATTCAGCAACTTTTTTACCGCTATCATAAATAGCCAATGTCTTGCCATCAAAAACTGCATATTGGCTATCTTTTGCATTGATTGGTCCCTTAAAGGCTGAACCATTGTATTCAAAATCTATCTTTTTTGTTGATTTTTTAGCCAATTTTTGATATAATAACTCGTTAAGTTAAGCAGGCGATTTTGTCGCCGTTTTTTATTGCTCTGCCCGATGTCGGCTGGGCTTTTTTATTACCCAAAGGAATAACCATGAAAAAGTCACACATTGTCATTTCCGACATAACATATATGAAAGAAAAGTTCTGCATTGCCGGTTTTGACACTTATGAAAAGCGTATGAAACGTCTAATGATTGACGCAGGATATTGGAATGCAGATCAAATTCCGGCTTCATATTGTGAAATACTGGTTGATAACGAAGAATTTAAGGAGCCCCGTGATTACCCACACCGAACCGAAGATGTAAATATAGATTTTGATTCAATTGAAGTTTTGCAAGAATTTGAACTAGGTAAAGATCTGGCAAATGCATTGCGCGATAGTGTCTCAAAAGATATCCAGGGCATATTCCATCATCACGTCAAAGAAAATGCCTATGTGCTACAGAGAACCAAATGCCCTTCGTTGGGTGCAATATTGATTCCGGCACACAATATTGAATTCTTTACAGAAGACGGTAAGCTACGCGCCCGTATTACAGACTATTCCAAACAGACTTATGAATTAAAAGTCAGTTGTAAATATTTACGTGATATATTCGAAAAAACTAAAGATGTCGATAGTCTAAACAATGCTATTACGGCCAGCCAATATGCTCATTGCCGCATAGGATTGGCACGAAAGTTCCTGATGCAGGAAAATCATTGCTATTTGATGCTAAACGGGCTATTTTTGTACTGATATGGCAAAGATTTTTACGATTGGTTTTAGCGGCAAAAAGCCCAATGATTTTATGGACATCCTGAACGCCACGCAAATAAGTTGCGTTTGGGATATCCGACTTTGGCGCACCAGTCGTTTTGTTCCATTTTATAGCAGCACGAATTTGGTCACGGCGCTAGGGGCGCGATATGAATATCACCCAGAATTCGCTCCAAGCACAGAAATCCTTGCCGGATATAAAGACAGCCACATCACCTGGCCCGATTACGAACGTATGTATCGTGAATTATTGGCAACGCGCCATCCGACCGAGGGGATAACGTCGGACGCCATTGACCGCATTTGCCTGTTGTGTACTGAGAAAAGCGCCACGCAATGCCACCGCCGCCTGGCCGCCGAATACATTGCCAAGCAATTCACAGACATTGAAATTGTGCATCTGTAATTAGCAATAACACTGCATTATGTCTACAAATTGTCCCAGATGAAGCACCATGAATAAGCCTAAAGAACTCCGTTTGAGGCGTTAATTTTTGACATCCTTAAAATAACAATTTTATGATAAAATATAAATTGATAATTTTTTGCTTCTTATTGTATAATGCATGCATAATAATGATATAGTATTCTAATGAAACCAACATTTATAGACCTTTTTGCTGGCTGTGGCGGATTGTCCGAGGGGTTCATACAAGCTGGCTTTGAACCGCTTGCCCATGTAGAAATGGACAAGGCAGCATGTTTCTCTTTACGCACACGTATGGCATTTCATTGGCTTACAAGACACAAAAAAACAAATTTGTATACAGACTACCTAAAAGGCATAATAACCAGAGAAGAACTTTATTCAAATATACCAAAATATATAATTGATTCTGTAATAAATACAGAAATATCCGATAAAACAATTGAAAGTATATTTACGCAAATAGATACTATTCTTGGGAGCAAACAATTAGATTTAATAGTCGGGGGGCCACCGTGTCAGGCCTATTCGCTTATTGGACGTGGCGCAACAAAAAAAAGTGGCGGCATGCAAAATGATAAGCGCAATTGGTTGTTTAAATATTATATTGAATTTTTGAAAAAATATAAGCCGAAACATTTTGTATTTGAGAATGTTCTTGGGCTGTTGTCAGCAAAAGACAAGAACGGCGAAAAGTATTTTGATACAATTTTGAAAGAATTTAGTAAGAACGGATATTCTGCCGTATCTGAAATTATATCAGCAGATCTGTACGGAGTTCCGCAGAGCCGAAAAAGGGTTATAATTGTTGGAACACGGAAGGATCTAACACCAATAAAATTACATTTATCTCCAAAAAAACTATCTTCGATGATTGCAGATTTATTTGCTGATTTACCAGCAATTCAAGCTGGTGACAAAACAAAAAATACTGTGAAAGCTAAGAAGGGCTGTAAAGAACTTTACGATTTGAAATTAAAAGATGATTTTCCAATCACTCTGCACAAATCGCGTCCTCATAATGAACGAGATTTAGAAATATATCGGATGGCCGTTGAAAAATGGAATAATGGACATCTACGTTTAAATTATAATGATTTACCTAATAAATTACAAACTCATCGGAATAGAACCGCTTTTACAGATAGATTCAAAGTAGTTGCGGGCGATTTGTTGGCTTCACATACGGTTGTTGCACATATATCAAGAGACGGTCATTACTATATCCATCCAGACATAAAGCAAAACCGTTCCATAACACCAAGAGAAGCGGCCCGCCTACAAACATTTCCTGACAACTACTATTTTGAGTCTGCGGACGACAAAGAATGCTTATCTAGCGCATTCAAACAAATAGGGAACGCCGTACCGGTGTATCTTGCAAAACAAATTGCAGAAAGTATTGGTCAGGATATGAAAAGCTCACAATCTAAAAAGTGCTAGTTCCTATACGCGAATTGTAGGCATAAACATTTTGCCGTATCGAATTTAACATATGCTCTCTTATTCTAAACAAACGCGTTGAAATCATACTTAGTTCATTCTGCTTTAATCCCATTAAATATTTTGCGTCAATTATCATTAAATACTCACCATTATTAAGAGAAATATTCTTAACATTTACAGAGTCTGGAATGGCAGGTCTAGTTTTTTTATCTCTAAGTTTTAATGTGGGCAGTTTGGGGACCAAATAAGTTATAACGGCCTTATGAAAACCTTCTTTGTTCTGAGCACAATCGCATCCAGCCGTAATATCCAACAAGCATAGTTTAGAATTGCGCATGGCTTCTTCTATGGCCGCCTTTTGAGACTTTCCAGAATTACAAAAATATTGCTCAAATAACTTTTTCTTTTGTTCTTTTAATTGTCCTTCTTCTTGTCCCGTATATTGTAAGACTTTTTTATACGCCCTAACATTTAACTCTCTAAAATCACCTGCTGGAATATGCTCTAAATTATCACATGAAGGGTCCACAAACAACGCAGTATTTAAAGTTGCTGAAATTTTGTTATTAACGTTTTGTCTTTTTTTATCAATCGATTTAGAACATAGCATATTATATGTCTTATCAGACATTATCGCTTTGTTGGAAGTATCTAGCAACAAACTGTGCAATTGCCCAGTTATTGCTAAATGTTTTGAAGTGTCTATATGTTTTCCAACTTCATTAATAGCAAGAGATGTTAAAATACGCTTTAAATCAGTTCTATTCTTTTTAGATAGTTCTACCAATTGATTAGCTGTACCAGTTGCAGATTGTCTTATAATATATTTCCAGTAAAACAGTAACTGCGTAGACGGTTTAATTCCCTTAAATTTTTTTTCAAGTATCTCATAAGTACATCTTGATTTTGTCCAACAAAAACTTTCCACAGGCTGTCTACTTGATTTTAAATATTGATCTTGTTTCATTTTTGCTTTCAACGCATCAAATAAATTTTTATTGGACGTCCAAGCAACAAAAACATAAAAAGCGTTTTCTGGCAACAACTGAGTTAGAATATCACAAATCTTTGTATAATTATCATTATCATTTCCATTGAATAGTTTTATATCACAGCACACAATATCAGGGATAAATGACAGATGATAGTCGTCTGTCAGTTCCGTCGGATTAATGTATAAATATGATATACCATGGCGATCAAAACTTTCACGCAACTTTACAGTTTCTTCAAATTGATCATCTATTATTAATACATTAGATATGCCCGTCATCTTATCATTCCTTAAATATAAGCGCAATTGCCGCACCATCAAAAGTTCCAAACTTTTTTAATGATTTTACATCTTCCGGTAGTAGTATTCTAACTTCCCCATTGATATTATCCATAATTGTTTTAACAAAATATAACCCCAAGCCCATACCTGCCCCCATTGGCTTAGTTGTAACAAATGGGCGGAATAATTCTGCCCAATCTCCTTTTGGAAAGCCGGTTCCATTATCAGCGACTATCAGCGCAATTCTATCATCAATTTTATCAATATTGATATAAAGCTTTTTTTGACTGTCTTTTATTCCGTCCCATCTCACATCCGTCCAATAAATTGCATTATCTATTAAATTTATAATCGCACTCGTAATCAAACGCTTGGGGACTTCAAGAGTAACATCTGCTTGTGCATTTTCTAATAATGGACTAATAAAATGTATATCATGGCGATCAAAGCGTCGTTTATTAAGATACGAAACATTCTCCAATATAGCTTTCATACTATACTCTTTTATAGAGTCCTTCTTTAACAAATCACTAATACCCTCTATCAGACTAACCGCTGTATTAATTTCTTGTTTTATTGATGATATATCTTTATTAGCTATATCAGATTTTATTCTAAATAATATTTTTTCTATCTCATGAATAGTTATCGCCGCGTTCAGTGCTGTTCCAGAATTTAACATTACATTACGCATCTGATTATACGCTTTTTCTACTTTATCAATTTCTGGCTTAAGCTTTTCCAGCATCTTATTTTCATGTAATTTACTTTTTAAATCAGCTATTGGATTCTCCATATCTATAATTCTATCGTATGGATTTTTTAGTATTTGTCTCAACTTTTCTTTATCTTGATTTCTATAATAAGTAAACTTTGAAATTATGCTTTGTATAATACTACGAAACAATTCATACATTGAATCTTCTATAAATCCATCACGATCCGTCTTTTCGCGCAATACAGCTATACTTTTATGTTCTAGGTTTATGGCACCTATTACCATTCTATTGCTAATCAGTTCTCCCGGCTGATTTATTCTCTCCAAATCTAGTTTAAGCCAATCATTCCCCGGAATTCCATAATTATAGATTCTAATACCATCACGATATATACGAATTCCATAATTTTCCCTTACATAGTCTTTTAGGATCTTTTTATCATTTTCGTACTGCAAAACATCATTACCAAAATCAAACACATAGAAAACACCTGTAATTTTTCCAAATTTTTTAGAATCGTCTAGTGATTGCATAAACAAACTACGATGTTCATTAACAATATCTAACCTTTTTATTTTACCTGATTCTACCCTTGGTTCTACATTAGCTTGACTTTGTAATATCGGGCTTGGGCAAAAATTATAGTTAAAATCTAACTCGCCAGATTCAAAAGAAAAATCAAATCGATAGATCGATTTTTTTATTATATCATCTAAATTCGTTATTTTAATGTTTTTGGTGTATGTTTCATCATCATCGTTACAAAGCAGCTTAACATTAAACGGATTGTTATCATTTATTATCCCAAGTCCAGCATTAACAAAGGGCGAAACGATAGTATTTATTTGTTCATTAAGCTTCTTTATCGTTAATGGCGATAAAGAATCTCTAACTTTTGTAATTGTTATCAAAGTTCCAGATGATGATTTAATTTTTTCGTCAGATTTAGAAACATTAGTAATGTTTAGTTTTATATCATCCATAAATTCGTTTTTTGACGTTTCATCTAAATCTATAGTTAATTCATATTCAGGAGAATTTTTAAATTTAGTATTTAAAGTAATTCTATCACCAAGCTTATATGCGGCAAATCGCCCAACACCTTTCGCGCCCAACGGAAATCTATGATAGATAGGTGACAATTCATTTTCATTGGCCATTTTTTCTTTATCGTCTGTTCCAATGACAAGCCAATTATTTTTTATCGTATCTAGAGTCATTCCACAGCCATCATCTAAAATAGATATTTTTGTATTATTTTTATCAGATGGATTATCAATGGTAACTCTTACATATGTAGCATCAGCGTCATAAGCATTTTTAACAAGTTCAAATATAGCAAGATGCTGTGAAGCAATAAGCTCTTCACCCAGTAATTTTAACAATCTTGCTTTTAATTTAAACTGTTCCATAATTACATCCTTGATTGATATATTGAGTTTACTATACTAATTTTAGTTTTGCAATAATCAACTTGATTTACTTTGTTTATCACGGTACGCTCAATCTTGAATCCAATGGGAATTGCGTTCGAGGCTTTAGTAGCCCGCAGACGCGGCATGTGTCGTTAAAATCCCCCGACTTTGGTCTTGGAGCCGTTCGCCATAAAACAGGGCTTGCCCAAAGGCTGCGGAGCATTCGTTTGCTGACGCCAACTCCCCGGCCGTCAATTCCGTTGACGGTCTTTGATTTATAAACAGGAGGGAATTGGTATGATTATTACTACAGATTTAGATCTCTCAGTAATTTTATTCGTTGTATTCATTACCGTGATTATAGGTGGCATGATTAAGCGTGCAACAGCAAATAGTAAAGCCAAAGCTTGAATATGTTGAAAAATGCAAAAAAAATCATAAACCACCTACTAAGCAGCAAATGCACAATTCCCGTTCGCGATGTATAGACAAGACCTCAAGAGCCCAAGATGTATATGGACAAGAAAACTTATTTAATTAGCAGTTGCATTCTCTTTTACCTTATTGTCAATTAAATACTGTTGTTTCAATCTTACAAAAAACCAATCTCTTATAGCCAAATTTTTGCACTTATATTGCAATCTATCAAATGGTCTTGTTTCATTAAAATCCGGATCATCTATCAAATATTGCCAAATTGCTGCAACATGTGATTTTGCTGTTATTCTTAAAATCCTCTTTTTCGGGTATAAATTTGTTGCATAATCATATAAAACCAAACAGATTACAATCAGTCTTTTTATGATTAGTTTTTCTTGATATTCTTCTATATCTAATCTTTCTTTATAATATTCATATCCTAGTTTATTGGCATTTTCATCCCTGGTGTCCCTATATCTTTTTGCCCAATACAAATCGTTTTTTAGCCTATTCAGCTCATAACTAACCTCTGGTAAATCCACTATAATTTGGTTTGAAATACTCCTTATTTCATCCATATTGGAATCATCTTTAAAGACATAAATTTTGCGATTTTTATACGTTTGTTCTGTTTCTTTCTTATATTCTAACACCTCATCTAAATTATCTCGCAGATTTTCTATGCACTGAAACAAATTTGCCAATAAAATATTTAAGGTTTTTATTTTTTTCTCATCCTCTATTTTCTTATCATCTTTCAATTTGTCTCTTCGTCCCATATAATATAAACACAACGCACCAAACATAGACAAATATGCAGGAATGGTTGCAGCAAGAACCGTTTCCCACTGACTAGGCTTAAAAACATCCGCTAACAACAAAATATCTGATGTCGGCATTCCCATAGTTAATTCCAAAGCCATCGCTTATCCCTTATTTTTATTGCATAGTATATAGGAATGAATGGAGTGACTTCAAGTAAATTGCCCTAGAGAAAATGTACAAAGTATGCTCGGGCACGAAATTTAGCATGTTTGGTCAGGATAACAAGCATACACAGGTACCTTTGCGTATAAAAATCCCCGGAATCCGGGACAATAAAAAACATCCCGCGGGATTACCGTGGGATGTGCTATATTCCTGGCGGAGACGAAGGGATTCGAACCCTTGATACCGTTGCCGGTATACTACATTTCCAATGTAGCGCACTAGACCAACTATGCGACGTCTCCAAATCCTTTATTCATCTACTTCTTCACACATCTTTTAGTACCTTCTTGTTATTAAATAGTGAATTATTCTGCAGATATTTCGGCCTCTGCCGCCGTTTCCACCGGAGTTTGATTATCCTCTTCAATCAGAGCATTTTCCAATTCTGCATCAATTTCACGCAACAGCGGGTCCTCACTGCCAATTTCCAGCGACGCCTCATCAGCAGACGGCATCGGGGATTCCTTGTACGACTGAACAAACTCATGACGGACATTGTTTACATCCAACTTGCCGCTGGCAATTTCACGCAACGCAACAACCGTCGGCTTGTCATTCGTTTTTTCAACAACGGATTCTGCACCGCCGTTTAAGTCACGAACACGCTGAGACGCCAGCATTCCAAGCTCATAACGGCTTTCTACAAATGGTAATGTATCTGAATTCGTTGTACGGGCCATTTCAAATCCTTTGTTGAAATCGTTTTTAACCCCGCTATAATGCCCTAAGGATGTGAAAAATGCAAGCAGAAAATAATAAAAACGATATTCGCACGCTCTCTTTCGGATGCAGACTTAATTCCCTGGAATCGGAAAAGATTCAATCTATGCTAAGCGGGCTTATCAATACAGCCATAATAATAAACACATGTGCTGTTACCGCCGAAGGTGAACGCCAGTCAGGCCAGGCTGTACGCAAAGTCGCCCGCGAAAATCCAAATGTTCCATTATTTGTAACAGGGTGTGCTGCAACCCGCAACCCGGCATTATTCACAGAAATTCCAAACACTTTCGTTATCCATAACAGAGAAAAAATGCGCCCAGAGGCATATACTGATGCCATCGCCGGTGCACCTTGCGACATAAATGCGGCAAAAATAACATGCTTTAATCATCGCGCGCAACAAATGTCAAAACAGTTTATCCAGGTTCAAAATGGATGCAACCATAGATGCGCATACTGTGTAACACGCCTGTTGCGCGGCCCGGCGGTATCATTTGAATATTCCACAATCTTAGCCGATGCAAACGCGGCAATAAAAAACGGATTTTCAGAAATAGTTTTAACCGGCGTTGATATCGCCAGCTATGCGGCGAACGGAATGCTGATATCCGATGTATGTCGCGCATTGTTACGTGATGTGCCCGGGATTGAGCGCCTGCGCCTGTCTTCGATGGACCCGGCATCCCCTGAAATATTCAAAATAATAGATTTAATGGAGCAAGATCCGCGCATGATGAGGCACATGCATTTATCTATGCAGTCGGGCAGCGACACCATTCTGGGCGCAATGGGTCGGCGGCATAATGCCGCGCTGGTCAGACGCATTGCGGCGCGCGGGGCTCAAATTGGCCTCACGTTCAGCTG
>Ga0137307_102390_pt1 | contig 13155 bp, 7 predicted proteins | sample NAcewD2O_March_2_FD_97180 | JGI IMG/M metagenome (GOLD analysis project Ga0137307, IMG submission 97180) | Mouse cecal microbial communities from Vienna, Austria - N-Acetylglucosamine amended D2O_March | ecosystem: Host-associated > Mammals > Digestive system > Large intestine > Cecum | place...
GCTCGCTCTTTTATGTTGTCTGTTGACCGCAGTCATACAAACGCTCAATCCGCCGTGCCGCGGCAGCGGAATTCCGCTTGCCGAGGGGTATGCGCGCGGAATGTTGCGCGTTAAATGGCTGAGCACGGCAGCGGCGATGATCGCAGGAAGTCTTTTGGCATTCGTAAGCGGCATGCCCGTCGGCAGCGAAGGTCCGTCCGTGTGTATAGGCGGTCTTATCGGCGACGGTATCGGTAAAGGCGTCGGCAGAAAAAAGAACAATACGGAACTGCGGCGATACTTAATAACGGGCGGCGCAAGCGCAGGTTTCGCCGTTGCGTTTAATGCGCCGCTTACGGGAGTGACGTTCGCGCTCGAGGAAACGCACCGCCGTTTCTCGCCGGGCATACTGTTAGCGGCGTTTTCGACGATCGTTCCGGCAATACTGACTTCTCAGCTTATATTCTGGGCGCTCGGGCACAACGACTATTTATACGGAATAGGTATCCGATCGGGCGCCGCCGCGCTCTCCTACCTTTCGCAATCCGATTACGGTTCCGTTGCCGATTTCTTTACCGCATGCGGCATTGCGGCAGTGTGCGGCGTGATAATTGCGCTGCTTGCAATAGCGTTCAATACATGCGTATTCGCACTAGGTAAGCTGTTCGGCAAAATAAAAAGTTCTGTATTGCGGCTTATGCCGGTATTTGTATTATCGGTAGTTTGCGGACTGTGCATAGGAACGACGGTAGGCAGCGGAGAGGTTACTCTCGAACACTCTTCGGTAAATACGGCGCTGTGGTTACTTTTCGTTCTGTTAGCGTTACGATTTATACTTACGGTATGCGCCGGCGGCAGCGGCATGACGGGCGGACTGTTTCTCCCTATGCTCGCTATCGGCGGCATTGCCGGTACGATCATAACAAAGCTGTGTATAATGTGCGGCATGAACGACGCCTATGCGCCGAATACGATAATGCTGTGCATAGCCGCGTTCTTTGCCGCATCGGTACGAGCGCCTATAACAGCCATTGCATTGGCGTTGGAACTGACGGCAAGTTTTTCCAACCTTTTGCCTGTAACGATCGCCGTTGCAATAGCGACGGCTATATCGGGGATATTACGCTCGGCGCCGCTATACGAACGCTTAATGGAAAATTTACAGCGCGAGCAACATGTAACTGCGTCCGTCGGCACGGTAACGCTGTGCGGCGCCGTAAGCGCATGCTCTACCGTATGCGGCAAACGCATACGCGACATTTTGTGGCCGTACAATTCGCTCGTTACCGTTCTCATGCGCGGCAATACCGAAATAATCCCCGACGGCGAAACGATATTGCTCGAAGGCGACATATTGACGGTACGCGCCGAAAATACGGAACCCGATCGATTTACCGAAGATATGCGCGAATATATAGATATACCTATACAGACGTAAATAACCGTAGCAACAAAAAACAGAGATCGAACTTGATCGATCTCTGTTTTTTTGTCGTGCAATATAAGATATAATTATTTGTTAAATACTTTCAGCGTCGACAGACCGCCGGCAACCGCGGCAACAAGACCGCCGATAAAGCCGAGCCAAACGCCTGCACCCGCCGAGTACGGTTTAACCTCGAGGTCTTTGCCAAAAAGATTGCCGATATCGCCGGCTATTTTGTTTAATTCGTCATAATAGCTGTTGAAATCGCTTGCAAGGACCAAGCCGGCAACAAGTATAAGTATTGCGCCTATAAGCGTGACTGCCGCGCCGATCATACGGATAAGTTTGAAATCTTTTTTAAGAGCTATGCGAAGGACTGCGTCCAAAACAAGTATAGCGGCGCCGACAAGCGTTACCACAAACGCGATGATACCGAAAGTCGGTTGCGGAAGATTGGTTTCGAGAGCGTTGTTGGCTTCCTTAAGCGTTTCCCACGATTCGTCGAACAGCGTGATCGTTTCGGTTCTGCCTGCAAGCGTCATATTGATATTGCCGATGCACATACCGACAACAACAAGCACAAGCCCTACGAGCATGAGCGCCGCAAAAATCCAGCCGAATAAATTAGTCTTTTTCTTGCTTCCCATTGTTACCTCCGAGGGATAATATTATTGATACGCATATAATACCACACATGTTTCACCGTGTCAAGATTTTATGAAGATTATAATTTTTACACTTTCACAAATTTGTCTAAAATCCGTAAATTTTCCACATCGTTTTTACGCACGAAAAAAGGACGGCGTACCGTCCTTTTTTAAGTTATTACCGTAATATTACAGCGATTTGATTGCAACACCCATTTGCGTACCGTTAGCCGTGCCGTTATAAGCAAGCAACGCGCCGCTTGTATTAACGCTGCCGCCGGCAACGAACGTTACCTCCACACCGCCTTTGGAGCCTTGAACTCGATACGTTACCGTTCCGCCGCTGTTATTGGTGACGGTGACCGTACCCATATTAAGACCTTTTTCCTTGCGTATCTGCGTAAGCTTTTGCGTAAAGCTCCACAACGAATTTTGATCGGCTTTTTGCTCGGCAACGCTCTTGAGCGTGGAAGACGCGTTAAAGCCGGTAAGCTCGCACTTGTACGTATTGTAGCCTATGCTGTACGACGCATTACCCGTCGCCTCCCACTTCATGGGCTGACGGAATATTCTGTCCTCGTGATCGGCGCTTGCGGTAGACGATGTAGAACCCGTGTCGAGCGTATACTGCATGACGCCCGACATGCCTATTTCGTCACCGTAGTACAACCAAGTGATACCGGGCTGAGTGAACAGCGACGCATAGTACAGTCTCAGCAGCGTTTCCGTATTGGAGAAATATGTCGGGTCGAGCGTACCTGTACCGGGATGCGGCGTATTTAAAAGTTGATTGTTTTTGTCGTAAATCGGATCGACGGGTTTACCGTCTACGGTGCCGTTGGTATACGTAGGTTTATAAACCTCGTCCTTGCTGTCAGTAGTAGTGAACAGTCTGTCGCGCGCACGCGATAAGTCGTGATTTGATGTGAACACGCCGCCGATATAATTGGGGTTGTATTTATCGTAATGCGTCTTTCCGCGGTTATAGAACGATATAACGTTTCGTATCCAGGTATTGTCTCCGCCTGCTCCCGACGCGCCCACAAGACCGCGCGAAACATTATAATACTGACTGAAGTCGAACTGCGAATCTATGCCCTGTGCAAACGGCGCGACGCGCTCGTCCCAACCGTCGAGGTTTTCGCCGACAACAAACGCATTGGGATATTTGGACTTGAGTCTGTAATTGAATTCGCGGTAGAAGTTGAAATTACGCTTTGCGTCGTACGCGAATCTGATATCGTCGTCGTTTACATAACCGTAATCTTTCTTGCCTGATGCAAACGCGCCGCCCGGGCTAACGGTATTGCCCTTGCCCTCGACTTCGTTTACCATGTATATGTGCTTTACGGCGTCAAGACGGAAACCGTCAAGCCCGTACTTCATCCATTCGAAACACACATCGAGAATGGCGTCGCGGACGGGCTGATAATCGTAGTTGAGTTCGGGCATAGAACTGCCGAACGACGAATAGTAGTAATAGTTGTACGCGTCCTTATGCCAATGCGACGCCAAACCCGTCGCTTCCGCCTCATCCTTACTCATGCCGTTGGCGGCGTCTTTGGCAAGAATGGCGTTGTATTGCGTTTCGTTTATCCATGTATAGAACTGACGGTAATCTATCTCGGTGCCGTCCGCCGCTTTTTCCTTTATCAGATTTTGCGATTTTACATACCACGTATTGGCTTGCGACGTATGGTTGAGAACGAAGTCCATAACGATCTTCATTCCTTTATCGTGCGCTTTATCCACAAGTTCGCGGTAGTCCGCGGCGGTGCCGAATTTTTTATCGACCGAGAAATAATCGTCGATGTCGTACCCGTGATAGTTGGTAGACGTTTGGAAAGGCGTCAACCACAACACGTCGATATTAAGGCTTTTAAGGTAATCTAACTCTTCTATAATGCCGCGAAGGTCGCCCATACCGTCGCCGTTGCTGTCCTTGAACGACGCTATGAATATCTGATAGCCCGTGCCTACGTTATCATAGTCTGTAACGCGCTTATTCCAAACGCTGTACGTGGAAACCTTGGTGCTGTCTATAATCTTATCGCCGTTCGTTCTCGTAGTAGCCGAGCCTTTGGGAATGGAAAGATACGGATCGACGACTTCTTCCGCCGTAAACTGCTTAGTAGGCGTGCCTACGCTACCCTGGCTTACAAACACGTGATAACTTCCGTCTGCGCGTTTATAATCTTCCAACGTCAAATAATTGTTGCCGCCGTCGTTCGCCCAATAACCTTTGCCCAAACGCGTGCTTATCTGGAACAACTGCATGCCCACGTCGGTAACGGCTATATCGTTGTTTTTAATATAGTTTTCGGACAGACCCTTATGGACCTTATTGTCTGCGTCCCAACCGAAATCGTTATATGTATGATCGAGCAGTATATCGTAGACTGCGCCGCTAACGTCTATCCATGCGGCGTTAAACAGTCTGCCCTCGTTGTTCTTAGGCCACAACCACAAACCCCAATCGCCGTACGGCGTGGACTTGATGGCATTGTTGTAATCGGGCGCGCCCGTATTTTTTACGCTCTCTTCCGCTTGAACGTGATCGCCGCGTTTGTAATGTATATACAAATGCCCTGACTCGCTCCAAGTCGGTATTTTGTTTTCGTATTCCTTGGCGGCTTCGCTGAGTTCGGCTTCCGTAACCCAATTCGCAAAAATAGTGATATTTGCGGTTATGGGCGTGTTTATGTCGAACGATCTGCCGTCGGCATAGAACCAGCCCGATATGCCGTATCCCGTGTATCCGGTGACTATCGGAAATCCGTCGAGCGTGCCGCCGCTTACGACGTCGCGCGGCTCGGGATTGACCGCGCCGGCAGCGCGAGCATCGTCGCCTATGTCGAACGTGACGGTATATGTCCTACCATTATTGCCGTCGCCTCTGCCGTCCGTATTGCATGCAATTAGAGGCAAAGCCAAAAAGACGCATAATAACAATATGATTATCTTTCTGAATTTCATTTTTCCCCTCCAAAATATAAAATGACCGTGTACGATAATTATACTATATACGGTTGCATATTGTCAATACTTTTAGGGTATTTACAAATTTTACTTATTCAACCACTCGTGAAGCACGCCCGTTTTCGCCGGCGCAAATACGCAAAAACCGTCTGCCGATCTAAGCGCGTGCGCGCATGCCGCGAACTTTTCCAAATCGGTAAAATATCCGAGAACCATGCCGCCCGAGCCTGTCATACACGTAACCGCGCCGTGCGACCGCAACAGCGACGCATTTCGTTCGATAGCCGACGACTGCATGACGGCAGGTCGGTACAAAGCGTTATCGAAAAATTCGAGCGCGCTGTTTTCTCCGTCGAGAAGCGCTGCGCACAGTTTATCCGTGTCCGTCGGACAGTAACTGCGTTCGGCGTAAAGCTTATCGAAATCGGCGTACGCTCGGGCTGTAAAAACGCTGTCCGACATCAGTCCGACGATAAACAACTGCAATTTGTTCTCTATAAAAAACATATCGTCGCCCGTGCCGCGCACTCTTGCAAGACCGCCCGACAACATAAACGGAACGTCCGATCCGACCGACAGCGCAACTTTGCGCATATCCACGCCGCGTTCCGGAAGTTTATACAGCACGTCGAGCGCGCGCAAAACAGCCGCGCCGTCCGCCGACGATCCGCCCAATCCGGCGCCGATAGGGATACCTTTTTCTATTTCTATATCCACTCCGCCTATATTTTCCTTAACGGCGAGCGCCGCTCTTAACGCCGTATTGTCCTCGCCGATATCGGCGTTTAAAAATCTGATGTTTATTCTGTCGTCGTCGCGCTCGGTAACGGTAACGGTATCGAATTTATCGAGCGACATCATTACGCTGTCTATCTCGTGCAATCCCGTAGTTGCGTCTTTGCCGACAATGTTCAGCGACAAATTAGCCTTTGCAAATGCTCTCAGTCTTAATTTTCTGTTCATGCTGAAATTATATCACCGATATAGATATATGTCAATTTAATCCCAATCGAAAAGGACGGATAACCGTCCTTTAAAGTCAAATCAATCGGTTTTTTTTGCCGCCGCGGCAGCGGTAGCCGTGCGTTTTTCACCTGCCACGTACTGCTTAGCCGCCTTGGAACCGAGCTTGGCGGCTTGTCGTATAAAGCCCGTACCCGTATCGATGTTTCGCTCCACGCCCTCGCCGTTTACGAAACAAATTCCGAGCGAATACATTGCGTCGGGATGTTTCTGTTTGGCGGCTTCCTTAAACCAGAACACAGCCTGTTCGGGTTCGCGCTCTATCTCGTCGCCGTAATAGTACATTTCGCCGAGAGTATATTGCGCGTTCACGTCGCCTTCGAGCGCGTTCGCGGTAAGATCGTCGAAATGCGCCCAGAACTCCTTGCTTGCCAAACGGTTGCGATATTCCTCCGTAAGACTTTCGTTTTCAGCAATCAGCCTGCGCTCGTCGAGTATGCGTTCGGGCGTGATGTTTATCGTCTTATTATACGCGTCGCGCTTTATAGGGTCGGACAACGTTGCGTAAGCGGCCTCTATCTTTTTAAGCTTTTCCACATACGCTTCGTCGGTCTTGCCGGAATAGCGTTTTACAAGCTTTGCATGCGCGTCGTCGATTTCCTTTTCGGTCGCCCAAATAAGAACGCCCAACGCGCCGTAAAGAGTAGGCTTTGCCAACCGCCTGTCCGCTTGAGTCTTTTTAGACCATTCTTCGAGCCTGCGCTCGGTATCGGTAAGAAATTCTTCGCTCTTGGCATACTGCTGCCATCTGTCTATTTCGGCGCGCATTCCGTCCGAATCGGCTGTAAGCTCCGCGACCTTGCGTTTAAGGCTTTCCGCTTCCTCTTGGAACTGCTTGCGCTTATCCTGCTGCAACTGTATCTGCGCCTGACTTTTAAGCTCGATCTGCTTGCGTTCTTGTTCCAAGTGCTTTTTATCCTGTTCGAGCTGCGCGTTATCCGCTTTAGCTTTTTCTATCTTCTCTTTAAGAGTAGCATTCTCGGCTTCGGTTTTCTTTAGCGTTTGACGCAGTTCCTCGAGCTTTTCTTTAAGAGTAGCATTCTCGGCTGTCACGCGGTTATTTGCCGCTCTGCGCGATCCGTCGTCGTTGTTAAGAGCCTGCAATCTATCCTCGATCTCTTTGGAATGGATCTTTTCCTGAGCAAGCTCGCGATCGCGGTTGAATAATTCGTGTTCGAGTTCGCGCCTGTCCTGTTCGGCGTCTACAAGCCGACGTCTTAACGTCACCAAATCGGCAGCGTCCTTTTTCAGCTTTCTATTTTCGGTGGTGAGCGTTCTTACGCTTGCCGTAAGCTTATCCTTTTCCGCTTCTGCCGCAGCTTTAGCCTCGGCAAGCCCTTGCTCTCTGCCGCTAATATACGCTTGCTGTCTGAGCGCCTGCATTTGGGCTTGGACTTGAGCTTGAGCCGATGCCGCCGTGCCGTATTGCGCGCCGCGCACGGTCTGACGCGTACGCGCGCCCATTGTCGACGCATTGTTCGCCATGCTGTTTCTGTATGCGGCTTGTCTTGCGGCTTGCCGCGCAGCCGCTTGGGCTTGCGCGCGTTGACGCGCTATAATGTCCTCGGGATTGCGTCTGGGCGTAGCCGCCTCTTTGAGTTTTTGATCGTACTCCGCGCGCGCCTTGGGATCGGACAAAACCGAGTTCGCCTCGTTTATATCCGAAAATTTTTCGGACGCGGCGCTGTCGCCGGGATTGACGTCGGGATGATACCGCTTTGCAAGCACGCGATAACTGCGCTTGATCTCCTCGTCAGTCGCTGTGGGTTTGATATTTAGAATTTGATAGTAGTTTTTCATTTTGTCATGACAAATCCGATACAAAACATACTTTAATTCGATACATATTGTACAACTATACGCGAAAAATGTCAAGCATTGACAGCTAATAGCGCCAACCGACTTTTATTACTTTTTGTATTTCTTCTTGTACAAAGCTATACATTTCGAAATAATGTCTATCGCCTCGTCTTTATGACAAATCTCTTTTACCGTTGTCACCTTGTGTTCGAGTTCTTTATACACTTCGAAGAAATGCATCATTTCTTCATGAACGTGCGCGGGCAATTCTTTAATATCGTAATAACCGTTATAGTTGGGATCGTTTACGGGCACGGCGATTATCTTTTCGTCCATTTCTCCACCGTCCACCATTTTTATAACGCCTATCGGCGTACATGTGACAAGCGTCATCGGATAAATTATTTCGTTACACAAAACAAGCACGTCCAACGGATCGCCGTCGTCTGCAAGCGTCCGCGGAATAAACCCGTAATTAGACGGATATACCGTGGACGTATAAAGTACGCGGTCCAGCCGCAAAAGCCCCGTATCTTTATCAAGCTCGTACTTGGCTTTACTGCCCTTGGGTATTTCTATAAGCGCTTCGAACTTACGCTCGGTTATGCGCTTGCCGTCTATATCGTGCCAAATATTCATAACTCGCTCCTTTGAACGTTAATTTAAGTCGACAGTCCGCATTTACTGTCATCCGTGTTTTATACGGTCTATTACATTAAGACCTTTGATCCGAGCATAAGCCGCAAGGCGCAATGTAAATTCGTCGCAAATACAGTTCGGCGAATGTGCGTCGGCAGACACGACGACCGCCGCGCCGTACTTTTTACAAAGATCTACAAGCATATCCGTAGGATATCTGAATCCGTGATTGCGTATGCCGTTGGCGTTTAATTCTATCGCTATGCCGCTATCCGACGCTGTCTTTATCATGTTCTCGAACTCAAGCTCGACTTTGCGCGTGACAGGCGGATTACGGTAAAAGATAAGATCGGGATGCGCAAGCACCGAAAACAATCCCGTTTTGCAACCTGCGGCAACGCTGTTGCAGTACGCCGCTACATTGCCGTCGTCCACGCCGTCGAAAAACGAATCGCGCGCAATTCCTCGGTACAAATATTCATGCTGACCGAGTACAAGATAGTCTACCTTTTTAAGCAGTCGTGCGTAATATTCGTCATATCCCTCGAAGTATTCTATCTCCACGCCCGACAGTATCTCTATTTTATCGCCGTATAACGCACGCGCTTTATCGAATTGCGGAAGATACTCCGAGTCTATCACGTCGGGCAAAACGTACGGCGCGCCGGGGAATACGGGCGGCACACAGTGATCGGATATGCCTATTATATCGAGTCCGTTATCGACTGCCTGTTCCGCATAGTCGCAAACATTACCGCTCGCATGTCCGCAAAGATAATTGTGGTTATGGTAATTGCTCTTTATTTCGATACTGCCGTAATTGTCTGTCAGCTTGTAAAAATCTTTGAGCATACTTAGTCACCTACGTTTATTATAGCTTAGTCGATAAGCAATGGAAAAGCCATTGCAAGCAAATTTACTTGTATTATAACTTTATAAGTTACGCTGTCGCTGTTGCGATTTTAGTCACGGTTTTTAACCTTCAGTTGAAATACGGCGCAAATTTGCCATTGCAAGCAAGCAAATTTACTTGTATTATAACCTTCAGTTGAAATACGGCGCAAATTTGCCATTGCGAGCAAGCAAATTTACTTGTATTATAACACCAAAACACAGTCGAATGCAAGCGTTTGCATGATTAGGCAGTCGTAGTCGTATTTGCTTCGGTTTTAGCGCGTTATAGGCTACGTATTACTACGTCAAAGCCGTTTGTACGTCCTATGCGCTACGTCGAGCGAGTTTAACGCAGTATCGGGCTGAAAGAGCCGCCCCTCGGGCGGAGCAAATACGCTTACGACTGCCTAGGCGAATTCATTGCGATAAAAGCGCCGACCGAAAATGTTTCGTCCACAAAAAAAGGCACGCACACGGCATGCCTTTGATTTGCTTAGCTATAATGAATGAAAAATTATTATTTGATGATTTCGGTGATAACGCCCGAACCAACCGTTCTGCCGCCTTCGCGGATAGCGAAACGCAAGCCTTTCTCGGCAGCGATCGGGTGGATAAGCGTAACGGTCATCGTTACGTTATCGCCGGGGGTAACCATCTCTACGCCCTTCGGAAGCTCGACCAAACCGGTAACGTCGGTCGTACGGAAGTAGAACTGCGGACGATAGCCGTTAAAGAACGGAGTATGACGGCCGCCCTCTTCCTTTTTAAGAACGTACACCTCTGCCTTGAACTCGGTATGAGGAGTGATCGAACCGGGCTTGGCTATAACCTGTCCGCGCTCGATGTCTTTACGGTCTACACCGCGAAGAAGGATACCCGCATTGTCGCCGCTCTGTGCGAAATCAAGCGATTTGCGGAACATTTCGATACCGGTAACGACCGAGCTCTTGGTCGCCTTGATACCGACGATTTCTACGGGATCGCCGACCTTTATAGTACCGCGCTCTACACGGCCGGTAGCAACTGTGCCGCGACCGGTGATCGTGAAGATGTCCTCGACGGGCATAAGGAAGGGCTTGTCCACGTCGCGTTCGGGAGTCGGGATATAGCTGTCAACCGCCGCCATGAGTTCCATGATGCAGTTGCAAGCCGGGTCGTCGGCTTTGCCGCCCTGTGCAGCCTCGAGCGCTTTAAGAGCCGAGCCGCGGATAACGGGCGCGCCGTCGCCGTCGAAACCGTACTTCGTAAGAAGTTCGCGAACTTCCATATCAACGAGGTCAAGCATTTCTTCGTCGTCTACTTGATCGGTCTTGTTCATGAAAACAGCGATCTTGGGAACGCCGACCTGACGCGCAAGAACGATGTGCTCACGGGTCTGGGGCATAACGCCGTCGGTTGCCGCAACAACAAGGATCGCGCCGTCCATCTGCGCAGCACCCGTGATCATGTTTTTAACATAGTCGGCGTGTCCCGGGCAGTCAACGTGCGCATAGTGACGGTTTTCCGTCTGATACTCGACGTGCGAAGTGTTAATGGTGATTCCGCGCGCCTTCTCTTCCGGCGCTTTATCGATCTGGTCATAGCGCATCTGCTCCGCCAAACCTTTAGCCGCAAGAACCATGGTGATCGCCGCGGTCAAAGTGGTCTTACCGTGGTCAACGTGACCGATGGTACCGATATTGACGTGCGGTTTGCTTCTGTCAAATTTTGCCTTTGCCATTTTTAAATATCCTCCAAGAGAATCGTTTTTATTTTTTATTTAATTTATTTTAGCATATTCTTTAGAAAATCACAACCGTTTTGACGTGGATTTCAAAAAGAATTTAGCGCGCCCATAATGCGAAGCTCGCTATATAGAAATTGTGATGACTTACCGAATATATACCGACGTATTTCAAATATACGCCGTGCAATTTTTTCGCAGTCGCGCCGCAGACGGACAACAGTCGTCGAGACGCCGACGGGAGTGTAGAAAGACCTACATGACCGAGGCGTCAAGGCGAACGTAGTCCGTATTCGGCGATGAATGCGGAAAAATTATGCTTGAGCTTTGGCGCGCTCGCCTATTACCTTTTCCGCTATATTGCGCGGTACTTCGGCATAGTGATCGAACTGCATAGTGTAGTTTCCGCGACCCTGAGTGCGCGAACGAAGGTCGGTCGCGTAACCGAACATCTCGGAAAGCGGTATCTCCGCATGGATGATCTGGCTGCCGTTTACAAGGTCTGTACCGAAGATCGTGCCGCGGCGCGAACTTACGTTACCCATAACGTCGCCGAGATACTCATCGGGCAAAGTTACGTCCACCTTCATTATAGGCTCGAGCAAGTACGCGTCGCCTTTTTTCATACCGTCCTTGAACGCCATAGAACCGGCGATCTTGAACGCCATTTCGGATGAGTCAACCTCGTGGTAGCTTCCGTCATAGAGCGTCACTTTAAAGTCAACGCATTCGTAACCGGCAAGGATACCGCTCATGCGCGCTTCCTGAATACCGTTATCGACTGCCGGGATATATTCCTTAGGAACAGATCCGCCGACCGTCTTGTCTTCGAACACGTAGCCTTGCCCCTGTTCGAGCGGCTCCATAATGACTTTACAGTGACCGTACTGACCTTTACCGCCGGACTGACGAATATACTTGCCTTCCGCTTCGATCTTCTTGCGGATGGTTTCGCGGTACGCGACTTGCGGCTTACCGACGTTAGCCTCGACCTTGAACTCGCGGAGCAAACGGTCGACGATAATATCAAGGTGAAGCTCGCCCATACCGGCGATGATCGTCTGACCCGTTTCCTGATCGGTGTAGGTCTTAAACGTGGGATCTTCCTCTGCGAGCTTGATAAGCGCCATAGTCATCTTTTCCTGACCGGCTTTGGTCTTAGGCTCGATAGCTACGCGGATAACCGGCTCGGGGAACTCCATGCTTTCCAAAATAATGGGGTGCGACGCGTCGCAAAGCGTGTCGCCCGTCGTGGTATCTTTAAGACCGACGATAGCGCATATATCGCCTGCGCGAACTTCGTCGATATCTGTACGCGAATTGGCGTGCATCAACAGAAGTCGACCGATACGCTCTTTCTTGTCCTTGGTGGAGTTAAGAACGTACGAACCCGCGGGGCAAACGCCGCTGTAGCAACGGAAGAAAGCGAGCTTACCTACAAACGGGTCTGCGGCGATCTTGAACGCAAGACCGGAGAACGGTTCGTTATCGTCCGTTTTACGCTCTACTTCCTCACCGTTCTTATCGGTGCCTTTTATGTGCGCGATATCTACGGGGCTGGGCAGATAGTAAACAACCGCGTCGAGCAGTTTCTGAACGCCCTTGTTTTTATACGACGAACCGCAGAATACGGGATTCATCGTCATATTTATTGTTGCTTTACGCACGGCTGCGCGGATCTCGTCTACGGTAAGCTCCTCGCCGGCAAAGAACCGCTCCATAAGCTCGTCGTCGGTTTCGGCAACCGCCTCGAGCAAGATCTGGCGATACTCTTCGGCTTGAGCTTTGTACTCTTCGGGGATCTCGGTTTCGTTGATGACATTACCGAGATCGTCCTCGTAGATTTCCGCTTTCATCGTAACAAGGTCGATCATACCCTTAAAGGTATCTTCCTTGCCGATGGGTATCTGCAACGCAACGGGATGAGCGCCCAAGCGTACCTTCATCATGTTGAGAACGTTGAAGAAGTTAGCGCCGTTTATATCCATTTTGTTTACGTACGCGATACGCGGAACGCCGTACTTGTCCGCCTGACGCCAAACGGT
>Ga0137307_102397_pt1 | contig 13118 bp, 11 predicted proteins | sample NAcewD2O_March_2_FD_97180 | JGI IMG/M metagenome (GOLD analysis project Ga0137307, IMG submission 97180) | Mouse cecal microbial communities from Vienna, Austria - N-Acetylglucosamine amended D2O_March | ecosystem: Host-associated > Mammals > Digestive system > Large intestine > Cecum | place...
AGGCATTTACAGAAAGCAAATTGTTTGATAATGCGTCTTTTTCTTTGCAGGAGGGTGAGAAAGTCGGTGTTATTGGCATCAATGGAACGGGAAAAACGACGCTTCTGAAAATGATGGCCGGAATGGAAGAACCGGATGAGGGGAATATTACGACGGCCAATCATGTGGTGATTCGCTATTTGCCGCAGCAGCCGGAATTTGATTTAGAGATGTCTGCCCTGGATTGTGTGTTAGAGGGCAATGTATCGGATGAGAATAGATGGACCATTGAGAGTGATGCGAAGGCGATGATGAACCGGCTGGGAGTCAGGGACTTTGCCCAGCCGGCAGGGCAGCTTTCCGGCGGACAGCGGAAACGCCTGGCGCTGGCTTCCGTATTACTTTCGCCTGCGGATATTTTGCTGCTGGACGAGCCGACCAACCATTTGGATAATGAGATGGCAGACTGGCTGGAAGAGCATCTGAAAAGGTGGAAGGGTACTTTGGTTATGGTAACCCATGACCGCTATTTCCTGGACAGTGTATGTAACCGGATTGTGGAGATAGATAAAGGCTCTGTTTACAGCTATCAGACGAATTATTCCGGTTTTCTGGAATTGAAGGCGCAGCGTGAAGACATGGAAAAGGCAAGTGAACGCAAGCGTCAATCCATTCTGCGCGTGGAGCTGGAGTGGATGCGCCGGGGAGCAAGGGCACGTTCTACGAAACAGAAAGCACATATCCGGCGATATGAGGAGCTGAGGGACAGACAGGCTCCGGTACAGGATGCCAGACTGGAATTAGGTTCTATCTCCGCAAGACTGGGAAAAACAATTGTAGAATTGGAACATCTCTGCAAGCGTTATGGAGAGAGAAAACTGATAGATGATTTTAGCTATATTTTCCTGAAAGGCGACAGGGTTGGACTGATCGGACCCAATGGATGCGGAAAGTCTACCCTGATGAAAATGATTGCGGGAATTGTTCCGCAGGATTCCGGGCAGGTGGTTGTTGGTCAGACGGTAAAGATGGGATACTATGCCCAGGAAATTTCCTCAGAAGAGCCGGAGGACGATGGTCAGGAAAAGGGGATTGATTTTTCCTATATGAATCCGGAGCAGAGAGTGATTGATTATGTGAAAGATACCGCGGAGTATATCCGTACGGCAGACGGGGTGGTGACGGCGTCTGCCATGCTGGAAAAATTTTTATTTCCGCCGGAAAAACAGTATAGTCCGATTGGAAAATTGTCCGGCGGTGAGAAGAAGAGGCTGAATCTGCTGCGCGTGCTTTTTACCTCTCCTAATTTCCTTTTACTTGATGAGCTCAGCAATAATTTGGATATTGCTACCCTGACGATTCTGGAGGATTATCTGGATCGTTATGAAGGAGTTGTTGTTGCCGTATCTCATGATCGTTATTTTTTAGACCGCACCATGAAACGTATTTTTGCTTTTGAGGGAGATGGAAAGCTGCGGCAGTATGAGGGAGGTTATACGGACTATTCCATGCGAAAAGCTGCTGAAGCGGAGGAAGCGCAGGAGACATCGGCGAAAACGGCCGTCAAAGCAGATACGGCTGCGGCCGAAAAGGGGCGGAGAACCCGCGGGCCGCAGAAATTAAAGTTTACTTATAAAGAACAGAAAGACTATGAGACAATTGAAGCGGACATGGCAGATCTGGAAAACAGGATCGCTGCGTTAGAGCAGGAGATGGAAATCTCTGCCCATGATTTTGTGAAATTGAATAAGCTCATGACCGGGAAAGAAGAACTGGAAGCTGCTCTGGAGGAGAAAATGGAGCGGTGGATGTATTTGGAAGAGCTGGCTGCGAAAATCGCGGAGCAGTGATGAACGCTCTGTTTCCGCTAACTTCTTTCCCGCTCAGGATTCGCTTTGGCCGTGATTTCCGTAACAGTCAGCTTTGCGACCGCCGTGTGGCTTACGGGGGTTTTATTATAGTTGAAATGCTTTGTCTCTTCATACCGGGCCATTATAATATCATCGAGTGCCGCCTGTTTCTCATGATCCTGGAGGAATGTGACTTTGGCTTTGCCCATTACGGATTGATAGCGCATTGTTACATCGCCTCTTTCTGTGATACAATCCATTTTAAGAGGGATGTCCATTTCAAAGGAACATACCGGATTTTTACAGAGCATTTCATATTTTTTTCCGGCCATTGCTCCGTGAATATATAGATCAATCCGATCATTGATAACCTGGTATGCAAAATTAACCGGAACGATATAAGGATAGTCTCCGTCGGCCAGTCCTAACCGGACAATCTGGCATTTGTCTATAATCCGGATGATCTCCTGAAAATCCGTAATTTCTCTGTCTTTTCTTCGCATTGTATTTACCTCCCATATGAAAGATCATCACTGGCATTTTCCATGCAGATCATAAGTTGTTTTCCTTGAATTATATCATAAAAATAACCGGGAGGGAAGGAGAAAACAATCTGTCCGGAGATTCGGTTTCGAGTCATTCCGGGTACCTATGCGTAGTGATACTTTCCCTTATTCCGTTTTAAGAAGGACCAGTGCCGCAATCATTGTCAAAAGCTCCGCGACGGGTACGGCAAGCCATACACCCGTTACGCCGAAAAATGCGGGCAGCGTCAGCAGCAGCACCGTAATCAGCCCGAAGGTGCGCAGGAAGGAAAGAAACGCAGACTGCTTTTTCCGGCAGAAAAGAACAGTATGCCTGCCGCCGCCGGGATCATATAGCCGATTCCTGTGCCAAGCGCCGCACCTCTGATGCCCATCTGCAATGGCGCCATAAAAATGTAGTCCAGCAAAATATTGGCGATTCCCGCGCTTACTCCAAGGGCCATGCCGATTCCGGGACGTCCTGCCGTCACAATCAGATTCTGAAACAGCACCTGTAATATGCCTGCCGGCGTGAATAACAGCAAGACGAAAAGGTATTCTCTGCAATATGGAAACAGAAGATCGCTTGCACCGAGTTTCCGGATAATTTTATCTATAAAAACCGTTCCCGAAACGGCGATCTTCCTGATGACGTATGCTCGCATTTTACGAAGCCTGGCAAAACGGGACGCCGTGTGTACGATCAGTATTATAGCAGCCGTGTGTGTTCTGTGTTTCATATATCTTGCGGTCTTCATGGCATTTACGGGGACAGATATTTACCAGTATACAACAGTCTGTCCGGACAGAAAAGCTGTTCCATAGCCGCTGCCGGCAGTTTTTCCACACATTTTTCACAGATTTCCCAAACAATGAACACAATTATCTGGTAACATATGGACAGAAATGCGGTATCGATACCTGCTGAAACAATATAACGGAAAGGAACTGGTAAATGAACTTTCGACATGAGTGGAAATTTGAGATCAGCAAATCGGATATGTATGTTCTGCGGCAGCGGCTGCGGGCAGTGGCCAGTCCGGATTCCCATGCGGTGAACGGAACATACCGGATTCGCAGCCTGTATTTTGACAATCTGTCGGATCGGGCGCTGCGGGAAAAGCTGGATGGGGTCAGTATAAGAGAGAAATTCCGCATCCGATATTATAATGAGGATCTCTCGGTGATTCATTTAGAGAAAAAGAGCAGGATGAACGGCCTGTGCCGGAAACGGTCCGCCGTTCTGACTTCTGAGGAAGCCGGGATGATTGTGAACGGGAACGTGGGGTGGATGGCGGACTGCGGCCGGGAGCTGGTGACGGAGCTGTACGGCAAAATCCGTTCCCAGGGGCTGCGGCCAAAAACCATTGTGGATTATACCAGAGAGCCTTTTGTCTATGGTCCGGGGAATGTGCGGGTGACGCTGGATGACCGGATCAGAACCGGGACGGACTGCAGGGAATTTCTGAATCCTGACTGTGTGACGATTCCCGCGGGAGAGGAGACGGCGGTTTTGGAAGTGAAGTGGGATGAATTTCTGCCGTCGGTGATTCAGGATGCCATACAGCTTTCCGGGTGCCGGGCCAGTGCGTTTTCCAAATATGCCAGGTGCAGAATCTATGGGTAGCGGCAGGGAAAAACAGCGCGGAAGCGGCTTGCGTACGGCACAGCCTGCCGGCGGTGCAAAGCGGGATGGCGGAGGAGGCTCAAAAATTGAAACATAACGGATTGGGAAATTCAAAAAATTCAGGTATGGGAGAATGAGTGACATGACATTTAACGATATTTTTAAATCAAGCTTTATGGAAAATATGACAAGCGTCAGCATCATTGATATGGCTGTGGCGCTGGTGCTGGCATTTGGCCTGGGGATGTTTATTTTTCTGGTGTATAAGAAGACCTTTTCCGGCGTAATGTACTCCTCAAGTTTCGGCGTAACGCTGGTGGCGCTGACCATGATTACCACGCTGGTGATTCTGGCCGTTACTTCCAATGTGGTGCTGTCTCTTGGAATGGTGGGCGCACTGTCCATCGTCCGGTTTCGAACCGCGATTAAAGAACCGCTGGACATTGCTTTTCTGTTCTGGGCCATTGCGGCCGGGATTGTGCTGGCGGCCGGGCTGCTTGTGCCGGCCGTGGCGGGAAGCGGCATGATCGGGATAATGCTGCTGGTGATGGCGAATAAGAAGCCGTATCTGAATCCCTATATCGTGGTGCTTTGCTGCGACGGTCATGACAGTGAGCAGCAGGCAGTGGGATTTCTGCGGCAGCAGGTGCGGCGGTGCGTGGTAAAAAGCAAGACGGCGCAAAAAGGGTCTGTGGAGCTGAATATGGAAATTCGTATGAAAGGCGACAACACCGATTTTATCAATACGGTGGCGGAACTGCCGGGCGTGAGCAGCGCGGTGCTGGTCAGCTACAACGGGGAATATATGGGATAGCGGAACCGGCGGCCGGCGGAAAACAGACGGAACCGGGGAAAGGATGAAAGATGTCAACCCACAAAAACATTGACAGGATCTGCTGGGCGGCGATGGCCGTGTGTCTTCTGCTGACAGTGCTGCTTGGCAGGGGCAAGGCTGCGGGGCTTTTTAGCGGCGGGCAGACGATGGGATATGAAAACAGGCTTTTTGATACGGCATCGGTACATACCATCGACATAGTGATGGATGACTGGGACGGGTTTATTGAGGCTTGCGAAAATGAGGAATATGTCCCCTGCGCCGTTGTGATCGACGGGGAAGCTTATAAAAACGTGGGAATCCGTGCCAAAGGAAACACCTCTCTGCGCAATGTATCTGCCATGGGCAGCAGCAGATACAGCTTTAAAATCGAATTTGATCAGTATGAACAGGGGAAAAGCTATCATGGCCTGGATAAGCTGAGTCTGAACAATATCATTCAGGACAATACCTATATGAAAGACTATCTCTGTTACCAGATGATGGCGGCGGCCGGAGCGGACGCGCCGCTGTGCAGTTATGTATATATCACGGTGAACGGAGCGGACTGGGGGCTGTATCTGGCGGTGGAGGGCGTAGAAGAAAGCTTTCTGAAAAGAAATTATGGCAGCCGGTACGGGGAGCTGTATAAGCCGGACAGCATGGATATGGGAGGCGGTCCCGGCAACGGACGGGAATTTGATTTTGAGAGGATGCGGGAAGAACTGCCGGAAATGCCGGAAGACGGGGGAGCAAAGTTGTCAGAACCGCCGGGAATGCCGGAGGGAGAAATGGTAAGGCCGTTAGAGCCGCCGGAAATGCCGGAAGACGAAACAGCAAAGCCGTCAGAATTGTCAGATACGCCGGAAAATGGAAATTCGAAACCATCGGGGAGGGGGTTTGGCGGAGGCCCCACGGGCGGTATGGACAGCGATGATGTGAAGCTGATCTATACCGACGACAGCTATGACAGCTATACGAATATTTTCAGCAATGCCAAAACCGATATCACGGACGCCGACCGCGACCGTCTGATCGCGGCGCTGAAGCGGCTGAACGCCGGGGAGGATATTGCCGGTACGGTCAATACGGAGGAAGTGATCCGATATTTTGTGGCTCATAATTTCGTCTGCAATTTTGACAGCTACACCGGGTCTATGATTCATAATTACTATTTGTATGAAGAAGACGGCCGGCTGTCCATGATCCCATGGGATTATAACCTGGCTTTCGGAGGGTTTCAGGCATCGGAGGATGCCGGAGAAATGATTAACTTTCCGATAGACGATCCGGTATCCGGCGGTGATACGGCATCCCGTCCGATGCTGGCCTGGATTTTTGACAATGAGGAATATACGGAATTATATCACCGGTATTTTGAGGAATTTATCAGTGTGTATTTCGACAGCGGATATTTTGCGGAACAGATTGACCGGACCATCGAACTGATTGCGCCTTATGTGGAAAAGGACCCCACAAAGTTCTGCACTTTTGAAGAATTTGAAACCGGGAGCGAGGTGCTGAAAGCGTTTTGTCTGCTGCGGGCGGAAAGTGTGAGAGGGCAGTTGAGCGGAAAAATTCCTTCTACTGCGGAGGGACAGCGGCAGGATGCGTCTGCGCTGGTATCTGCCGGCGGTTTGTCCATTGCGGATATGGGGACGATGGATATGGGGAATATGAATAAAGGAAATATGAATAAAGGAAATATCAATCGTGGAAATACGGGCGGCGGACCCGGCGGCAATTTCGGACCCGGGGACTTTGAAACGGAGCCCCCGGCGGGAAACCCTTTTCCGGACGGAGCTCCGTAAACAGTAAGAGCGGAATGAGTTCGGATATTCCGCCGGAGGCCGGGGCGCCGCAGCGTCCCTTGACCCTGTATGTACTTATTTTGCGGCTGTTCAGGAGGCGTTTCCTGTCTCCTGAACCAGTTGCTCCAGCGAACGGAAGGTATATCCCATTTCTTCCCATTTGGTCAGCAGCTCATCCAGAATTTCCCCGTTGGTTTTGGAGGTGCTGTGGAGCAGGACAATAGCGCCGGGGTGAATGCGGTTCAGCAGTTTGTCAAAGGCTTCCTCTTTGGAGGGCTGTTTGTCTTCATACCAGTCTACGTAGGCCAGACTCCAGAAAAACGTTTTGTATCCCAGTTTTTTTGCCATTGTCAGGTTGGTTTCGCTGTATTTTCCCTGAGGCGGCCGGTAAAATTTCGACATGGGCTGGCCCGTGGTCTGCTGGCAGAGGTCTTCCAGATCCTTTAATTCTTTGGAAAATGCGTCTTCCGTGGAAATCTGGGACATATTGGGGTGATGATAGGTGTGGTTGCCGATGGTATGGCCTTCCGCAGCCATGCGCTTTACCAGATCCGGGGAGGTGGTTATGTAGTTGCCCACCAGAAAAAAAGTGGCGGGCGCATTGTGCTTTTGCAGTGCATCCAGAATAGCGGGGGTATTTCCGTTTTCGTAGCCGGCGTCAAAGGTGAGATAAATCACCTTTTCGCCGGATTCGTCAATATAGTAGGCGTCGTATTCTTTCAGCGCTTCCGGAGTGGTATTGGCTACCGGAGACTTTCCGTTTTCCGGGAAGCTGAGTCCCCAGTTGGATTCTGCAGTGGAGGAAGCCTGGATCACGGCCGTGGAACCGGCAGTACGGATTTTCTGATGATGGGAAAATTTCCCTGCTCCCGCGCCCAGGAAGAAAGCCAGGGCCAGAAAAAGAAGGCTTTTCACCAGCTTCTGATCAAGGGGGATGGAGGGTAGCCGGCGAAAAACGTCAGAGACGCTTTTTGCCGGCTCTTTTGACTGCAAGGCATCCGGCAAAATGCGCCGGAAACGTCTTTTGTCGGATTTGGAGGAGTGAAAATGTTTGAAAACAGGCTGTTTCATAGACACCGCCAATGATTTGTTATCATATTATATTGAGGCGGGCGGCTGTTCATGACAGAGGACAAGAGGGCGGAAAAAACTTCCTGGCCCGCCGGCGGCCGGGATAAGCCCCGGCAGCTATAATTCATTGATTGCTGCGGTTATTGCCATGCTGCGAATCCGTTTTGCCGGAATATAAGCTGCTGTGATAGCTGCCATACAAACAAACAGCAAAATGACTAGTAAAGGAATTGTCGGCAAACTCCATATTGCATAGCTGAAATGAGCGCCTATCAGAATGTTGTACAGCAGCCTGTAAACTGTCAGCCCGGCTATACTGCCGACAATACCTCCCGGCAAAGCATAGGTAAATGCTTCGGCAGCAATCATTTTAGTGATCTGACGTTCGTTCATCCCTACTGCCCGCATTGCCCCGTATGATTTCATTTTTGCAGACACACTCATGGAAATGCTGTTTACAATATTTAATACCGTTACCAGAGCAATAATGGCTAAAAACCCATAAATACAGAACACAAATGCAATATAAGTCCCGGAAGTCCGCTGGTCGCGTAAATCGTTTAAAGTGCAGCCATGGCCTAAGATATCCCGAATTGCCGTTACATCTTCGTCTGTTGCGTCACTGGCTGTCTGTATCATAAGGAGAGAATAATCCGTTATTCCGGTTAAGTGAATAAAGGTATCACCGGAAGTAATCAGGGTTATTTCTCCGTTTGTCAGCCCGTCGCTGCTGAACGGATCATAGTTCAGCAAACCCGCAATTTCAAATTTTTCATCGGCAATCCATATTTTATCGCCAATTTCCAGAGAACTATTTTTGTCCCATGCCGCAAGCACATAATGACTGTTTCCATATACTTTCGAAATATCGCTGCCCTTTTTCAGCATATCATCTTTCACAAGACAGTCTAAATCAAAATCATCATAAGAAATCATGTCAATTTCAACCGCATTTGCATTTAGCTGCGCCGGAATGTTAAAAACGCTGCGGCGTCCAAAAATACGTTTTACGCCGTCCATTGTGCCGATTGTATCAAGTAAGGCACGATCTACACCATTGGAACCGTCAGCGCTTGAAATGTTCATATCAGCGGCGGCGGCAGACTGCGGCATGATATAACCGACAAATTCTATCAAAACGGAAAAGCTCAGAAAAAGAATAATACTAAGGGCAAATGAACCCGTCATTAGTATCAGCGTTTTCTTTGCCGCTGCCGCATGATGAATCCCAAGAGCTGTTTCAATCTTGAATAAACTGACCTTTGCCCCATGGGTTATATTTCCTGTGATTTCTGAATTTCCGGAGGCCGCCGTTACAGGAGATACTTTTGCTGCCCGTTTTGCCGGCGTTCTGGCAGCAATCAATACTGCAACAATACCGACGATCATTCCGCTGATGATACCGGCTATGCTGATACCAAAAAGAGGAATGTCAGAAAACTCCTCTCCGACAAGAAAACGTAAAACGGCACATAACCCCCATGTGGTGATAATACCAAGTGCAACGCCTGTCGGAATCGCCGCTTTGCACCAATTCAGCGCTTCCAGTTTTACAAAGTGAATAATCTGCTGTTTACTCATTCCAATGCAGCGCATCATTCCAAAAAATTTTGTCCTTTGTGTCACGTTACTGTTGATACTGCCTGAAATCATCAATACGCCTGCTGTCAGCACCAGCACAAAGAATACAGCGGCAACGGTACAGAGCGTTTGCCCGGTTGTGCTGCTTATGATATCCTGCAATGTCAGATTGTCATGCTTATTGAACAATCTTGTCTGCTCCATTCTAATACCCATTTCTGCCATACTGAAAATGGCAGTCACCAAAAAAACGGCGAAAATAATACATAAAATGGTCATTCTGTTCTGCCGCTTATGCACCTTTGCCGAAATAGGGATAAGACTAAGATAGCTTTTCATTCCCGGCACCTCCCGAAATCAGCCAGAACGCCGTCCGATACCTGTAACACCCGGTCTGCGGTCTGTGCGATACTGCGGTTGTGGGTAATCATAATAATGGTCTGCTCATACTTCTTTGACGCTTCTTTTAACAGGGCGATCACTTCTCTGCTGCTTTGCGTGTCAAGGTTTCCGGTGGGCTCGTCGGCAAGGATTAAGGACGGGCGCGTGATCAGGGCACGTCCGACCGCCGCGCGCTGCTGCTGTCCGCCGGACAACTGGCTCGGCAGGTGGTTGCGCCGTTCTTTCAGATTAAGAACCGTAAGCAATTCCTCCAGATACTTCTGATCAGGTTTCTGATAATCAAGCAGCACCGGGAAAATGATATTCTGCTCAACAGTCAGTTCGGGAATTAAGTTGAACGCCTGAAAAATAAAACCGATATTCCTCCGACGGAAAACGGTCAGCTTGCGGTCGTTCATGGAGAAAATATCCTTGCCGCCAATCGTTACCTTGCCGGATGTAGGTGTGTCAAGGGCACCTATCATGTTGAGCAGCGTACTTTTTCCGGAGCCGGATTCCCCGACGATAGCCACGTACTCGCCCTTTGGAACGGAAAAGCTGACTTTTTTCAAAGCGTGTACGGCAGTTTCGCCGCTTCCGTATGTTTTGCAGATATTGTTGACTTCTAATAAATTCATGTGCAAACACCTCTTTTATGTTTTGATGTCCCTAATATATCAAAGAAATCCTACACCAATATTACAATCAGCCTACAATTTTGTAGGATTCAAAAAATTCATTGTGAAAGAGGTCTCTGTGCCTAATATGCTGTCAACTTCAATCGTCCCGTTATGGGCTTCCACAATCGCTTTTGTAAGCGGCAGGCCAAGCCCAATACCCTGTGTATCTTTGGAAAAACGGCTGCGGTAAAACCGCTTGAAAATATGGTGTAAGTCTTCCGGGTGTATGCCGCTTCCATTATCCGTTACGGTTATCCGGACAATAGAAGGAAACGCCCGCCACTTGATACGGATCACACCGCCTTTGTCTGTGTGGTCAAGAGCATTTTTTACAAGGTTACTGATAGCTTCTATGATCCAGTTGCGGTCGCATAAAAGTGAAATATCTCCATTCCCCGATAAACAGATTTCTTTTCCCTCCTGTCCGGCGCGGAACAGGAAATGGTTTTTTATAACTTCCGCAAGTTCAGATACATTTTCGAAAGACTTTTCTAATATAATCGTACCCGCGTCCAGTTTTGTGATTTTCAAAAGGTTCTGTACCAGGGTTTCGATACGGTCAAGCTCCTGTTCGGAGAGCCGGCTGAATTCCTGTATGGCCGGGAGTTCTTTTGCTTCGTCCTGTATAAGTCCATTGTAAATATTAAGGGCGGCAAGGGGCGTTTTCAACTGATGGGAAATATCCGATATCATGTCCTTTAAAAACTCTTTCGCCCTGTGCTCTGTGTCACACTCCGCCTTAAGGGACAGTGCAAGCTGTTCCACCTGGTCAAACAACAAATACACTGCCCCTGTCCCCCCGCCTGGAAGATGGGACCACTGCCTGTCCCTATATCCCGCAACAACTTTTTCCGCCTCCTGATACATTTTCTCCCTCTCCTCCAAAAACAACCCCGTCTTAAGTAATAGGGCCGTAAAAAATAAAATCCCCCCGAAGATAAGCACAAAAAAAACCGGCAGAAAATTCTCCCGCAATAGAAGCCAAAGATCTCCCTGGGCATGGCCCCCATGTCCGATTTTTTCCACCAGTTCCCTTCCCTCCTGTGTCACCTCCAGGTGATTCCATGTGCGGGCAATAACCTCCGGAGACACCCCCTGCTCTAATAGATACGAAGAAGCTGCCATCTCCCGCCCTGCAAGCGTCATGCGAAAAGAATACACGCTGAAAATACCGAGAAAAAGTAAAAAAGAGAAAAACACACCGCTGATAACCAAAAGAAAGAGATAAAAATTTCGGGTCTTTTTTTCCTGTAAAAAATTCATTTTCTCACTCCTTCCACTGATAGCCCAATCCCCGCACCGTCAGAAGATACTTAGGCAGGGAAGGATTTTCTTCCAGCTTTTCCCGCAGCCTGCGCACGTACACGGAAAGAGTATTGTCGTCCACAAAATTTCCTGCACCGTCCCAGAGCTTATCCAAAATCATTTTTCTTGTAAGGACTTTTCCCCTGTTGCTTAAAAACAGACACAAAAGTCTGTACTCTGCAGCGGTAAACTCTACGGATTTCCCCTTTTTTAAAACCCTGCCCTCCCCCAGATTCACCAGCAAATCCCCGGATTTTAGACACCCGTCCTCTATTCCGGTGATTTTACTGCGCCTAAGCAGTGCCCGGATTCTGGAACACAATTCCCCCAATTTGAAAGGCTTCGTAATATAATCGTCCCCGCCACAGTCCAGGCCCCGGATGACACTGGTTTCCTCCTCCGATGCCGTGAGAAAAATAATAGGCAGAAGACTCCCCCTCTCCCTGATTTTCTCGCACAGGGAAAAACTATTTCCATCCGGCAGGGTAACATCAAAAAGGAGGAGGTCAAAATCCCCATTCTCTCCCAATTTCTTTTCCGCCTCCCCAATTGTCCTGGCTACTTCCATTTGGAAGCCGTTTTTTTTCAGGGAATAACAAAGCCCTTCCACCAGGCTGATATCATCCTCCAACAGCAAAAGTTTTTCCAAAATATTTCTTCCTTTCTTTATAAGAATTAGAAACAGGAATGCTTCGTAACAGGCGGGCTGCCTTAGAATATATTGCCTCAGCTACATTTTCATCATCCTTGAAATATACGCCAATATCCTGTCAAACAGTTCATTCCGCTGCTCCCTGCTGCAATTTGCTATATAATATTCAATATCAAAATCACTCATACACTGACCAGTAATTAAATATGTAGGGTCAATCCCGTAATTTTTATGCAAAACCAGGAGTTTTTCTGCCGACACCCCTGTGGCCCCGGATTCATATTTCCTGTAATGTTCCTCCGAAACGCCAAAATCAGCGGCAAATTCTGCCTGGCTCATCCCCAGATTTGTCCTGGCATCCCTGAGACGTTTCCCCACTTGAATATTTGCATCTTTTCTCTTTTGATCCATAAGTTTACACCTCCGTTGTATCAAATCATAACAACAGAGGTGCAAAACATACAGAATCAAAAATCACCCAACCATAATTATTTTTTAACCTTCCGCCGGTTAATCCTTATCCAATTTGACAGAGACACTTTCCTCCATTTCTGTTATTATATCATGAATTCTGGCAGACTCCAATCCATTTTCTGCTTACAAAATTGTAAGGTTATCCCAAATGCCGTTTCTATGCGGTCAAAGGCTCTCGCCCTCCTTGCAGGAATAATCGGGGATTCCTTTCTTTCCTGTCACGTCTCGCCCACATACGGACAGCGGCGGCATGGTTGTGCCGGCTGGTCTTTCCAAGCCGGAAAGCAAGGGTACTTCCTCAATCCGCAAAGAATTGATTACGATATGCACATGGATGTTGCCGCTGTGGTTATGGCCGTTCGGGTGGGT
>Ga0137307_102400_pt1 | contig 13104 bp, 8 predicted proteins | sample NAcewD2O_March_2_FD_97180 | JGI IMG/M metagenome (GOLD analysis project Ga0137307, IMG submission 97180) | Mouse cecal microbial communities from Vienna, Austria - N-Acetylglucosamine amended D2O_March | ecosystem: Host-associated > Mammals > Digestive system > Large intestine > Cecum | place...
CAAACAGTATAATCTGAAATAAGTTATTTTCACAGAAGCAGTCGATGGTACCTCCTGTTTTTTCGGAGAACGCCAGCACACTCTGCATACCCAGACCGTGATTTACGCCTTTTTCGCTTTTGGGAAGGCCGGTTTGGGTATCGAAGGTAAGGGCGTCATGGCACTCATTTTTTACCTGAATCAGCAGATGATCTTCCGTACAGTGGACTTTCATTTCTATGTACCGGTGTGCTTCCTCATAATCTTTCACACAGCTTATGGCATTTTCAAACAGGTTGGCAATCACCGCTGTAAATTCGTAATGGTTGACCGGAATTTTTTCCGGAACCATAAGATCCAGCGTTACTGTAATTCCGAATTTATCCGTCCACTTTATCATTTCAGAGATAATGGCGTTGACAATCAGGTTTTTGCAGTACTTTGTCACTTTGCTCTCGTCCATGACATCATTGATATGGGCCATGATTTTGTCAATTTCCTCGTATTCTCCCTGGCTCAGAAGCTGATGAATCAGCCTGGAATAGTGGCGCATGTCGTGGCGCAGGATTCTGAGTTTCTTTTCTGACTTTTCTACCATATAATACTGATTTTCCAGACCCCTGATATAAGTTTCGAACAGTACATTTTTATAGTAGATATCCTTTCTGTTGGAGTCACTCTCAATATATCTCAGCACCACCACATAAGATACGCACATGGTGAGCATCATGCACAGAATACCCGGAATGTTCTGGGGATTATCGTAAAGGGTATAAGGAAAAAAAGCAATACAGGAAAAGCTGCAGTAAAAGAGGGCAGGTATCAGGCACAGTTCCGGCCAGCCCTTGATATATTCGTTTTCATATTGTCTGAGCCATATGTCCCGGAGGCTTTTATACAGGATGTAAAGGATAACGAAATGGATTGCAAAATTGGCTGCCAGAGCAAGGACCATGCTGCGGGTATTAATCAGCATAATAGGGGCCAGGACACTGCCAATGATGGTGTAATTGGAAGCGCTCAGGCCTATAAAGAGAACCTTGCTGTTTCTTTTGCTGGATATAAAAATACCTGTGAGCTGCGTGATAAAGATTTGCAGGACAGTAACAAGGAAATAGCATGTATCACTGTTCGGAAATATGTTTAACTTGATTACATCGGTAAAACTCAGAAGCAGAAAAGAAGACAGGCATATCAGCCTGGTTACCCTTGCGGAATAGCGGTGGGTGATAAAGAGATAAATAAAACTCATTAAAAATAAATGGCTGATCATATAAGATATATTGTCAAAATAGTTCATGCTGTTACCTTACCTGTACTGTTCTGAGATAAACATAAGATATTGCCTCCTTACGCTTGCGGTATTCTTTTTGCTGACGGGAATCTGGGCGCCGTTATCCATGATGATACTGTTTCCTTCCAGTTTTTTTATATGGTTCAGGTTGACGAGAAAAGATTTGTGAACCTGAATGAAACTTTTTTCCGTAATCAGGTCTCTGATTTCATCGTCAAAGGACTTACGGATGAAAATACTGGTAATTACGGCTCCGTCTGTTAAGTGCACATTCAGCATACGGGAGGAATTCTCGATATATTCAATTTTGGAACAGGGGATGGATATCATGCCCGTTCTGGTTTTCACCAGATACAGAGGGCCCCGTCTGGTTTCCTGGTAAGAGCGGGCATAGTCCATGGCCTCAAAAAATTTATCTTCTGTTACCGGTTTCAACAGATATCTTACCGCATGTACATCATATGCATCCAGTGCAAAATCATCGGAAGAAGTAATATAAATAATGGCGGCTTCGCTGCCGGAATGTTTGATTTGGTTGCCGATATCAATGCCGGTGGTTCCGGTCATGATGATGTCCAGGATATAAATGTCAGCCATCTTCTTTTCCTGTATTTTCTCAGACAGGTGAGCGGAATTTGTGAACTTCTCTATGGTAAATTCTGCCTGGGGGTAACGTTCCTTATATTTTCCCAGCAGGTGCTCAATCGCTGCCATGTCTTTCATGCTGTCGTCACAGATTGCAATTTTCATTTATTTTTCCTCAAAAAAATACTGCAAAAACAATTACATAACTGTATTTATTTTGCAGTATATGTTATGTTAAATTATAAGTATTATAATATAAGTATCTGGAAAATGCAAGGCCTGTTCCAGGAACGTGTCAGGGAACAGTAACCATATAACTGCCAAAAAGACAGAAAAATTCAAAAAATCAGTTCCCATATGGAAGGTTTTATGGTAAAATGTCCAGTGAAATTTTGAAGAATCCGAAGGAGTGGGGACATGATAAAGGTAGTAAAGTTTGGCGGAAGTTCCCTGGCAAGTGCCGGACAGTTTGCAAAGGTTGGGAAAATCATCCGGGAAGATGAGAGCCGCAGATATGTGGTGCCCAGTGCGCCTGGGAAACGCAACGCCAAAGATACGAAAGTAACAGATATGCTTTACCAGTGTTATGCGCTGGCAGAAGCAGAGGAGAATTTTACATCTCTGCTGAAAAAGATACAGGAACGGTACGATTCTATTATCAATGGGCTGAACCTGAATTTTTCTCTGAACCGGGAATTTGAAGTAATAGGGGAAAATTTCCGAAAAAAAGCGGGAGTGGATTATGCGGCTTCCCGCGGAGAATATTTAAATGGAATCATTATGGCCAATTATCTGGGCTTTGAATTTGTGGATGCGGCGGAAGTGATTGTGTTTGGAAATGACGGAGAATTTGATGCGGATAAAACCGGTAAAATTTTGTCCGAGCGGCTGAAAAGTTGCGAGTATGCGGTGATTCCCGGATTTTACGGTGCCAGAGAAGACGGAAGGGTGAAGACCTTTTCCAGAGGAGGTTCCGATATTACCGGTTCCATTGTGGCAAAAGCGGTACGGGCGGACCTCTATGAGAACTGGACGGATGTTTCGGGATTTCTCATTGCGGACCCCCGGATTATCAAAAATCCGGAGGTGATTAAAGTAATCACTTACCGGGAGCTGCGGGAACTGTCCTATATGGGAGCCACGGTCCTTCATGAGGATGCGGTATTTCCGGTGCGTAAAGAAGGAATTCCCATCAATATCCGCAATACCAACGCACCGGAAGATGAGGGAACACTGATTGTGGAGAGCACCTGCCGCCAGCCGGATTATACCATTACGGGAATTGCCGGAAAGAAAGGATTTGTGGCGGTCAATATTGATAAAGACATGATGAATGCGGAAGTGGGATTCGGCAGAAAGGTTCTCTCCGCTTTTGAAGAACATGGCATTTCCTTTGAGCATGTGCCTTCGGGGATAGATACCATGACGGTATTTGTCCATCAGGAGGAGTTTGAGGGAAAGGAACAGCAGGTACTGTCTGCCATTCATCGTCTTGCCCGGCCGGACAGCATAGATTTGGAGGGAAATCTGGCGCTGATTGCAGTGGTGGGCCGGGGAATGAAATCCACCAGAGGCACAGCAGGAAGAATTTTTTCCGCCCTCGCCCATGTGAATGTAAATGTGAAAATGATTGACCAGGGTTCCAGTGAGCTGAATATTATTATCGGTGTGCAGAACAGTGATTTTGAGGAGGCAATCCGGGCGATTTATAATATCTTTGTAGTGACTCAGATTTAGAATTGCAGCAGATACGGACAGGTGTATGGAAAATGCACGATTTTTTCATGTGCCTTTTTGTTGTTTGCCTTTTAGTTGCTGTCAGTGGCTGCCGGCATCCGGCCTCTCACCGAAGGTGACTTTAAATGGCCGGATGCCGTTACCGGAACACCCGTAGGGTGTGAACAGTAACGCATTTTTATCTTATAGGAAATACTGTGTCACTGTGAAGTACTAAAGTATATAGATTTCCTATAAGATAAAGCCCTCCGGGCGGGATGCACAGCTCGCGGAGATGAAGTTTATTGCCAGGCAATCCGCTCGCGCGCGGAGAATGCGCCTGCGCATTCTTTTTTACAGCAGTTTCCCGGAAATGTCAAAATACGGAAGAAATTTTACGGAAGATATGGTAGAATATGCCTTGAGGAGGGACCCGGCAAAGCCGGGAGGAGACCTGAAGGCGAAAAAGCAGAAAACAGCAGGAATCAGAGAACTATGAATCAGACAGAGGGAAAGAGGATGATAGCGGAAATCATCCGTGAATTGAGCAGGGAAGGACGCATCAGGAAATCCCGGAGTTTTATACAGCATGGAAACACTTCGGTGTATGAGCACAGTGTCCGGGTGGCATATTATAGCCTGAAAGCAGCAGAATTTCTGCATTTAAACGGTCACAGAAAAGAACTGGTACGGGGCGCTCTGCTGCATGATTATTTTCTTTATGACTGGCATGAGAAAGACAGAAGCCACAGCCTTCACGGATTCCGTCATCCCTTTACGGCCCTCAGAAATGCCAGTGCAGATTACAGGCTTACCAGGCGGGAGCAGAACATCATTCTTCGCCATATGTTTCCGCTGGTTCCCATACCGCCCGCCTGTCCGGAAGGATGGATTGTGTGTATGGTGGACAAAGGCTGTTCTCTTTATGAAACGGTGCGCAGGCGGTGACAGACGCCGGATGTGAAAAATAAAAAGCAGAAGGAGTATGAGTTTATGAGCAGAATACGCAGATTTTCCATGGGAAATCCCATTAATACGGAAGCAGTGGTACGGAGTCTGCCAGAAGAGAAAGGAAAAATCCCCTATTTTAAGCATATGGAGGTTTCCGTAACAGATACACAGGAAGCCGCAGAGCAGAAGAGTTACCTGATGTATCCGCTGGAGGGGGAAACGCGGATTTACGGGCTGGGAGAGAATATCAGGGGGATTAATAAACGGGGCTGGATTTACGAGAGCAACTGTACGGACGATCCCCATCATACCGAAGGAAAACGCTCCCTGTACGGAGCCCACAATTTCTTTGTGGTGGATGGAGTGGAGACTTTCGGTGTATTTCTGGATTATCCGGGGAAGCTGACGCTGGACATGGGATATGAAAAGATGGATGAGATGCATATCATGCCGGAAGAATGGAATCTGGATTTGTATATTCTGGAAGGGGACAGCATACCGGAAATTGTAAAAGGGTTCCGGCAGTTAATCGGGCGAAGCTATATTCCGCCCAGGTGGGCCTTTGGATTCGGGCAGAGCCGCTGGGGATATCAGAGTGCGGAAGATATCCGGGAAGTGGTACAGGGGTATCGGGAGCATGGAATTCCTCTGGACAGCGTATATCTGGATATTGATTATATGGAAGAATTTAAGGATTTTACGGTAAATCAGGAGCGGTTTCCGGATTTTCCGGAATTTGTGGAGGAAATGAAACAGCGGCATATCCATCTGGTGCCCATCATTGATGCAGGCGTGAAGATTGAAGAAGGGTACGAGGTATATGAGGAAGGCCTGGAACAGGGATATTTCTGTAAAGATGAGACGGGAAAAGCATTTACCGGGGCAGTATGGCCGGGCAAAGTACATTTTCCCGATGTGCTGAACCGGGAGGCCCGGCGCTGGTTTGGCGGGAAATACCGGTTCCTGCTGGAACAGGGCATAGAAGGGTTCTGGAACGATATGAATGAGCCGGCCATTTTCTATTCGGAGAAGAATCTGGATTATGTGATGGATAAAATCAAATCAACTGAGAGCCGGAATCCGGACATGTGGGAGATTTTTGCATTGAAAGACCTGGTCAACGGGCTGGCTAATAATCCGGAGGATTACAGGAGTTTTTACCATAATCTGAATGGAAGCAAAATCCGCCACGATAAGGTACACAATCTGTACGGATACGGTATGACAAGAGCAGCAGGGGAAGCCTTTGAAGAACTGGAGCCAGAGAAGCGGATTCTGATATTTTCCCGTTCTTCTTATATCGGAATGCACCGTTACGGAGGAATCTGGATGGGGGACAATCAGTCCTGGTGGTCCCATCTGCTGCTGAATCTGAAAATGCTGCCTTCTCTGAATATGTGCGGGTTCCTGTATACGGGGGCAGATTTGGGAGGATTCGGCGCAGATGTTACGGAAGATTTGCTGCTGCGCTGGCTGGCGCTGGGGATTTTCACCCCTCTGATGCGCAATCATTCAGCCCTGGGCACCAGAACTCAGGAATGCTACCGGTTTACCCGGACAGAAACCTTCCGCAATCTTATCGGAATCCGCTATGGCCTGATGCCTTATCTCTACAGCGAATATATGAAAGCGGCGCTGGAAGATGAAATGCTGTTTCAGCCTCTGGCTTTTGCATATCCGGAAGATGAACATGCAAAAGATGTGGAGGATCAGCTTCTGCTGGGAGAGAGCATTATGATTGCGCCGGTTTATACTCAGAATGCCGGCGGCAGATATGTATACCTGCCGGAGCCCATGAAGCTGGTACGGTTAAAGAGCATGGAGCAGATGGAGACAGAGGTGCTGGAACAGGGTCATTATTATATTGAGATTCCGCTGGATGAAGTCGTATTTTTTATCCGTCCGGAAAAAATCGTTCCTTATACAAAGGCCGGCCAGTACATGGAAGTTCCGGAGGGACAGGAGCTGAAACTTCTGCATTTCGTCACAGAAAGAGCCGTATATGAGCTGTATCAGGATGACGGTTACGGAAAGGACTATGAGAATCCTCTCCACAGAAAGAAACTGGTTGTGGAAACATCTGCAAGATAAGATATGAGGAATAGATATGGAAAATGGAATGTTTGATGATAATATAAGAATGGGCTCAATCCTTTACGATGCCAAAATCGGACTGTGGTATATTGAAATAGATGAGGGAAAACCGGGACGCATGTATGCGGACCGGGCCATGATGGAGCTGCTGGGGCTGGAGGAAATTCCAACTCCGGAGGAGTGTTACCGGCACTGGTATGAGCGGATTGAGAAATCTTCCCTGGGACTTGTGGAGGAGGCGGTGGGAACCATGGCCTCCGGACAGCATGGGGAAATCAGCTATCCCTGGTATCATCCCGTAAGAGGAAAGATGTATGTGCGCTGCGGCGGAATTCTTGACCGGGGGTATACCAGAGGCCAGCGGTTCCGGGGGTACCATCAGGATATTTCAGAAATGATTTCATTGCAGAAAGAAACGGAAAAGCTGCGCAGCTTTAATGAAACCATGCTTCTATCCCTGAAGGATCTGTATATTTCTGTTATGATACTGGAGCTGGACAGAAATGAAATCTACCCTGTCCATGTGGTGAATGAAGGGGAATCTGCTATTACGGAAAAATCTGTGTCCGGAAACAATTTTCAGGATAAGGTGCAGTTCTACCATCCGGAAGAGCAGATGCAGCTCAGGGAAGAAATCACCCTGGACTACCTGAAATTTCAGATGGAGAGCGGAAAAGACAAATTTATCCGGGAGTATCGGAGGAATATTAACGGAGAATACCATTGGGTGAGTATTACCTGCTATTTTATGCCAAGATTTTCCAGTAACCGAAAGGTTCTGATTGCGGTACAGGATATTGACGAACAGAAAAGGCAGGAAAAGGCATATCAGGAATATCTGAAAAACCGTTACGAAGGCAATATGGAAATTCTGAGGATGTCACTGAAAAATACAAATATTCTGGAATATTTTTATTATCCCAAAGAAAATAAAGTTGTTCTGCCGGGAAAAACAGCCCGCTACTACGGGTGTGCGGAAGAATTTTCAGATGTAAAGCATGATTTTGCAGAGACGCTGGTGGATGAGGAGTATCATGATTTGTTCTGCCGGGTGCATGAATATATCAGAGACGGCGGGAAAACCGATTATTTTTATTACAGTTCCTGTCAGGGAAAGTTCTGGTGTAAATGCAGTATTTCCAGCGTGAATTTTGACGAAGAAGGGAATACTGTCTTTGCAGTGGGAATTATTGAAGACCTGACGCAGCAGCGGAAAATGGAGAGGGAAAATGAGCGGTATCAGTCCATTTATAAATTTACCGTGGACACGGAATATGACGGAATCGGTATTATTGATGTGAAAAACGGCCATACGGATGTGAAGGTGGCGGAACACATCAATCCCAAAGAGCCCATTAAACAGGGGGTATTTTCGGAAATTAAATCACGGTTTATCGACATTTTCATGTGTACAGAAGACAGGAAACGCTATCATGAAGCCACCATTACCCTGGAGACCATTCTGGAGGAGCTGGACCGGACGGAAGAAGGGGTGCGTTACTATTTCCAGGGCCGGGAAGAAAAAGGAAAAAATCACAAAGAATGTACTATACGTTACTTTGATGAGGAACATACGAAGCTGTTTGCCTGTGTCCGGGACATTGAGCAGCAGGTTCTGATGGAAGAGGAGAGTAAACGGGCACTGCAGCAGGCATTTGAGACAGCGGAACAGGCCAACCGGGCAAAGAGTGAGTTTCTGAGCAGGATGAGCCATGATATACGTACTCCCATGAACGCCATCGTGGGAATGACAGCCATTGCGGAAGCCAATATGGAAGACCCGGAAAGACTTCGGGACTGCCTGAATAAAATTACCATTGCCAGCAACCATCTCACCAGTCTGGTCAATGAGGTGCTGGACATGAGCCGGATTGAGAGCGGCAAGATGAATCTGGTAATTGAAGATTTCGATTTGAAAGAGCTGATTGACGAGGCGGCTGCCATTTTCCAGACAAAGGTGGAAGAAAAGCAGCAGCATTTTGAACTGGCCATGAACATTGAGCACCGGAAAGTAATGGGAGATTATCTGAGTCTGCAGAAGGTGTTCCACAATATTCTGGGCAATGCGGTGAAATATACTCAGAAAGAAGGCCATGTGGCTTTTCGGATAGAGGAACTTCCCTCCCTGCACCAGAATTACGGATATTACCGTTTTACCATCGAAGACGACGGATACGGCATGTCCAAAGAGTTTCAGAAAAATCTGTTTGAACCTTTTGAGCGTTCCGGAGATCCCCGTGTGGAGAGCCTGGAGGGCACGGGACTGGGCATGACCATTGCCTGGAATCTGGTGCAGCTGATGCAGGGAGATATTCAGGTGGAAAGCGAACTGAACAAAGGCTCAAAATTTATTATTACCCTGTTTCTTCCGCTGCAGGATGAGGCACAGGACAGTACGGATGATGTTCCGGAATCCGGAAAAGAAGAAACGGTTTCTTTCCCCGGAAAGCGTGTGCTGCTGGTGGAAGATAATGAGCTGAATATTGAAATTGCCATGGAAATTCTCCGGATGTTTGAACTGGAAGTAATTCTTGCATACAACGGGAAAGAAGCGGTAGATTTGTACCGGGAGCAGGAAGCGGGATATTTTGACATTGTATTTATGGATATTCAGATGCCGGTGATGGACGGATATACTGCGGCGAAGGAAATCCGCAGCAGCGGCCGGAAGGATTCGGAAAAGATTCCCATTGTGGCCATGACTGCCAATGCCTTTTCCGAGGATGTGCAGAAAGCCATACATACAGGGATGAATGACCATGTGGCCAAACCCATTGATATCCGGCTTTTTGTGAAAGTACTGACAAAATGGCTGGCGTAAGGGATAAGGAGTTTAGGAATAATGGCAGAAATAAAATGGGATAAGCTGGACAATACCGCCCATCTGTTTCCTGTGATTGCAGGAGAGAGTATGAGCAATGTGTACCGGATTTCTGTTACTTTAAAAGAAGATATAAGGCAGGAGATATTACAGGAAGCCCTGGAACGGGTGCTGCCCTGGTTTGACGTATTCCGGGTACGCATACGTTATGGGGTATTCTGGTATTATTTTGAGACAAACCAGAAACCGGCTCCGGACGTGAAAGAAGAATACCGTTACCCCTGCCAGTTTATTTCCCCCAACCGGAACCGGAATTACATGTTCCGGGTCAACTATTACAAAAACAGGATTAATCTGGAAGTATTTCATGTGCTGACAGATGGAATGGGGGGAATCACGTTTCTGAAAGAACTGACTTACCAGTATCTCCGTCTTGTCCATCCGGAGCTTCAGGAAAAAATGGGGGACGGCCTGTGCAGCGACACATCCCTGAACCGGGAGGACAGTTATCTGAAAAATTACAAAAAAAGCCACAGAAAGGGCTACAAGACAGAGCGGGCCTATCTGGTGAAAGGGGAAAAATTAAAACCCCTGCAGCTTGGAGTTATGCACGGATACATGCCCATTCAGGCGCTGAAAAAGGTGTGCAACGGATACGGGGTATCCATCAATGAATATCTGGTGGCTTCCTTTCTGTGGAGTATTTATCAGGAATGCCTGCATGGAATGCCTTCCGGGCGGCCGGTCAGCTCCTGTGTTCCGGTGAATCTGCGGCCTTATTTTGATTCCATTACCATGAAGAATTTTTTTGTGATTGTATCGGCTGTGTTTCGGCCGGAAAAAGAAAGCTATACCTTTGAGGAAGTGGTGCAGATTGTGGCGGAGAGCCTGCGCGGCCAGATTAACCGGGAACATCTGGAAAATCTCTTTGCCTACAATGTGTCCAATGAGAAGAATTTTATTCTGCGGGCCGTGCCTTTGTTCATTAAAAATATTGCCATACGTTATGTGTATCACAGCAGCGCTCTTGCCAATACCACAACAGTGACCAATATCGGAAATATTCAGGTGCGGGAGGAATACCAGGACTATATTGACGGGTTTCGGGCTTTTCTGTCCATGTCCAAGGGGCAGAATATCAAGGGAACCATCTGTTCTTACCGGGATACGCTGGTATTTACCATCAGCAGCAATCTGGCGGATGTGTCGGTGCAGCGGGGATTTTTCCGGCGCCTTTCTCAGGATGGAATACCGGTAAGAATTGAGACGAATGGAGTATATGACGAATGAGAGAATGTAAAAAATGCAGGGTGGAAATTCTGGATGATACCAGAGTCTGCCCCCTGTGCAGCAGTGTGCTGGAAATATCCGGGGAGCCGGGAACCTGTACCGGTTATCCGGATGTAAAATCCACAGTGCGGAAACTGAATTTTATTGTGCGGCTGTACAGTTTTCTGGCTATTATTGCGGAAGTGACGCTGATTATTGTTAATTATCTGAATTTTCACGGCGTCTGGTGGTCGGCAGTCAGCGGCATCTGTATTTTGTATTTTTATATTACCCTGAAATATTCTCTGCAGAAAAATAAAGGGTATCAGACCGTTATTGTGGTTCAGGTGATTGGCGCCGTACTTCTTGTAATTGCGGCGGACTATATTGTAGGCTACCGGGGATGGTCGGTCAATTACGCATTGCCGGGGGCCGTGCTTCTTCTGGATGTTACCATTGCCAGCCTGATGATTGTAAATGCTTCCAACTGGCAGAGTTATCTGCTGATGCAGATTTTTACAGCGCTGATTTCCATTGTCTGTACTGTGCTGTGGTGGCTGGGAATCATCACAAGGCCCATGTTTTCCCTGACAGCTCTGGCGGTATCCCTGTGTATGCTGCTGGGTACGCTGATTTTCGGAGATCGTCGGGCAAAGGCGGAATTAAAAAGAAGGTTTCATGTGTAAGGGAAAGCAGAGGAGGAATTATGAGAGAGGTCAGTGTCAGAGGAAAAGTTATTCGTGATATGATTGCCCATGTGGCCAATGACAATCTGATTGGAAGAAAATTAAAGACGGGGGAATTGCGCAAAAAGCTGGTGGAGCCCAAATGGCATTGTCCGGACTGTTTTTATCTGGAAGAAATCGGGCTGCCGAACTTTCAGATGGAATATCTGATCAGTAAGGAATCACCAAGACAGGATTATGTGATATTGCAGCTTCACGGAGGCGGATATATCGGAGCCATGCGTAACGCCTACCGTTCTTTTGCGGGACTGTACCGTGAAGTCAGCAGAGGTATGAGCGTACTCACCATTGATTATCGGGTGGCGCCGGAGGACCCCTATCCGGCAGCACTGCAGGATGCAGTGGAGGCCTGGGACTGGCTGAAACAGGCAGGATGGCACAGCAGGCAGATTTTTGTGGCCGGAGATTCGGCGGGAGGAGGTCTGGCCCTGGCCCTCTGCATGTACCTGAAAGACCACAACAGACGGCTGCCGGGAGGCCTGGTTCTCATGTCTCCCTGGGCAGATCTGACCGCCAGCGGCCCGTCTTATGAGGATAATTATGAACGTGACCCCCTGTTTGGAAAGACCAGGGACAGCCTGATTTATAACCGGGATTATGTGGGATGGCACGACCCCAGAGATCCTTATATCTCTCCCATGTTCGGAGAATACTGGGGGTTTCCGCCCATGCTGATTCAGGCAGGCTCCATGGAAATGCTGCTCAGTGATTCTGTTGTGGTGGCTTATAAAGCGAAACAGCAGGGAGCAAAAGTCCGTCTGAGCATATACGAAGGCATGTTTCATGTGTTCCAGATGGGCATGATGATGATGCCGGAATCTGTAGAGGCCTGGCGGGAAATCGGCAGATATTTTGAAGTGGTGGCGGGAACAGGAGAATCGCGCCGGAAAATGTAATGCGAGTTTACGCTTTGGCGAGCTGTGCATCTTAGTTTTTCTTCTACAGGAAAGACACTTTCTCGCTTTAGCGTGACAAGGTCTTTCCTGTAGAAGAACAAATAAACCCCTTCTGCATAGAGTAATAGAAATGCAGCAATGGAGTTTTTATGATTCATATATTAATGCAGGTACTTTACGGTACCGGATTCACATTTCTGATGACTTCACTGGGAGCGTCCCTGGTGTTTTTCTTTCGCGGGACCATTGGTGAAAAGCTGAACCGCGCTTTCCTGGGATTTGCCTCCGGCGTTATGATAGCAGCCTCTGTATGGTCTCTGCTGATTCCGTCCATGGAACAGAGCAGTGAACTGGGAATGCCTGTCTGGCTGCCTCCGGCAGCAGGGTTTGCCCTGGGAGGCTGCTTTCTGTATCTGGTGGATAAGACATTGCCCTGGTTCCATGGAGACAGCAGGGAATGCAGTTCCCTTCTCTCCAAAGACTGTCGTGCAGCCTGCTGCCTGGCAGAAGAAGGAGGGTATGAGAAAGGGCAGAAGAAGAAAGACGGGACGAAACTGCTGGTACTGGCAGTCACAATGCATAACATTCCGGAGGGCATGGCGGTGGGCCTGGCCTTTGTCCTGGCGGGACAGCATCCCCAGGATCCGGTGTATCTGGCTTCTGCCATGGGTCTTGCCATGGGAATCGGAATTCAGAACTTTCCGGAAGGAGCCGCTATTTCCCTGCCGGTCCGGCAGTCCGGTGCGGGAGCTT
>Ga0137307_102402_pt1 | contig 13098 bp, 12 predicted proteins | sample NAcewD2O_March_2_FD_97180 | JGI IMG/M metagenome (GOLD analysis project Ga0137307, IMG submission 97180) | Mouse cecal microbial communities from Vienna, Austria - N-Acetylglucosamine amended D2O_March | ecosystem: Host-associated > Mammals > Digestive system > Large intestine > Cecum | place...
CCCTGGGACGGGTAAACAGAACTACAAAAGAGCTGGTATACCCCGGCGGAAAGGGAGTGAATGTTTCACTGGTGTTAAAAAACCTTGGCATGGAAAATACCGCTCTGGGATTTACCGCAGGATTTACCGGCACAGAAATAGAGCGGGGCCTGAAAGAATGGGGCTGCCTGACGGATTTTATCCGGATTCCCCAGGGCATGTCCAGAATCAACATGAAGCTCCGTTCCAGAGAGGAAAGTGAGATTAACGGCCAGGGGCCTGAGATTTCAGGAGAAGCGCTGGAGGAGCTTTACCGTAAGCTGGACGCCATGAAAGAGGATGACGTGCTGGTGCTGGCAGGAAGTATCCCAAACAGTATGCCGGATTCCAGTTATGAGCAGATTCTGGCCAGAGTACAGGATAAAAAGATTCGCTCCGTAGTGGACGCCACCGGGGATTTGCTGGTAAATGTGCTGAAATACCATCCGTTTCTGATAAAACCCAACAACCATGAGCTGGAAGAAATTTTCCATGTGCCCATGGACAGTCAGGAAACCATTGTGGCACATGCCGGGAAACTGCAGGAGATGGGAGCCAGGAACGTGCTGATTTCCATGGCAGGAGACGGGGCCATACTGGTGGCCGAGGACGGAAGCGTACAGGAAAGCCCGGCCCCCCAGGGAACCCTGGTAAATTCCGTCGGAGCCGGAGATTCCATGGTGGCGGGATTTATTACCGGATATTTAAAAAGTAAAAGCTATGAAGAAGCGTTCCATATGGGCATTGCCGCAGGCAGCGCCAGCGCATTTTCAGAACGTCTGGCCACTCAGGAAGAAGTGGACGGGATTCTGGAGCAGATGGGATGGAAATAGCAGAAAACGGTGCAGAGTAGAAATGCAGTCTTTCCGTAACAGGAAATAGACGTAACAGGGCAGCCTGGCTGAACTGTTACAAATAAATGAGGAGGTTCAGGATGAAAATCACAGATTTACTTGTAAAAGAAGGCATTGAACTGAACGGGCAGGCAGATTCCAAAGGAGAGGCCATAGATAAGATGGTGGATCTGATGGCGGCCACCGGGAAACTTGCCGATAAAGAAGCCTACAAAGCACAGGTGCTGCGCAGGGAAGAAGAAGGAACCACGGGAATCGGAGAAGGAATCGCCATTCCCCATGGAAAATGCGATGCGGTAAAAGCACCGGGACTGGCAGCCATGGTATTAAAAGACGGTGTGGACTATGATTCGCTGGACGGAGCGCCGGCAGACCTGATTTTCCTGATTGCAGCGCCCAATACGGAAGATAACGTACATCTGGACGTATTAAGCCGTTTGTCCGTACTTCTGATGGATGAAGAATTTACCGGAAAGCTGAGAGGTGCTGAAACTACTGAGGAATTTCTGGGTTATGTGGACGCGGCGGAGCGGGAAAAGCTGGCGGAGGAAGAAGAAAAGGCAGCGCCGGTGCAGCAGGAGACAGGGGATAAGAAAGGGCTGAAACTGCTGGGAGTCACCGCCTGTCCTACGGGAATTGCCCATACCTATATGGCGGCGGAAGCACTGGAGAAAAAAGCGAAAGAACTGGGCTTTTCCATAAAAATAGAGACAAGAGGTTCCGGCGGGGCCAAAAATGTGCTGACAGATGCAGAAATAGCGGCGGCAGACTGTATCATTGTCTGTGTGGATACCAATGTGCCCATGGACCGTTTCGACGGGAAAAAAGTGATTGTGCGGCAGGTATCGGACGGGATTAACAAAGCGGAAGAACTGCTGCGTCTGGCAGAAAGCGGAAATGTGGAAATCTATCATTCCGGAAAGAAAGCGTCCGCCGCTCCTTCCGGCGGAACAGGGAAAGAAAGCGCCGGACACCGGATTTACAAACACCTGATGAACGGAGTTTCCCATATGCTTCCCTTTGTGGTAGGCGGCGGAATTCTGATTGCCATTGCCTTTCTTATTGACGGTATGAGTGTGGATTTATCCACCCTTTCACCGGAAGAACGGGGGAATTTCGGAACCATTACCTCTGCGGCAGCATTATTCAAGGGAATCGGTGATACAGCCTTTGGATTTATGCTCCCTATTCTGGCCGGATTTATTGCCATGAGTATTGCAGACCGTCCCGGACTGGTGGTTGGATTTGTGGGCGGCTCCATTGCAGCCGGCGGAAAAAGCGGATTTCTGGGAGCTCTGGTGGCAGGATTTCTTGCAGGTTACCTGATTATCGGCCTGAAGAAATTACTGGAAAAGCTGCCGGAGAGTCTGGACGGAATCAAAACCATACTGCTCTATCCGCTACTGGGCGTGTTCTTCATGGGAGTGATTATGAATTATGTAATTGAGCCTCCGGTGGGCGCATTGAATACACTTCTGAACAACGGACTGTCCGGTATGAACGGTACCAGTTCCGTCCTGCTGGGAGTGATTCTGGGAGCCATGATGGCGGCAGATCTGGGCGGCCCCATCAATAAAGCAGCCTATGTGTTCGGCACCGCTTCCATTGCGGCAGGAAATTACAATATTATGGCGGCAGTTATGATTGGCGGAATGGTACCGCCCTGCGCCATTGCCCTGGCAACACTGCTGTTTAAGAAGAAATTTACCGAAGAAGAACGAAAATCCGGACCTACCAACTTTATTATGGGACTGTCCTTTATTTCCGAAGGAGCCATTCCCTTTGCGGCCTCAGATCCGCTCCATGTGATTCCTGCTCTGGTGGTGGGGTCCGGTGTGGCAGGAGCTGTTTCCATGGCTTTCAACTGTACCCTGATGGCGCCTCACGGTGGAATCTTCGTGTTCCCGGTAGTGGGCAATACCGCCATGTACCTGGTATCTCTTGTAATCGGAACCATCGTGGGAGCCATACTTCTGGGACTGATGAAAAAAGAAGTGGCAAACCCGTAAACAGAAGCCAGACTGAAATAAAACACAATTCGGGCGCCGGACACAGCCGGCGCCGGGATTCAAATAAAAACCAAATCAGAAAAGGAGAATAAGAATATGAAAACATTTGAGTACACCATCACAGATCCCGAAGGAATCCACGCAAGACCGGCAGGACTCTTTGTCAAAGAAGCAGGAAAATTTGCCAGCAAAATTACCATTGCCAAAGACGGCAAAGAAGTGGACGCAAAGCGGATTTTCGGCATTATGAGCCTTGGGGTGAAAAAAGATAACGTGGTAACTGTGAAAATCGAAGGAGAGGACGAGGAGACAGCCTGCAGCACTCTGGAAGCATTTTTTAAAGAAAATCTGTAAACAGTAAGGGGTGGCAAAATGATAACATTCAGTGGAAGCAGCGTATTTGGCGGTGTAGCTGCAGGCAGGCTTTTTATTTTCCGGAAAAATGAAAACCAGGTGGAACGACGTCATATTGAAGATGCAGAGCAGGAAATCGCCCGGTTTGAGCAGGGGAAGGAGCTGGCTTTGAAGCAGCTCCAGGAATTATATGAGAAAGCACTGAAAGATGTGGGGGAAGCCAATGCCATGATTTTTGAGGTGCACCAGATGATGCTGGAGGATTTGGATTATCTGGATTCCATTCACTATATGATAAAAGAGCAACAGATCAATGCGGAGTTCGCAGTCGCCCAGACCAGCGATAATTTTGCGGAAATGTTTGCGGCCATGGACGACGCCTATATGCAGGGACGGGCTGCGGATGTGCGGGATATTTCCGAGCGGCTGATTGCCATTCTCAGCGATACCCAGAATAATACATATGCTTTTGAAGAGCCGGTGATAATTGCGGCGGAGGATCTGGCTCCCAGTGAGACCGTGCAGTTTGAGAAAGATAAACTTCTTGCCATTGTGACCCGGCAGGGTTCGGCCAATTCCCATACAGCCATCCTTGCCAGAACCATGGACATTCCGGCGGTGATTCAGGCCAACATTGTTCTGGAGCCGGAATACCATGGGGCATATGTGATTGTGGACGGTTTTACCGGAGAGATTTATCTGGACCCTGACGAAGAAACCAGGAAGAAGATGGAAGTGAAAATGGCGGAGTGCAGGGCGGAGAAAGAGCTGCTGCAGGAACTGAAAGGCAAAGAGGATGTGACACTGGACGGTAAGGAACTGAAACTTTACGCCAATATCGGCAATCCTTCTGACGTAGCCAATGTGCTGCGGAACGACGCCAGGGGAATCGGCCTGTTCCGAAGTGAATTTCTGTATCTGGAAAGCAGTGATTTTCCCACGGAGGAAGAACAGTTTAAGGCTTACCGGGCCGTGGCGGAAAATATGGCGGGAAAGAAAGTGATTATCCGTACGCTGGATATCGGAGCAGACAAAACCGTGGATTATTTTAACCTGGAGAAAGAGGAGAATCCGGCTATGGGATACCGGGCCATCCGGATTTGCCTGAAGCAGCCGGAAATTTTCAAAACCCAGCTCAGAGCCCTTTACCGGGCGTCCAGCTATGGCCAGATTGCCATTATGTTCCCCATGATTACTTCTGTGGAGGAAGTAAGGAAAATTAAAGAAATTGTGGAGGAGGTAAAGCAGGAGCTCACAGAACTTTCCGTTCCATTTAAAGAAGTGGAGCTTGGTATTATGATTGAGACGCCGGCAGCAGTGATGGTCAGTGATGAACTGGCAAAAGAAGTGGACTTTTTCAGTATCGGAACCAACGATCTGACCCAGTATACCCTTGCGGTGGACCGGCAGAATGCAAAACTGGGAGACTTCTACAATCCTCATCACAGAGCGATTCTTAACATGATTGAGATGGTGGTGAAAAATGCCCATGCAGCAGGTATCTGGGCCGGTATCTGTGGAGAACTGGGGGCTGATTTAAGCCTGACGGAGACATTTCTCAAAATGGGTGTGGATGAACTGTCGGTGTCCCCGGCCATGGTACTGCGGGTAAGGAAAATTGTACGGGAAACCCGTACGGAGTGATAAAAAAAGACTGCTGCAGAATCTGATTTTTGCAGCAGTCTTTCTTTTGTCATTTTCTATAACAGAGGAATACCGTGTTTTTCGGTTTCCTGAATTACCTCTTCCTTCCAGAGGGAGGACTGTACCTCGCCGATATGGGCTTTCCGCAGGAAAAACATACAGATACGGGACTGGCCGATGCCGCCGCCGATGGTAAAAGGAAGTTCTTCCTGGAGGATTGATTTCTGGAAAGGCAGTCCGGCCCGTTCCGGACAGCCTGCTTTTTCCAGCTGTTCCAGAAGCGCCTGGCGGTCTACCCGGATTCCCATGGAGGAAAGTTCCAGTGCAATGTCCAGAACCGGATAATATACCACAATGTCGGCATTCAGCGCCCAGTCATCATAGTCCGGCGCCCTGCCGTCGTGGGGTTCTCCGGAAGCCAGCCTGTCGCCAATCTGCATAATGCATACAGCCCCTTTTTCTCTTGCAATCAGCAGTTCCCGTTCTTTCGGACTGCATTCCGGGAACCGGTCTTCCAGTTCCTGAGTAGTGAGAAAGAAAATGTCCTGAGGAAGGATTTCCTCTATGTAATCATAGCGGATGGCCATGTATTTTTCCGTTTTCCGAAGGACTTTGTATACATTTCGGACGGTTTCTTTTAAATATTCCATATTCCGGTCTTCTCTGGAAATGATTTTTTCCCAGTCCCACTGATCTACGAAAATAGAATGGATATTGTCCGTTTCCTCGTCCCGCCGAATGGCGTTCATATCGGTGTAAAGCCCCTCTCCCATGGAAAAACCGTATTTTTTCAGGGCATAACGCTTCCATTTTGCAAGAGAATGCACAATTTCAGCAGGCTTTTCATTCTGCTCTTTAATACCGAAAGTCACCGGGCGTTCCACACCGTTCAGATTGTCGTTCAGACCGGAATCCGGGTCCACAAACAACGGGGCGGAAACACGCTGCAGATTCAGACGTTCCGACAGCAGATTCTGGAAGAAATCCTTCACCGTCTTGATGGCAACCTGGGTATCGTGCAAATCAAGCTGAGGCTGGTAATTGTCAGGTATAATCAAATGTTTCATAACTGTCTCCTTATATGAAGTTCTTTTCAGATCCGAGTATTATTATATGCCTGCAAAAGGATTTTTTCAACAAGGTTGTGGAAGATTTACCATACTTATTTGTGAAGAGTTGGCTGCCCAATACAAAAATCAACAGAACCGGGACACGATCAGGGTATGTTTCTTTCCTTTGCAGAGTTAAGAATTGGTTATAATTTTGTCGGGGAACTGTAAGTCGTTTCCGTATTTCCCATTTCCTGAAAATTTGTTTTTAGTGGCATTTTGCAGGAAAATATGATAAAATTTAATAGAAGAAGGAGATATATACAAGATGGAAGTTGATATCGTAATTGATAAAATTACGGACTGTCTGATAGATACCCGAACGGGCAGGGAAGTGGAAACAGAATACCGAATGCGTGAAGTACCAATCAGACCGAAGGATTATAAAAGGCGGAAATTTAACTGGAGTACTACAGAGAAAAACGGGTATAGTATATATGAGCTGTTTGTAAAAAATGATGATACGGTTCAGGGCAGGATTTCTTTGAAAATTGATGGTGGTGTAGCTGATGTGGAGATTGTTGAAACAGCACCGTATAATTACAGTCATAAAGGCATTTGTGCAGGCGTTGGTGCACATTTATTTGCCATAGCCTGTCAGGTAAGCCTTGATGCAGGGTGGACGGGGTAGTGGCGTTTTACATCTAAGAGCGATTTGGTGGGATATTATATGGAAAAATTAAACGCAGTGGAGATTATGCCAGGAAGAATGATTATTTTTGAAAATGCTGCACAGATATTGTTAGATAAATATATGAGAAAGTAGGTGGTGGTATGTTGGCAATGGAACGAAAGCCGGTAGATTTTACACATGATATTTCTTATTATGCAAAAGACAGCAGGCTAACGGGAGAACCGGACGGTAAGCGCTATAAATGGAAAGAGATGATCGAAAAGTTCAAGCTGTTGGGCAGACCTCTTGCAGACGAAGAAGCAGAGGAATTTAGAATAAGATAATTAAAAACATCAATCAGGGAGCAGAGATTCGAGAGAGTCCCTGCTTTTTGTACGCAAAATGAAACTTATCACCTGACAATGTTGCACAGATTTGCTGAAAACCGGAAAAAGGTGTGATATAATTTGCCTTGAGAAGGAAGGAGGGCCATTATAGTGTTGATGGATTTCGTACAGCAGATGGAATGGATGGCGAGAATTTTACTGGCAGGCTTCTGCGGAGGCCTGATTGGTTATGAGCGGGAAAGCCGGAAGAAAACAGCGGGTCTCCGCACCCATGTGATTGTGGCCGTTTCCTCAGCATTGATGATTGTGCTGTCCAAATACGGATTCCAGGACGTGGTAGGGCAGTATGTGCGGGTGGACCCGGCCAGGATTGCGGCGGGGGCAGTGGCTGCAATTGGATTTCTGGGCTCCGGGGTTATCTTTTCCCGTAATAAAAATGTGAGCGGAATCACCACATCGGCCGGAATATGGGCTACGGTAGGCGTGGGAATGGCAGTGGGAGCCGGTCTGTATGTAATCGGAATCTGTACTACGGTCATTGTGGTTCTGGTGGAAATTTTTCTGGGACGCCAGGGCAAACTGTCCCATATTATAAAAGATGTGTACGAGGTGGAAGTGGAGTATATCTTTACTACGGATGCCGGGAGCCGGATTGGCGGAGAGATAAAAAGAGAGCTGGAAGAGGTGTACAAATGCCGGATTTTAAAGTTCCACACCAGGAAGAAAGGGAACCGCATCCGGCTGGAAATGCTGGTACGGACGTCTCATGGGAAAGAACTGTTCCACCTTACGGAATTTGCGGAAAAATATCCGGAAATCAAAAGAATTGAAATATAGGATCAGGTGAAAATATGGCGCAGATTATGACAGAAAATTCAACAGAAGCAGCAAAGATAAAACTGGAACATTTAAAACAGAATCTCAGAGAGCCGGGAAGGGTGGCAATCGCTTTTTCCGGCGGCGTGGACTCCACTTTTCTGCTGAAAACAGCTCAGGAAGTTCCCGGAGTGCAGGTACTTGCAGTTACGGCCAGGTCTGCTTCCTTTCCCGGACGGGAGTTGGAGGAAGCCAGGGAATTTTGCCGGAAAGAGGGAATCCGCCAGATTGTGTTTGCATTCCGGGAACTGGAAATTGAAGGATTCCGGCAGAATCCGCCCAACCGCTGCTATTTTTGCAAAAAGGCATTTCTGGAACAGGTCAGGGAGATTGCCGCAGAACAGGGGATGGCTTATGTGGCGGAAGGCTCCAATGTGGACGACGAAGGGGACTACAGACCCGGTATGCAGGCAGTGGCAGAACTTGGAATCAGAAGCCCTCTGCGGGAAGCCGGACTGACCAAACAGGAAATCCGTCTGCTTTCCAGAGAGATGGGGCTGGATACCTGGGAGAAACCTTCCTTTGCCTGTCTGGCTTCCCGGTTTCCTTACGGGGAAGTTATCACAGAAGAAAAACTTGCCATGGTGGAGCAGGCGGAACAGCTTCTGATGGAGCTGGGCTTTGCCCAGTTCCGGGTACGGATACATGGAACCATGGCCAGAATCGAAGTGCTGCCGGAAGATTTTGAAAAACTGTTTCCGGAAGAAATCAGGAGAAGAATTATCGGGCAGTTCCGGGAATACGGATTTACTTATGTGTCTGTGGACATGGAGGGCTACCGTACCGGAAGCATGAACGAAATCCTGTAAAAAAACTTTACAAATGAAGATGTCAATGGTAATTTAGTACATATGATATAGTATGTTACTTATGAAAGATAAGGCATTAACTATGCATAAATATTTTGGATGTTTATGTGTGTTAGTGCCTTTTTTTCTTCTATAAGGACCAGGGTGTCAGAAGCACCTGAATTTTATTAAGGCCCTCATGCACATACTCCGGATATTTAAATATAAAAAAGGAGAAGAGATATGAAAGACAAAATTTTTGGTGTGTTGCAGTATGTGGGAAGATCCTTCATGCTCCCGATTGCGATTCTCCCGGTAGCAGGACTTTTGCTGGGAATCGACGGTTCCTTTTCCAACGAGACCATGCTGGAGACCTATGGCCTTCTGGACGTGATGGGGCCGGGAACCGTATTTAACGGTATTTTCAAAATCATGAGCGAAGCGGGCGATATCGTCTTTGCCAATCTGCCCATTATTTTTGCCATGGGCGTTGCCATCGGTATGGCCAGAAAGGAAAAAGATGTGGCCGCTTTGTCTGCGGTGGTGGCGTTTTTTATTATGCACGCCTCTATCGGAGCGCTGATTAACATCAACGGCGGGCCGGAAAATATGCTGGATTCCCAGTCTGGCGCTGGACAGGACAAAATCCTTATCCTCCACGCCGGTAAGCATGATTACCGGTATGTCCGCCATATCATCCATCCCACGTATTTCCTGCAAGGTTTCAATACCGTTCTTTTGCTCCATCTGAATGTCCGGCAGAATCAGGTCCGGCTTCTCCAGTTCCAGATACTTCAGAGCACGTATTCCTGAATTGACAGTGATTACGTCATAATCATTTTGCAGGGTATTTGAAATTCCTGTTAAGACAATAGCATTATCGTCTACCGCTAAAATGCGCTTTTTGGAATCGCTGCATTCTGTTTGGCTCATTTGACTTCCTCCTCTTTTTTGAGTATGCTCAGAAGCTGACTCAGCAAATCTTCCGCGTTGTCATCTTCATATAATCTCAGTTGATCCCGTATCTGCAAAAGACGTTTTCCGATGTCTTCCGGCAGTTCATGAAGCAGCATTCTGTCCACTCGTTCCGCACATTGCCGGGAACGGAAATGCTTCAGTTCTTCCAGAGCTGCCGCAGTCTGTTCTGTCAGCTCCTGAATGGGCAGACCGGGAAGTTTTTCTGCCCCGTCATTCTCCTGTCTGCGTCCTTCCAGAAACTGTTCGATATTTGCCAGAAGGGTTTCATATTCTGCCATCAGCACTGGAAACTGCTCCGTGATAAATGCCCGGTCTCCCTGTGCGGCGGCATTTTCCTGCGCACGGGCCAGAGCTGAGACGTCCATGGCTCCGATATTGGCAGATGCGCTTTTAAGTCCGTGCAGTTCTATCTGATAGCGTAAAATATCTGAATCCACAAGCTCATGCAGAAGTTCTGTTTTGCGCTTGCCGTCCATGCAATAAAGCTCCAGCAGATCCACAAAGCTGTCTTCGTCGCCGGAATAATATTCCATGGCGGCGTCCATGTCCACTCCGTCAATCTGGAATTCCGACGGGTCCGGAGGTTTGGAAATGAAATCCTGAAAACCGCATTTCAGAAAATGCTCCCGCATACCTTCCATGGCATTGGCGGTCAGTGCAACCATAACAGGCGCGGTTCCGTTTTCCCCGCAGTCTCTGCGGATAATCTCCGCCGCCTCAATGCCGTCCATGCCGGGCATCATATGATCCATAAAGATAATATCATATCGGATATTGCGCACCAGCTCAATGGCTTCCGGTCCGCTTTCTGCTTCTGTCAGATCAAAGGCATAATTTTTCAGAAATCCTCTGGCAACCTTGCGGTTGATGACATTGTCGTCCACAATAAGCACCCGGATACCGGGGGCGGTAAAAGTATCTGTGATTTTCTGTTCTGTCTGCGGAAGTTCCGGCATCTCCGAAATCGGGCGTCTGTCCACGATTTTCTGGAGAACGGTAATTGTAACGGTGGTTCCATTACCATAGGTGCTTTGTAAATCAATGGTGCCTTTCATCAGTTCCACCAGATGTTTTACAATGGCAAGTCCCAGTCCCGTACCCTCTGTACTTCGGTTCCGTCTGGAATCCACCTGACGGAAATCTTCAAATATTTTCTCAAGGTCTTCTTCCCGGATACCGCATCCGGTGTCTTCCACGCAGAAGGTAAGCAGTTCCTTATACTCATTTACACCTGGTTTTCCGGTTATATATACCCGTACGTATCCTTTTTTCGTGAATTTAATGGCATTGTTGAGAATGTTAATCAGAATCTGTTTGCTTCTTCCGTCGTCACCGTTGTAGCGACATGGAATCGTCTGGTCGCATTCATATTTGAGGATAATTCCCCGTTGGGAAGCCGCCATATCCATAATTCCCACAATCTCGTTTGCGATAACTTTTATGTAGTAATCTTCGTACACCAGTTCCGTTTTACCGGCTTCCACTTTGGACAGGTCCAGAATGTCATTGATAATTGCCAGCAGATTTTTTGCCGCAGACTGCACGTCTTTGGCATGGGCATAGATTTCCGTGTCTCCGCATTCTTCCATGATAATATCATTCAGACCGATAATGGCGTTCATGGGAGTGCGGATATCGTGGGACATATTGGCAAGAAATTCACTTTTTGCAATGCTGGCTTTTTCTGCCTGCTGGCGTACGCGTTTGATTTCATTGATATAGGCTTTTGTATCAGTCATATCCAGAATTAAAATAGTACAGTCCTGTATCCTGCCGTTTTCATCTACAATATGTCTGCTGTGGCTTTCATAATGCCGCTCATGGATGGAAAAGCTCCGGGGAATGTTTTCATCGAGCATTTCCTCCTGAAAATCTTCCACCACCCGGATGTTTTCTCCCAGTTTATGAGCAGGCAGACGGGTGAAAATTTCTGCCGCTGCTTTGTTATAGCTCACCAGCCGGTCATGGTCGTCCAGCGTAATTACGCCGTCGCCCAGACTTTCCAGAACTTTTGCCGCCGCCAGATGGCGGAAATCATAATTACGCCGGCTCCAACCACGATGACTACCAGAGACATGGAAATGGTCAGTGTTACCGGTGTGAAATCGAATATTTTCACCAGTTTACAGATATAGGCTATCAGCACAATAACAGGGAGGGTGGAAATTCCAAGAATTGTCCAGTACTGCCGGTTGACCTGCCGATCGGACCGTCCGCGGATGGCGCTCAGTAATGTGAAGATACAAAGCGCATGGGGAATGATAATACGGCTGAACAGAAAAAACACATACAGCGGGCCGTAGGTAATACTGACATAATGAAATCCATCCGTATCTGCCAGCCACCGGACGTCCTGATAGAAAAGGCTGTTCCAGTTAAAAAAGACCGTGGGCAGAATAAAGAAACTGATTACGCTGAGAACATTTAAAAGTGTCTTCGGCGGAGTGATATAACAGTAAATATAGATAAACCAGCAATAACAAAGAGGAACAAAGGCAGAACCCAGATTTTCCACAGTTACTGCCGTCATGGCAGCTTCCACCGTAGGCGCGGTCAGCTCCAGCAGATAGCCCGCGTTCTGTACCAGTGAACCGCACAAAATAAAGATTAACAGTTTTTGTTCTCTTGCGCCATCTCCGTTCAGGAGAAGCAGCAGCGCTATTATAGTCAGGCAAATGCCAAAACATTCCACAAAAATAACAAAATTTACCATGTGATGTTTACGTCCTCCTGCCGGTGGCAAACCCGGAACGGATATCCGGCGGATACCCCGGAATATTTTACCCCAAACATACAATATTACAATTTTGTCCCGGTGCCAAGAAATAGCGTATAACAGTTTCTTAAAATAAGTAATAACCGAAATTACAGCCCTGGCAGCGTGCTTTCCGGTTCCCTGTTCAGCAGAAACAAATTCTTTTGTAAAAGGAAAAATACCTGTTGAAATTCTCTTTAAAAGAGAATAAAATAAATGCTATATACAGGATGGAAAGAATGATGAGGAAGACATATGATTACATATACATGCAGAAACAGGAATCAGGAAACGGGTGAACCCCTGCCCTGCACCAATGCCGAATGCGAGACCAGCGTCTGCCCTTCCTGCGGCGGCAGGGCGGAAGCGGTGTCGGAGATTTACTGGTGCGACTCCTGCCGGATTCCCCTTTACGAAAGCCGGTGCAGTCTGTGCGGCCGGGAAGGAAGGCGTCTGACTACGGATATCCGCCCGGTGTTTCCGGAGGAACGTCTTCTGGTGGAAATTATTTTGGGGAAGCCTTTTGCATACCTGGAAGGGTCTGTGTGGAATGGGGCCGGGAACCATTATTTTGTAAACGGACATAAGATTCCTTTTTCAGTGGGCGGTCTGAAAGACAGGGACTGCCGCGCCATCCGGAGTCAGTACGAGGAATTAAAGCATCGGAATTCGGAAGAGTATTTTGAGACATACCGGCAGCGTTTTGTGAGGGCAAACCGTTCCAGATATGAGAAGATTCTGGAAGAGGCAGGT
>Ga0137307_102405_pt1 | contig 13086 bp, 11 predicted proteins | sample NAcewD2O_March_2_FD_97180 | JGI IMG/M metagenome (GOLD analysis project Ga0137307, IMG submission 97180) | Mouse cecal microbial communities from Vienna, Austria - N-Acetylglucosamine amended D2O_March | ecosystem: Host-associated > Mammals > Digestive system > Large intestine > Cecum | place...
CTTAAACCTTATACTGTAGATACAGCGTAAAAATAATGCTGAATGTATAAGGAGGACAACAATGATGTGCCAAAATAACAGTGTGCCGTTTGAGCAGGTAATCCAATCCTTAATGCAGCTTTTGGAAGGGCAGGGATACTGTGTAGCTGTATTAGCAAGGAATCGCCGGATTTCAGATGAGATGAGGGGATTTTTAAGGGAAAACAAATCTGACTTCTATACCGAAGATACCGGTAGGGCTTTTGTTGAGTTTTGCAAAACGCACGATGTGTCATCAGAAACAAAAAATAATGCTGCTCTATTCACCCAACGCCTGAATGCTATTTTAAGGGGAGAAAAACTCCCCATCTGCCTTATGCCGGAAGAAAATTACGTTCTTCCTGATGGTTTAAAGATCCTTTTGGATTATTACCATGCTGACTGTATGGTCAGAGGATTAAAGGAGATTACTGCCAGAATAAACATCCAGCAGAACAGGCGTTTTCTTTATCATCTTTCCTGCAATGGATGTACAGAAGCAGGCCAGATCAATTCAAAAGTGGTTGGAACAGCAATACTTGCTATGGGAAGCGGCTGTTACATTCCGAGGATAAAGACTTTTTTAAGATTCCTTTTTGAGCATGGACATACGGATAAAGATTTCTCTTACATAGTACCTGGCTACAGGATTCCACAGCCAGTTCCTTCTGTCTATTCTGAAGACGAACTGTCAAAAATAGAAGAAGCCGTCCTTTCAGGAAATCCTCTTGGCAGACGGGACTATGCAATCGTGTTGCTTGCCTCCCGTCTGGGTCTCCGCAGTGGCGATATTGCAACGCTCACTTTTGATTCGATTGATTATGACGCAAACCTTATCTGTATTATCCAACAAAAAACAGGTACGGGACTGGAACTTCCACTGCTTCCTGAAATCAGGGAGGCGATTGCTGCATATGCCAGTGAGGAACGCCCCATTTCCGACAGCCCCTATATATTCCTTACGCCGCGCGCACCATACCGGCATATTTCAGCCAAAGCGATAGGGAAACGGATTGCAAAGGCATTAGAGAGAACAGACATTGATATCGGAGGCCGTAAACATGGCGCACATTCTTTACGTGCCTCTCTTGCCAGTTCCATGGTAAATGAGGGCATTCCCTATGAAGCAGTCCGCAAGACCCTCGGGCATTCAGATTTGAACTCCACTAAATGCTATGCCCGTCTTGACTTAGAACAGCTGCGCCCTTATACGCTTTCCCCACCAGAGGCATCGGGGTTTTTCCTCGAATTCCTTATGGGAAGGAGGTGTGTTGAATGATGAAATTCAAGAGTGCTTTCAATCAGGAAATAAATGATTACCTTGCGCTTAGGGAACATACCGTATCCCATGGTACATACAAATGTGATTGCGTTACACTGCATTCTTTTGATGACTATCTCGCTGCAAATGGCATTTGCAACAAAGAAATCTCCAGTAAAGATGTTTACGGATGGATGCAGTTGCTGCACCCGGCTTATGCCAGAAGCACAGTCGTTGGAAAAGTCAGTAACTTAAGGAAGTTCCTTGAATATTTGCGCCATGTTGGATTTTCGGTATTTTTGCCAGACTGTCCGAAACTGCGTGATACATATATGCCATATATTTTCTCAGATGATGAACTGGATAAGATTTTCCGGGCTGCTGATTCAATCCAGATGACAAAAAACAGCATCCCCCATATACAGCTTGAAATCCCCATGCTTCTCAGGCTCCTGTATTGCTGTGGCCTCCGGGTAAATGAAGCGCTGACAATCCGCATAAAAGACATCCATTTTGAAAATGATGCTATTTTGATCCGCAATGCAAAAAACAAGAAGCAGCGGATTGTTCCCATAGGCGGGGAATTAACAGATATGTTGAAAAAATACTGTCTCTCAATAGACCTGTCAGGCAGTCCTGAAAACTTTCTGTTTCCAGGCCGTGTCCCGGAAAAACATATGTCAGAAAACACTGCTATGCGCCGGTTCAAGGCAATCCTGAAAGAAACTGACATTTATATAGAGCCTGTGCCGCATACCCGTGGACAGTGCCTTCATTGTTTCCGCCATCTGTTTGCCATCAGGTCGTTTGCGCAGGCAGAGCGCAACGGCCGGCTTACGGACGATTCTGTGCCATACCTGTCCTTATATCTGGGGCATGACGACATGAACGGCACAGAAAAATATCTGAAATTCAGCAGCGATATGTTCCCTGAATACAACGACCTGTTTGAGTCTTATGCCGGGGATGTTTTTTCGGAGGTGTCGTATGAGGAATAAAACAGAAACATTCATGGAAATATTACAGAGCTTTTTTGATATTTATATGCCCTATTCAGCCGGACTGTCTGACAATACAATCCATTCTTATAAATATGCATTCCGTCTGCTGTTGGAATACATGTTTGTCAAGCGTGGGATTCCAGCAGACAAAGTTACTTTTAAACTTTTGGATTACAATACGGTCAACAGTTTCCTTATCTGGCTGGAAGAAGAAAGGGGATGCACAGCTTCCACCCGCAATCAACGGCTGGCGGCTTTATCATCATTTGCGGCGTATGCACAAAACCAGGATCTTGAGGCTGCGTCCGTATTCATGCATAATTTAAAGAAGATACCAGTAAAAAAGCAAAAATCAGGCCCACGCACGGTATTTTCCTTAAATGAAGTCACTGTCCTGCTACAGATTCCAGACGAAAGGAAATATACTGGCAGACGGGACAAAGTCCTCCTAAACTTCATGTATGCCAGTGGTGCCAGGGCACAGGAGATCTGCGATTTAAGGGTTCGTGACATGCAGAAACAGAAAGATCAGGTTCGGATTACCCTCATCGGAAAAGGGAATAAATCCCGGCGAATTATAATAGCAAAGCAATGTGGAGAGATACTTTGCCAGTATTTGTCATACCGGAAAATTGAAAACAGGCCTAACAGCCATGTTTTCTCAAGTCAAACTCATGAGCAAATGACAATTTCCTGCATTGAAGGGATTTTCAAAAAATACGTCCAGGCAGCAAAACAGCAGAATCCGGACATGTTCCTTGAAGCGCATTATTCGCCGCATACTATGAGGCATACTACCGCTACCCACATGCTAGAAGCTGGCATTCCAATCATCGCAATAAAGAATTTTCTGGGGCATACGTCGGTTGCAACTACTCAACGATATGCGGAGCTTTCACAAGGAACGGTGAACAAGCATATCAAAGAATGGAATGAAAAGTGGTTCCCGAAACAGAATGTTGTCACCCAAAAGTCTGATAATGAAAATATTATGCCTGATTTCTTGAATTAGTACTGTATGAACATACATATATTATCCGAGAAGTTTTTTGAAAACCGCCTATAAACTGCACTTCTTACGATGTTTCTTTGATAATGAAACTTCTCGGATAATGCCCTTTATTTCAGTTCTGACATAAAGGGCAAGATTCGCCTGAGTTACTCAAAACCCACTTCGTGGATTTTGCTTACCCGGCAAACTTGATGGTGATTCCGCTCCCCATGCCCTCGGTTCTGGCATATTTTTCAAATATGCAGATTGGCTCCTATTAAAAATAGTCGCAGCGTGATAGTTCCTATCACGGAAAAATCCAAAAATTTTTATAAATCCCCTCTTTTCCTTTCCCATTCCATTTCCACAATCGGCTTATATTTAGGAACCCCTTTGTATTCCTACATTCAGGAAGATCAAAGTACGAATATATTTTTAACAGGAAGGAAGTACGAAATGGCAAGACCAAAGAAGGACAGGGAACTGCAGCACAAACACCAGATTATGCTCCGTCTCACAGATACGGAATATGAAATCGTGTCTGAAAGCGCAAAAGCCGCACACCTCCCACTGGCAGAGTATGCCCGGAAACAGATTATGCAGCAGAAGGTAACGGCAAAATATGAGATTGTGGCAGACCTGCCGGAGCTGAAAAAATTGATTGCGGAGTTTGGGAAGATCGGCAGCAACTTAAACCAGATTGCAAGGCATTTCAACAGCGGCGGCATCCATTCCCAAAGAATGCTTAAAGCAATCGGCCAAAGCGTAGCCAGAATCTACGAAATGAAGTATGAAGTGTTAAAGATGGCCGGGGATTTCCAGGCGGTTTCCGGAGGACGTTCTCATGGCAATCCTGAAACACATAGCGAGTAAAAATGCCAACTATGCAGAGATACAGCGTTATCTCATGTTTGAACATGATGAAGATACCAACAAGCCGATACTCAATGAAAACGGAGAATTGATTCCTCGCAAAGGATATATCATGGACGGTATAAACTGCGACTCATTCACCTTCGATATGGAGTGCAGGGAACTGAACGCCCTGTACCGTAAAAATGAATCTTATGATGAAATCAAATCCCATCATTACATTATCAGCTTCGACCCGAAGGACACAGATGAAAATGGACTGACCGGGGAACGGGCGCAGAAACTTGGGATGGAGTATGCCCGGAAAAATTTCCCCGGCCACCAGACCCTGGTCTGCACACACATGGACGGGCATAATAAAAGCGGCAACATCCATGTGCATATTGTCATTAACAGCCTGCGGAAATACGATGTGGAACGCCAGGGCTTCATGGAGCGGGTCTCCGCTTCCGCTCCGGTCGGCGCTAAGCGAACGTCCACTGGACGTTCAGCGCCCTGCGATTCCCGTGCCGGATATAAGCACCATCTATCGAAAGATTACCTGATCCATCTAAAGCAGTCCCTTATGGATCTGTGCCATCGGGAACATCTGCATCAGGCAGACCTTCTTGCGCCTGCGGCAAAGAAAGTTACAGACCGTGAATATCATGCGGGACGGAGGGGGCAAAAGAAACTGGACGAACGCAACCGGCAGATTCTGGCGGACGGCCTTCCCATTCGCAGAACGGCATTCCAGACACAGAAGGATTTCTTACGCTCCGCAATCGAAGCCAGCGCCGTCAGTTCCTGCAGCCGGGAAGAATTTCAAAAACTGCTCCTGGAGAAATACAACGTCACGCTCAAAGTCAGCCGTGGAAGGTTCAGCTACCTCCACCGGAACGAGGAAAATATATTACCGGCAGGATGCTTGGCACTCATTATGAAGAAGATTATCTCCTGGAGCTGTTCGGGGAAAATTCAAAAAGTAAAGAATACAGAAAAGAAACCATTGCCAGTGAAACCTTTAATGCAGAATCGGAACAGCCTGCAGACCAGCCATCCGCTCCATTACAGGAAGCTCCTGTATCAATCCTGTTTATCAAGTCAGACCTGCGGCTTGTAACCAACCTGCAGGATTGTGTGAAAGCACAGCAAAATGCCGCTTATGCCACCAATAAAGTAAAACTTTCCAATCTAAAGGAAATGGCTAAGACCGTTGCTTATATACAAGAACGTGGATATGATACAAGAGATTCCCTGGAAGATTCATTTTCAGAGGTTAAGAACCTTGCTTCCAGTTCCAGAAAGGTTTTAAAAGATACGGAAGATAAGCTCCGGATATTAAATGAGCAGATCCATTATACCGGCCAGTACCTTGCCAATAAATCCGTCTACCGGCAGTTTTGCAGAGCAAAACACAAGGGACAGTTCCGGGAAGAACACCCTGCCGAGATTGCGCTTTACGAATCAGCCCGGAAATTCCTGCAAGGGCAGTCAGCAGACGGCAGGCTTCCATCCATCAAACTGCTGAAAGCGGAAAAAGAACAGCTATTGCATAAGAAAAAGGAAGCGCAGAAAACCTACCATTATTACCGGGATTATCAGAAAGAATTAAATACGGTCTGCTCCAATGTCGATAAAATTTTAGGGCAGGCCCGCACCAGACAGCCGGAGAAGCAGAAAGGCGCAGATATTTCCTGATTCTTCCGTCGAAAAACATCCGCAGGATTCTGATTATGGTTCTGCCCAAATTCCTGCGGATGTCATTCATTCCATTCTGATGGCTGCACCTGAAAATTCTGCCAAGCGTCAACTGAGGGTATTACAGAGCCAATGCTTTCGCTTTTCTCACGCATCACCTGGTACATTTCTTCCCGTTTTTTCTCTGCATACTTCCGTATTTCCCTCTGCGCCGTCCCAGTCGGCTCAAAGGAAAAATAGAACGGCTTTTCCCATCCCTCCCGGAACGGGTATGGGAAAATATAAATTTTTCTCAATCCCGTCGTATCTAAAAACAACTGGAAAATCTCATAGGGCAGGATTTCCCCGCATACCAGAACAGCTCCTGCATCTTCATAAGAAACCTGTTCCCGGTACACTGGCGAACCCAGGAATGCGAGCTGTTTTAGAGCGTTCATCCGTATCGCTTCTATCTGGGTACGCTGCCCCACACGCCATCTTGTCTGCGGTGCAAGCTCCCCGTAAATCCGGGCAGCTTCTTCGTCCTCCTGGATATCGTTGTCATAGTCATAACTGTAATTTTCCACTTTGATCTGGCCGTATGCCACAAGGCTTGCAAAAAGCGCAAGGGAATCCAGGTCAGTATATACAGACAGATGCCCCCTGCCCTGATAGGAACATAAGATATCCTCTAAAGCATCCATGATCTTTTTCATGGTTTCATATTTTTTATCCGGTTCTTTTTCCATTCCTTCTCCCTCTTTTATGTTTTGCTGCTGCCAGAAATTTTTGTCTCCGGCATATCCGGCGTCTTATCCGTCATTTCATTCTGCGCTTTCGCTGCCGCCTTTCCCAGCTTCTCTTTCTTTCGCTGTTCTGCCCTCCCTAAATCTACATAATGCGTCGCATATGCTTTTTCAATCTCCAGGTTTCCGCTCTTACTGAAACGGAGGGGGATTACTGCCTTATGCCCTTGCTTTTTCTTTACGCCCCAACGCTTGTAATAGCAGAATGACGGTTTTAAGTTTGTTTTCTTCGCATAGGAGCGGATCTGCTTCATAATAAATGAGAGTTTCTTCAAATTGCAGGTACAGACGGCTTCCAGATACTGTACTTTCCCGAATCTCCAGTCCTCATATTTCTGCCGGGGCAGCACCCCTATGTCAACCAGTACGTCTGTCGGGGCGGCATAGCCCCGATGCCGGCACTGATGGCAAACAGCAGAATGTACTTTCCCTATCAGTTCTGATTCCTTCACTTTGCCCTCCATGTAAATACCCCCGGCTGTATTCATTCACAACCGGGGATTCTATTATCTTTCCTCTATGGTATCTGCATAATGGCAACTATTATATCGTTTGAAGCAGTCCTTTTTCAATTTCCCGGACATCTTCCACAGAAAGCTCCGTAAAATACCCGGCGATTTCCTCTGCTGACATTTTTCCAGTCTTTAACATATTTTCTACTGCATCCCTTACTGCCTCACGTCTTTCACTGGCAACATAATTACGCATAATCCTCTCTTCATCAAACAAAGTCATCATGATAGACACAACCTCCTTTTCCCTGCTCTCCAGAAATTCACGGAGCAGATTCCTGTCTTTGCAGATGCGGATGGTTTCCGTGACAGCCTCCCGGCTTCTCCCATACCGCTTTACCTGTTCGTTATATACCTTTGTAAAAGCAACATACTGGCTGATGATGTCATTTCCTTTGCCGTCATAGATTACTTTTACCTTTACTTCAATGGAACATTCTTTTCCCTTGAAAAATTCTTTGGAAAATGAAATCGTTTCCGGCCTGCTGACACGCTCCCCTGTATAGATCATATATATCTCCGGCTCCGGCACATGGACTTTCTTGCTTCCATATAAATCTGCGTCCTGCTCTTCAAAATAATCATGGTAAACCTGCGCCAAATACATCAGCGCACGTATAATGATATTCATCGTCCAGCTCGACTGCTGCTCGACCAGGAATAAAATTTTGTCCCCAACCCGGAAACCCAGGTCATTATAGATTCCGTTGGTAAGCACGTTCCTTATCGTTATATCCGTAAGCGCATCTTCCGTAGTCTCCGTATCCTCCGGATGGAGCGCACGGTATAGCTGTATCAGGTATTTTTTATCCCGAAAGATCGTCGTGAATACGCTGTCTTTCACCGTATATTTGGCAAAGGAATCCTTTTTTTCCACTGCTTTCTCTTTTGGCTCTTCCTGTATTATTCCACCCTGCATAATATCACCCCGGTTCCGGCTTGCGCCTGGCAGTCTGACAGGGAGGTTTCGCCCTGTCTGTTATGGCTTTATTATACAGAGAAACTCCATAATGTTCAAGACATAAAAAAGAAGCATCCGGCAATCCCTGCCAGATACTTCCCTTTTCCCTTATTTCCGTCTGCGCTCCATCTGTTCCGGCATTTCCATCTGCTGTGCAGGCTTTCCGTGCCGTTTCGCAATCTCCGCCTGTTTCTGCCGCAGCTTTTTCAGGACAGATTCCCTGCCATGCTTCTTTTTGACGTTATTTTTATTCCCATCAATAAAGCTGTGGTTTTCTTCTTCCCCACTCTCAACGCTGCGGACATACTCCCCGTTTTCCATATATTTCTGCCAATTCTCAAGGGGCGGCTTTTCCCTGTCGCCGCCTTCTGCCGCATCTGCCCCGGAGGGGACAGAAGCCTTCCCAGAGGGGAATTTGATTTCATGCCGCACTGTTTCTTTTTCAGGCTTCGGCGGGTTAAGATAATCCTTAATCTGCTGCTGCACGGATTGGTCAAACCCGTGATAGACTCCCTCGGCAGCCAGCCGCCCGGCTTCATCCACCACAAGCCATTCCGTATCTTTCCCATAGGCTTCATGCTCCATCAGGAAGAACTCCCTGCCGTCTACGATTATGCTGTCAAAAGCGTGCCAGCTCCCTTCTTTCCCCTCGATGTGGAAACCAGAAGTACCGAAAGACACAGGCGCACCGGAAGAACCTGTCCGGATAAACCCGGCTATGGCGGTAAATCCTTCTTTCTCAACATAATAGGCGGCCACAACGCCGCCCTTATTCAGCACAAGCACATCACTAACACTGATTGAATGTCCATGAAATGTCCGTGGCAGTTTCTTGTTAAAACGCCTGCGGATCTGTCCCGGCTCGTCTTCCGGCTGCATCCGTGCCAGATACACCTGCTCATAATCCTTATACTGTATCTGTATCCCCTTCTCCTGCAGTGTGCTGTAAGGCCGGAACCGTATCTGCCTGTTTTCCGGGATATTTTTTAGCTGGTACACCGCAAATTGGTTTGCCTCCATCATTCATCCTCCATCGGTTCCTCTTTATACAGTTCCAGATCCAATTCTAAAAATGCTTCCTCTGTAAGGCACCACAGCTTTTCCAGTGTGCTGTTCATGAGGGCAAGCATTTCCTCATCCCTGCCTATGTAGGGGATTGCGTTATGCATCTCCTCAATGGTTGCCTGCCTGCTTTCCTTCTGGAACATTGCTATCAGGAAATATTCATTTTCCTCAAATCTCACCATCATAATTCCTGTTCTCCCTTCTTCTTTGCTTGTGTTTTCTGGCTCTGCTTCCCCCGTTCCAGAGTTTGTTTCTCCTGTGCTTTCATCCTTGCCTGCCGTTCCCGGAGGGCGTTTAGGACGGACTGCTTCTTGCTGCCGCCAGATATGCCCTTGTCTGTTTTCGGGGCATTTTCAACTGATTTTACCGGCTCTGCTGCTTTCGTTTCTGCCCTGGCAGTATCTCTGCCCGATTCATGTGTTGTGATACCTGGGCTTCCTTTTTCATGCGCTTGTACGGTTTGTTGCCTGTTCTCCAATGACACTGGCGGCTGCGGCGGTTCCTGCCCCCTTTTCAACCCTGGCCTATTCTTTTCTTTCTGATTCGCAAGGATTTTCTCCATGTCCGCAATCGCCTTCTGCACTAATGGGCTGTCCCGGTATTGGGGAATCTCATTGATAAATTCCGTCTGCATCTCCCCCATCACCATTAAGTCAAAATTCCCGTCATAGATACTGCCGTCCTCCAGGCAGAATCCAATCCCCTTAATGCCGCTCATCCGCTCTGCCGGGATTTTCTCATACAGATCCATCGCTTCCTGCAATGTTTCCAGCCGCTCATGGTATTCCCCCAGAACAGGGAACTCCGTACATTCTGCCACATAGAATGTAATGGTTGCCTCCTGCTCTACGGAAATGTCATGGCTCTCCCCTGTCAATTTCTCCATTAACCCGATTGCATCCCTGACAATCGGGGATTCTTTGTCGCCGGTTTCAATAACCTCCGCTAAGTGCGCCCGGAACTTTTCCGTATCATTTCTTTCAAGCGCATTGCCAATAATCTCATACGCCTGATAGATCGGCTCTGTTTCTATCCGGGCAGCGCCATCCCAAAATCCAAGCAGATCTTCATCATGATCCATACTGAACTTTACAATATCCCCGGTAAGTTCCTGCCTTTCTTTTCCATCCAGATATTTTTCCGCATTCTCCATGTATCTCTCCAAAGTTCCTGTCTTTTCCGTAGAGATTGGATTGATGTCAACCGGGATTCCCGCCATCTTAAAATCTCCCTCATGTAACGCATTGAAGAAAACATCCTCTTTCAGATTGCCGCTGTAAGATACCACCACATCTATATCCGAGCCTTCCTGGTACATCCCTTCCCTGGAACGGCTCCCGTACACCCTTGCGCCAAGCAGCTCCACTTCCTCCGACAGCCCCATTTCATCAATCTGTGCCTGGGCATAGCAGAGTACGGTTTCCTCTACCCCCGCACGGCTCTGGCCGTTTAAGGCAGGCTCCGGCTCTGTCTGATCAGAAACAAGCGGAAGTCTCTCCGTCTCCGTTTCTTTCGCCTGCGCCTTCTGCAGTTCTTCCTGCGCCACGGTTTCTGTTTTCACCTGCAATTCTCCATAATCCATAACCTTACACGCCGCCAACGGTATGCCTTCATCCGAAAGGATCGCTTCCATCGCCTCACGGATTGACAGATCCGGATCGTCGTACACGCCTCCGTCAATCTCCCTGAAATCCTTACCATAAATCGTATAATCGTAACCGTCAGAAACGGTCTGGATGGAAAAATACCCTTTTTCTGTCTGGTATGCAATCGCAACATCATAGCTATCGAGATACTCCCTTGCTTTCTGTGACGCCGCCATCGTTTCCTCTCGAACCCATTTTTCGCTTAGGGAATTAAATTCTATATCTGTAAGCGTTTCAATTCCATTCTGGCACACAATCAGGGACATCCTGGAGGGTGGCTGTTCCGTGCTTTCCATGCCAAGCTGTTTATTTAGGTGGTTTGGTATCTGCTGATAGGCAGTGACCGCCGCATCCAAATCCGCAAAATACTGATATTCCCTTTCTGCTTTGCTGCCATCGGTGTTCTGTATAAGATAGTATTGTGCAATGAATGACGGCTCCGGTTCCATTTCTACTCCTTTTTCTGAAAAATACTCGCCAATGGCTTCCATTGCCCCCTGATCAAACCCATGCTCCAGATCCTCTGCCACCAGTTCCCCTTCCTGATTGACAATAATAGAGGCCACAGAATCCCCATATTCCTCATGCTCCATCCGGTAAAACAGCTCGCCGCTAATTTCTTTTGCTTCTGCCGTATGCCATGTGCCAAAATGCCCATTTGCAATAAACCCTTTCGTTTCCTCATTGATCCGCACGTTTTCTTCCTTCCCTAACTCCTGTTCCTGTATTCCATCCCTTGCCAATCCGATAAACCCGTCCAGTACAGCCGGGTGGCTGCTTACCACATAATCAGCGTTCATATCCATCCCCCGGTTTATGTTTTCCGGTATCTCGTATCCCTTTGCCCATGCCTTATTCCCGATAGAAAACCGCCCGTCATGTTCCAAATGCTGCAACGTATTTGCAAGGATGAATACCACACGTTCTGCGCCATATTCCTCCAGGACTTCCTCTGCGGCATCATGCGCCAGATGCATCCCGTCAAAGTTCTCCCTGATTGCGTCCTCAACCGCTTTTTTGCAGTCCAGGTTCAGCTTTCTTGATTCCAGGTAATCATCTGCCCGGCCATGCTCCATTGCATAGGTAATGGTATGCATATAAAGCGGCGGGTACGTTTTTTCCTCTGGAATCTGCCGTTTTGCTTCTTCCTCCAGTACATGTTTCCTCTGTTCAATAAAACCGGGCAGTTCCACAGGGCCATAATCATCCAAAAAATAAGCAGTCACTTTCCCTTTACGGTTCATAACCATCACATCACCGACAGTCGGGTAGTGCCCGGTATAGCCTTCCGGGAGAGAAAATGTTATTTCTGTGCGGACGCTTTCCAAATTATCCCCTAGCTTGAGCCTGCCGCCATAAATCAGGGAATAATCCGCACCATTCACCTCTAAACCATCTTCTTTGATCGTTTCCATACTTAAAAGGAAATAATCCCGGCCTTTCGTATCCTCATTGATCTGAAAAAGAGCGTAACAATCATCTGTACCTGTATATAAAAGCTCCTCATTGGAATGAATGACCACATTCTGTATCCGTTCTTCCAGCTTCCGTTTCTTTTCTTTTGTATTCAGGCTTTCATTGAACGCTATTGCTGATTGCTTTAATTGTTCGATTGTCACCATCCCGCCAGTAAAGTTTAATTCTTCCCCAAGATTCAAATACCTTCTTTCCGGGATAGGCAGATAAAACGAGGACAGGATTGTGCCGGCATGGTTGGCTCCCACATGGTATTCCACAGCGACCGGATCGCCAGGGTCATAATCAGACCCCCGCAAATCATAGCGGTAAAGTTCAGATGGCACTTCTTTTTCCGGTATCTTTCCATTAGAAAATAATGCCGGGACTCCAAAAATCTCTACTTCTTGATATTGCTTTTCTGTATCACCCTTTTGTAGTTCCTGCAGGCTGCTTTCCTGTAATTCTGTTCCTTTTTCCTGCTTTATGGTTTTCTCCTTCTGATGAAAAAATTCCGGCAGTTCCGTATATCCATAAGAATCCACATAATGCGCCGTAATCTCACCGTCTCTTTTTATGGCCACTACATCACTGACAGAGAGGGAATGCCCTTTAAAGTCCAGCGGCTGCCCGATATTGAATTTTTCATACAGGGAATCCAGCGTTTCTTTTCCCCCTAGCACATCACCGTAAACCATCCGGTAATCATCATAATCCACGGAAAATCCCTGCTTTTTCAGATACTCCGTACCCATAAAAAGGTATTCCCGGCTCTTGCTGTCGTCCCGGATCTGGTAGATGGCATAACGATCCTCGTTACTGCTGAAAAGCAATTCTT
>Ga0137307_102406_pt1 | contig 13085 bp, 10 predicted proteins | sample NAcewD2O_March_2_FD_97180 | JGI IMG/M metagenome (GOLD analysis project Ga0137307, IMG submission 97180) | Mouse cecal microbial communities from Vienna, Austria - N-Acetylglucosamine amended D2O_March | ecosystem: Host-associated > Mammals > Digestive system > Large intestine > Cecum | place...
GGTATATACAACGGTTATTTCAAAAACGCCCTCGGGTTCGAAATCCATTCTGCGTACGACTTCGTACTCTATGTTGGCGCCGTCCTGCTTTTGGAAAAAGACTTCGTCTTGAGTTCTGCCGCGATAGTTGATTTGCGGACGGATCTGAAGTCTGTCGAAGGTCGCGCGACGCATGGTAGTTTGCATAGGACCTTCCTTAAAAAGCTTATTGAGTTCTATTTTTTCCATTATTTCCTCCGGAATTTTATGCTTATCTCAGTTACGAGCATTCTTGTTTTTTATTATAAATCATTCTTATAAAAAAGTCAATCATATTTGTAAAATTTTAAATTATACTAATACAAGCGGCACGCGGTAAATTGTGAAACCGTTATAAATAAAACATATTTTCTTGACAAACGATAATCTATATAGTATAATTACTATAACTTTGTTTTATTGCCTGCTATGTAATTATATTAGGAGAAAACCAATGAAATTTTTTGTGTCGGGTCTTATAAACGTAGAAACGAATTTAAAGATACGTTCATTTCCCGTTACGTATTATCCGATTGATTATCCATTTTTCGGAATAAACACGTCCATTTCCGGTGTTGGGTACAATGTTTCGATGGCGGCTAAAACATTGGGTGACGAAGTGACGTTCTGTTCGCTTATAGGAAAAGATCATGAGGGCGAGCGTGTGGCGAACAAACTCGATAAGAGCGGAATATCGCGTGATTATGTTTTCGAGAGTTTGGACGCTACGCCTGTGTCCGTTATATTATGCGAACCCGGCGACGGCGGAAGGCGTCAGATATATTGCGATCTTAAAGATATTCAGGACAAATCGATAAATGCGGACTGCGTTAAGAACGCAGTATTAGAGTCCGATGTTTGTATTTTGTGCAATTCGAATTTTAACCGTGTATTGTTGCCTATAGCCAAACAGGCCGGTAAGGCGATCGCGACCGACGTGCATGTATTAAGTAACATAAACGATCCTTTTAATCGGGACTTTATGCAGTACGCCGACATATTGTTTTTGAGTGACGAGGATCTGCCTGTTTCTCCGCGCGAATTTTTAATGTCGCTTAAAAATACTTACGGCGCAAAGATAATCGTGATCGGGCTCGGCGATGACGGCTCTATAATGTACGAGCGAGCTACGGACACGATAACGGGATTGCCTGCTGTCAAGATCGGCGGAGTGGTGAATACCGTCGGTGCCGGCGATGCGTTATTTACGGCGTTTAATCATTATTATTTCCACGGCTATGATGCGGTTGAGGCGTTAAAGCGTGCGGAAGTTTTCGCCGCGCTCAAGATCCGTCACGACGGTGGCGCAAACGGGTTTGCCGACGAACCACAGGTGGACGAGGTTTTCCGTAATTACAAGTTCTAAATGACGGACAGAGTTATTCTTCACTGCGATTTAAATAACTTTTATGCATCGGCGGAATGTATCACGCACAAAGAGTGGCGCGACGTTCCGCTTGCTGTTTGCGGCAACCCCGAGTTAAGACACGGGGTTGTTCTTGCTAAGAACGAATTGGCAAAGAAATTCGGAGTAAGAACGGGCGACGTTATTTGGCAGGCTAAGCAGAAAGCGCCCGATCTTGTGGTAGTAGAGCCGCATTTCGATTTATACATGTCGTATTCAAAGCAGATGTTCAAGCTGTATAACGATTATACGGATATGGTCGAACCGTTCGGTGCGGATGAGTGCTGGCTCGACGTTACAGGCTCTCGAAAACTGTTCGGCGACGGCAAAACCATTGCGGACAGTATTCGCGAACGCGTAAAAAAAGAGAGCGGACTGACATGTTCCGTAGGAGTCAGTTTTAACAAGGTGTTTGCCAAGCTCGGATCGGATCTTAAAAAACCGGACGCCACGACGGTGATAGACAGGGAAAACTACAAAAGATTGGTTTGGAAATTGCCGGCAAACGAAATGCTCATGATAGGTAAGCACACTTATGAACGTTTGCAAAAACTCAATATAAAAACCATAGGCGATCTTGCCTGTGCCGATGAATCCGTACTTAAAAGCTATTTCGGGATAAACGGGTCTAAAATGAGAGCGGCGGCACGCGGCGACGATACCGAACCTGTGCGCGAAGCCGCAAAAAGCCGTGACGCCAAATCGATGGGGCACGGCATGACGACGGTGCGCGATATTCGGAATTTGGAAGAGGCGCGCGATCTGATATATTACCTAAGCGAAAAGGTATCTGCGCGCATGCGTAAAGGCAATGTTCGCGGTTCGTTGGTTACGGTCTGTATGCGCGACAACAATCTTTTTTCCATAGTGCGGCAGCGTCCGCTCGATATGCCCACATATTCGTCTACAGAGATAGCGGAATGCGCGCTTGCCGTTTTTGCGGATAATTGGGACGGCACGCCCATGCGCACGGTAACGGTAGGCGTTAGCAAACTTATGCGTGACGACGCTCCGCGACAACTGTCTTTTTTGGCGGACAGCGTGCGAAACGACAGGCTCGAAAAGCTCGACGAAACGCTCGACAGACTTAACGATAAGTACGGACATGTAGTACACCGCGCGTCGCTTATAGGCAAGGATTTTATTTACGATAAAACGGACGCCGAAGATTTTTTACCGTTCCAAAGATGACGCCGAAGTAGCGTCGGCAATTGCGGAGCGATGTTGCTATATAAAAATATCCGCCGTCGGAAAACTATCGTTTAACCTGCGTTCTATTATTGACAATAGGTAATTTATTGTGATACAATATACGCCAAGTATTTTCGAGGTTGCCGACTGCAAATGGAATTCAAGTTACACAGTGCATATAAACCGACGGGCGATCAGCCTCAAGCGATCGACGAAATAGCGCAAGGCATTGAGTCGGGTTTGGCGGCGCAGGTCCTTAAAGGAGTAACGGGTAGCGGTAAAACTTTTACAATGGCTAACGTTATAGAGCGCGTTCAGCGTCCGACGCTTGTGTTGGCGCACAACAAAACGCTTGCCGCGCAGCTTTGTAACGAATTCCGCGAGTTTTTTCCCGAAAATCGCGTTGAGTTTTTTGTAAGCTATTACGACTATTATCAGCCCGAAGCGTATCTTCCCACTACGGATACTTATATCGAAAAGGATCTCGCTATCAACGACGAAATAGATAAACTCAGGCACAGTGCAACGTGTTCGCTTCACGAACGGCGCGATACTATTGTAGTAGCGTCGGTTTCGTGTATTTACGGCTTGGGTGCACCCGAGGAATATTATAGACTTGCGGTTTCGGTACGACCGGGCGATAAAATGTCGCGCGACGCGCTTATAGCGCGGCTTATAGACATTAACTATAAACGTAACGACTTAGCGCCCGAACGCACTAATTTCCGTGTGCGCGGCGATACGGTAGACGTATTTCCGGCAAGCATGTCCGAACACGGTATTCGCGTAGAATTTTTCGGCAACGAAATTGACGGTGTAAGCGAGTTCGATATTGTCTCCGGGAATATAGTATCGAGGCTTGCGCACGCGGCGATTTTTCCGGCAAGTCATTACGCGGTAGAGCATGCTACCATGACGGAGGCGATCGAGCAGATAGAACGCGACTGCGAAGAACGTGTTAAATTCTTTACCGATAACCATAAGCTGATCGAGGCGCAGCGTATCGGAGAACGCGTACGTTACGATATAGAAATGATGAAGGAAATAGGTTATTGCTCGGGCATAGAAAACTATTCGCGCTATTTCGACGGGCGTAAACCGGGCGAGCCGCCGTTTACACTTCTCGATTATTTCCCGGACGATTTCTTGATGTTTATCGATGAGAGCCACATGACTATTCCTCAGCTCCGCGCCATGTATAACGGGGATAAAGCGCGCAAAACATCGCTTGTCGATTACGGATTTCGTTTGCCGGCGGCGTTTGACAACCGTCCGCTTAAATTCGAGGAGTTTTGCCGACGCAAGGGGCAGACCGTGTATGTTTCGGCTACGCCTGCGCCGTATGAGCTCGAGCTTGCCGGAGGAAGATTCACTCCGCAGATAATCCGACCTACGGGACTTGTCGATCCGCCCGTTACCGTAAAACCCACTAAAGGTCAGATCGACGATCTTCTTACGGAGATAAAGGATACAACGTCGGTCGGGGGACGGGTGCTCGTTACGACGCTTACCAAACGCATGTCTGAAAACCTTTCCGATTATCTTGCCGAACAGGGCGTAAAGGTCAAGTATTTGCACAGCGATATCGATACCATGGAACGCGTGACTATAGTAAACAGCCTGCGTCGCGGCGATTATGACGTTGTGGTCGGTATAAATCTTTTGCGCGAAGGCTTGGATATACCCGAGGTTCAATTGGTAGCGATTTTGGACGCCGACAAGGAAGGATTCCTGCGCTCCGAAACGTCGCTGATACAGACGATAGGCAGAGCTGCGCGAAACAGCGAAAGCCGAGTGATCATGTACGGGGACGTTATAACCGGTTCTATGCGGCGCGCTATCGACGAAACGCAGGCGCGGCGCGATATACAGATGCGTTACAATGCCGAACACGGTATAACGCCGAAAACGATCATAAAACCTATTAAGAATACTATAGAAATAACGAGCAAGCGCCCGTCTGTAGAATTGAAAGATATCGGAAAAGAACTTGACAGACTCAGGGCTATGATGGCGCAGGCAAGCAAAGAACTCGATTTCGAATCGGCTATCACTTATCGCGACAAAATTGCCGAGTTGAAAGAACTTCAACGCGATATGGCTAAAAGCCGCGCGACAAGGCAAAAATCAAACCAGAAAGACTGATACAAAAGCAGCATACGGAGAGAAAAAATGGAAGATATGAATAACGAAATAATCGTAAAAGGCGCGCGTGCGCACAACCTTAAAAACGTCAATATTACAGTACCGAAAAACAAGCTTGTCGTTTTTACGGGCGTGTCGGGCAGCGGCAAAACGTCGCTTGCATTCGATACGATATTTGCGGAGGGACAGCGCAGATACGTAGAATCGCTTTCGTCGTACGCGCGTATGTTTTTGGGACAAATGGATAAACCCGACGTAGACAGTATCGACGGGCTTTCTCCGGCTATATCGATAGATCAAAAAACAACGGGTAGAAATCCGCGCTCTACCGTAGGTACTGTCACCGAGATCTACGACTATATGCGGTTGCTGTTTGCGCGTGTCGGCGACGTTTATTGTCCGCAATGCGGTTCGGAGATTCATCAGCAAACGGTGGACGAAATAGTAGATAAAATAATGACGTTGCCGCAAGATAGCAAGGTAATGATCATTTCGCCCGTCATACGCGGAAAAAAGGGCGAGTATTCTAAAATGTTCGAGGACTTTAAAAAAGCCGGATATTCGCGCATGCGCGTCGACGGAAACATTTATACCGTCGACGAAGAAATAAAGCTCGATAAAAATTCCAAGCACGATATTTCGGTTGTAGTGGACCGTCTTATTATAGAGCCGGATATAACTCAACGTCTTACGGATTCGGTAGAAACGGCGCTCAAACTTTCCGACGGTCTTGTTATTGCGTTCTACGACGAAAAGGAGCTTTTGTTTAATACCAAATATACGTGCGGCAATTGCGGATTGTCATTGTCTGAGGTCGAGCCGCGGTTGTTTTCGTTCAATTCGCCGTTCGGTGCATGCCCGACATGCGGCGGCCTTGGGTTTTTGACGAAAATCGATCCCGATCTGCTGTTCTTCGGTGACACGTCGTTGCAGGAGCTTGTGGACGGAGGTCAGCTCGACAGCGCGCCTCATTTCGAGCAATGCTTTAACGCGCTTGCAAAAAAGTACGGATTCACGCTAAAGATGCCGTTTAAAAAGCTCAAGCCCGAAGTGCGCGATATAATACTGTACGCTAAGGACGAGCCTATAGTTATCGAGTATAAGACAGGGCATTACCATCACAGCGAACGGATAGTTTACGAGGGTATGGTCCCGTTTTTGGAACGCCGTCTTGCCGAAACGTCGAGCGACGGCGTGCGTTGGCGTATAGGTCGGTATACCAATTCGCAACCTTGTCCCGATTGCGGAGGCAAGCGCCTTAAAAAGGAAGCTTTGTCTGTAAGAGTAGGCGATAAAAACATAGACGAGCTTTGTGCGATGCCCGTAAAGAATCTCTACGAATTTTTCGCAACGCTTACGCTTACTCCGTCCAAGACCATGATAGCCGAACGCGTGCTTAAAGAGATACGCACGCGGCTTGAGTTTTTGATGAACGTCGGACTCGAATACCTCACTCTTTCGCGTTCTGCGCAAACGTTGTCGGGCGGCGAGGCGCAACGTATAAGGCTTGCTACACAGATAGGTTCGGGATTATCGGGAGTATTGTATATTCTCGACGAACCGAGCATCGGACTGCATCAATGCGATAACGAAAAACTGATCGGAACGCTTAAACATTTGCGCGATCTCGGCAACACGCTTATTGTGGTAGAACATGACGAAGACACCATGCGTTCCGCCGATCATATAGTGGATATAGGCGAGGGCGCAGGGGTGCACGGCGGAAACGTCATAGCTCAAGGCTCGGTGGACGACATTATTAAATCGGGTTCTGTCACGGGTAAATTTTTGTCGGGCGAGCGCAGTATAAAGATCCCTCGAGAACGCAGGTTTACGGACAGATATATCACTATTGTGGGCGCGTCAGAAAATAACCTGAAAAACGTTACGGTAAAAATACCGCTCGGTGTGTTTACCGCAGTAACGGGCGTGTCGGGCAGCGGTAAATCGTCGCTTATAAATCAAACGCTTTTTCCTGCTGCGGCTAATATGTTCAACAACGTGAAACAGCGCGTAGGCAAGTGCGAGCGCATAGACGGGCTTGACGGGATAGATAAGGTGATAAATATCGACCAAAGCCCTATCGGACGTACGCCGCGCAGTAATCCAGCAACATATACGGGCGCGATGTCTACCATTCGCGATCTTTTTGCCGAGCTTCCCGCAGCAAAAGAGCGTGGATATACATCGGGTCGGTTTTCGTTTAACGTTAAAGGCGGCAGATGCGAAAATTGCGAGGGCGACGGAATTATCCGTATAGAAATGAACTTTTTGCCCGATGTTTACGTGCCGTGCGACGTCTGTCACGGCAAAAGATTCAACCGCGAGACATTGCAAGTCAAATATCGCGATAAGTCTATTGCGGACGTTCTCGATATGACTATCGAGGAGAGCTATGAATTTTTCAAGAATATTCCCACGCTCAAGCGCAAGCTCGGCACATTGATGGACGTCGGATTGGGATACGTCAAGCTCGGTCAGCCGGCGACAACGCTGTCGGGCGGCGAGGCGCAGCGAGTAAAGCTTGCGACGGAACTTAGCAAGGTGTCTACAAGCAATACGTTATATGTTCTCGACGAACCTACGACGGGACTTCATTCTTCCGATGTAGAGCGACTCATAGATATACTTTCGAGGTTGGTCGATAACGGTAATACGGTAGTGGTGATCGAGCATAATCTCGACGTTATAAAATGCGCCGATCATATAATCGATCTCGGTCCGTCCGGCGGCGACGGCGGCGGCGAGGTTATCGCTTGCGGAACGCCCGAAAAAGTAGCGCAGGCAGAAGGCAGCAGAACGGGCGAGTATCTTAAACGAATTTTAAACGATAAGCGCTGACGGATAATATTTAATTAAATATTAAGACATACTACAAGCATTATGTTTGTAGTATTTTTAAAATCGGTAATAACGTTTATCGTCGTGTTTTTCGTAATACGGCTTATGGGCAAGCGTCAACTCGGCGAAATGCAGCCGTTTGAGTTGGTTATTACGCTGATCATCGCCGAAGTGGCATGTATACCCATGAACGACCCGTATATACCGCTGTATTACGGGATAATCCCCATATTTACGCTTGCGACATTACACATACTCCTGTCGCTATTATCGCGTAAATCTATAAAAGCGCGTAAGATATTGAGCGGCAGCAGCGTGATAGTCATCGATAAATCGGGAATAAATTACGAGAACATGAAAAAGATGAATATGAATATCGACGATCTGATAGAAGCGGTGCGCACTGCCGGATATGTCGATTTTTCACAGATCGCTTATGCAATATTCGAAACTAACGGACAGCTTTGCGTAGTGGAAAAAGAACAACAGCCGTCGCCCGACGGATCGCAGAATGAAACAAGCGGCAGTAACGACGCCGCGCAAAACGGCGGTCAAACTTCGGCGGCGCTCCTGCCTCTCGAATTGATAATCGACGGTAAATACCACGAACAAAACTTAAGGCTCAGCGGTACGGACAAATCGGAGATCGAAAGAGTGCTTAAAGAAAAGGGATTGCGTTTGAGCGATATGCTGTATGCCGACGTCCGTCAGGACGGCAACGCATATTTTTCTCCTAAGCGCAGTAATGCGTTTTGCAGTAAGCTTGCTATCGGCGGAGGGAACAACTGGTGAAAAAGATAGTGGTCATTCTCGTCGTGTTTGCCGTTATGGTAGCGGCGATGGTGTGTGAAATAACATACGTAAATAAGTTTTACAATTCACTTCAGGTAGAACTTGAACAGATTGCCGTAAGTATAGAAAATAACGAAGAAAAAGTGGATAATGCCGAAACGGTAGAGCTTTGCGAAAAGTTGACTCGAAAATGGGAGAAAGGCAAGCGGTTATTATTGACCATCCAAAACCATAACACCGTGCGCAACCTCGACGATAAAATTATCAGCCTAAAAGCCGTTGTGCAATCGGATAATTATAACGATGCGGTGATCTTCGTTTATTCTGCGATTAACTATATCGACGACGTATTGCTCGACAGCATCCCGTATCTGTCCAATCTCCTGTAACTTCCGTGTCGCGCATATCGATTGACAAGCATATAAATTATTGATATAATATACTCCGTAATTTACGGGGTTTACAATAGCATGCTCAATCAGTTTTCGAGAACCGAATTGCTGTTCGGAAAAGGCGCAATGGCTGCTTTGTCCGAATCGCGCGTCGCCGTATTCGGCATAGGCGGCGTCGGCGGATATACGGTCGAAGCGCTTGCGCGTTCCGGCGTCGGAGCAATAGACGTCATAGACAACGATAAAGTATGCTTGACAAATTTAAACCGTCAGATAATCGCTACGCATAGAACTGTCGGCAAATATAAAGTAGATGTTATCGCGGAGCGCATAGCCGATATAAATCCCGATTGCAAGGTTACGGCATATAAAACTTTTTATATGCCTGAAACGGCGGCGGAGTTTGACTTTTCGCAGTATGATTATATCGTCGACGCGATAGATACGGTTACGGGCAAGCTTGCCATTATCGAAAATGCCGTCAAGTGCGATACGCCCGTAATAAGTTCGATGGGCGCAGGCAATAAACTCGATCCCACGCTGTTTCGCGTAGCCGATATTTACCAAACTTCGGTGTGTCCGCTTGCAAAAGTAATGCGCAGAGAGCTTAAAAAGCGCGGGATAGAAAAGCTCAAAGTAGTATACTCGACCGAAGAACCGATATCGGTCAGGCTTGACGATGAAATGCGTTCGGAAACCGCAAATAATTTGCGGCGCGATATTCCTGGCAGCAACGCGTTTGTGCCGTCGGTCGTCGGATTGATAATCGCAGGCGAAGTTATAAAGGATTTGATAGGCTGTAAATAAACGGCATATTCGACAGTCGTTTCTAATAAAAGGAGATTACATACTATGGCACGCTATAAAACGATTCTTGATTTCGTCGGCAATACGCCGTTGGTGGAGATCGTCAATTACGAAAGAGCGAACGGACTGCAGGCTACGCTCCTTGCAAAGCTCGAATATTTCAATCCTGCTGGATCTGTAAAGGACAGGGTCGCCAAAGCCATGATCGAAGACGCAGAGACAAACGGAAAACTAAAAAAGGGCACGACAATAATCGAACCGACAAGCGGTAATACGGGTATAGGTCTTGCTGCGGTAGCGGCGGCAAAAGGGTATAGGCTTATTATTACGATGCCCGAAACTATGAGCGTGGAACGCAGAAATCTTATCAAGGCATACGGCGCGGAGATCGTGCTTACCGACGGAGCAAAAGGCATGACGGGTGCGATTGCCAAAGCTAAAGAGATAGCCGACGGCATGCCCGATTCGTTTATACCGGGTCAGTTTGTCAATCCGGCTAACCCTGCGATCCACAGAGCGACTACGGGACCCGAAATTTGGAATGACACTGACGGAAACGTGGATATCTTGGTTGCCGGCGTTGGCACGGGCGGCACCGTTACGGGCGTAGGCGAGTATTTAAAGAGCAAAAAACCTAATATAAAGGTCGTTGCGGTAGAGCCGTCAAGTTCTCCCGTACTTTCGTCCGGAACTGCCGGTCCGCATAAAATTCAGGGGATAGGAGCAGGGTTTGTTCCCGACGTGCTTAATACCGAAATATACGACGAAATAGTTACAGTCGAAAACGACGCTGCGTTTGCAACAGGCAGAGCATTCGGTAAAACGGAAGGTATATTGGTAGGTATATCGTCAGGCGCCGCGCTGTGGGCGGCGACAGAGATAGCCAAGCGCGCGGAGAATAAAGGCAAGACGATCGTTGTCATACTTCCCGATACGGGCGACAGATATCTTTCCACGCCGCTTTTCGGCGATTAGAATGCGAATATTCTGATTTTGATAAAGCGACGGTTCAAGCCGTCGCTTTAAAACTATTGCTTTTTTTTTTCGGTTGTAATATAATAAGTGATATGGAGTTTGTCGAGCTGAAAAAGCATTTAAAAACGCAAAAGCCTAATGCGTGTTATGCGTGCTACGGAGACGATGATTATGTTATCGATCGCGCCGTCATGCTTTTGACTGCTTTGGCGGCGGAACCTAAGCCGTTTAATTGCGTCGACAGAGAATTCGCATCCGCACGCGACTTAACGGACGAGCTTATGCAATTGCCGATAATGAGCGATTATCGCGTGGTGGTCGTGCGCGGTAAGTTCGATAGTGCGGCGATCGTCGAATACCTTAAGCGCCCCAATCCGACAACGGTTCTCGTGCTTACTTACTATACGCCGCACGACAGTTGGAACAGGAGTACGGCTGTGACCGTGCCCGACGGCGCTACGGGCGTAGATTGTAATCGCATAGCGCTAAAGCATATTATACCCGTAGTAAAGGCTATTGCCGCGCGTACTCAAACCGAGTTCGCTGACAACGATATCGAATTGCTTTATAACCGTTGCGGCGGTTATATGACGCGTATCAACTCGGAGGCAAACAAACTGTGCATACTCAGAGCGAACGGCGCCGTGACGTCGAGCGATATCACCGAGAACGTTAAGCCCGATACGGAGTTTGTAGTGTTCGAGTTGTGCGACAGCATTCTTTCCGGAAAAGCCGCGCGCGCGCTGGCGGTAGTGGACGGTATGGAAAAGAATAACGATCTTGTTGCTGCCTTCACGCTTATTTACAATAGATTTCGTAAGCTGTTTGCGGCGGCTGTCGATCCCGACGGATTGGCGGCGTTAGGCGTTAAACCGTATCAAGCTTCTAAGCTAAAAGCGGAAAGCGCAAGGTTTTCAAAAGCGCGACTTAAAAATATTCTCGACATGCTCGCCAAAGCCGATCAAAGCTATAAGTCGGGCGCGATGAATATATATGATGCAATAGTGGGTTTTGTGGCGCAAGCCGCATATGTACAAAAACAGTAATCGGAAACGGAGGTGGATTTGATCAATATTGCGAAAAAGAAACTGCCGACTTGGGCGATATCCATAATGCTCTATGTTGGATTTTGTGCGTGTAATTTGTTTACTATGCGCGGAAGTCTTGCATACTACGGACAGCAATACGGTATGCCGGGGTGGTTTGTAAACGATGTTTGGGCGTTCTTTATCGGCGGAATCATTCCGTTTGCCATTTACGAGATATTATGTTCTGTAATATTTCATGCCGTTCAGTTAAAAACGGGCGGAGATACGGCGTCGCTTAAATACGGGTTGCATTTGACTGTAATTGCGGCAAACGTATTTCTGTTCTTGTTGAAGTTTATTTATGTAGCCGTACCGCTGTATGCGCCTATTATCGATATAATACTCGATCCGATCGTTATGATATCGTTTGCCGCATTGTATATGTGGTATGCGTTTTATCAGAATTATGTGGAAAAGTCGCGATACCGCATTGCCGTAACTCAGGTATTCGGTGCGTTCATTGTTCTTTACGGATTGCTAACCGTGATCAATCTGATATTGGTTTTGGCATAGGGTAGGTGCGAAGCATGAAAAAGTTTATTAAATATATGTCGGTTATATTATGCTTGACGCTTGCGCTTTTTTCGCTGGTAGCCTGTTCCGATCCCGGCGCACCCGACCATTATACGGAACAGCCCGATTATGCCGTTTCCGCTGATTCTTTGTCGCAAGAACTCGATATGTTTATGGAAGGCGCCGGCAACGACCGCACAAGCTTCACCTATAACGAAAAGCTTGCGGCAGTATATATTCAAAACAGATTGACCGATTTGAATTACGACGACGTTACGATAAACGAGTTTGTCGCCGAAGAAAGCGGCGTAAAGCATACGAGTCAGAATGTCGTAACGGTTTACAAAGCTAAAAACAGCTCATCGGAAACAAAAAACATCGTTATAGCGGCTTATTACGACAACAGATATTCAGACGATAAAACGGGCGTCGGATACAAGTCTGCCGGCGCGCTTGCAAACGGCACGGGTACGGCGGCGCTTATCTCGATTGCCGATTACTTTATGTCGAATGCGGTAGAGCTTGATTTCGACGTTACTTTCGCGTTTATCGGCGCAGGGTATATATCCGATGTCGGTGCGCGTGCGTTTTACCGCGACATGACGGCAGACGAGCGAAAGAATACCGTGCTTATGGTCGAGCTGCAACGTCTGGGCGGAGATCACATTTACGCATACTCGGATGTTCGTAAAACAAAACGCGAGCCGTTTTTGGACGGTATAGCCGCCGCTAACGGACTCGATATATATAAGGTAACACAGAAGTCGCCGCTTATAACAGACGCGTATTCTTTAGACGGCGTGCCGTTTTTTCAGTGGGCGCAGAGCGGACTGTTTACTCGGTTCGACGAGGGCGGGATCCCGACGTTGAATATAGTCGGTGCGAACTGGGAAACTATGAATATGACAGATATAGAGT